>Ga0180435_10004248_pt1 | contig 14125 bp, 10 predicted proteins | sample SS_ome_3_FD_132467 | JGI IMG/M metagenome (GOLD analysis project Ga0180435, IMG submission 132467) | Hypersaline lake sediment archaeal communities from the Salton Sea, California, USA - SS_3_S_1 metaG | ecosystem: Environmental > Aquatic > Non-marine Saline and Alkaline > Hypersaline >... | reverse complement strand
CCATCGTCCGAATCGTAGGGATACCCAAAGTCCGGCTGACTACTGGTTTTGCCCCACAAACTCCGGGTCCACTCCCACACATTACCGTTCATATCCGCCACGCCAAAGGGACTGTCTCCATCCGGTGAATATTGGCCTGTCGCTGTCGTCCCCAACTCAAGGGGCGGCGGGCGTGGACCACCTGTTATATCACCCGGCCACAATTCACCATTCGAGATTAGTCTGTCCAGGTTGTTGCCTTTCGTTACATCAGGGGTGTTGCCCCAGGGATACATACGTCCGTTGTTGCCGCGGGCTGCTTTTTCCCATTCCGCCTCGGTGGGCAAGCGGTAATCTTTGCCGGTTTGATCGCTCAACCAGCGACAGTAGGCCTGCGCATCGTGCCAGGAAACATTGACCACCGGATGGTGGGGGGCAGGATCACCAGTCCAGTGGTCGGGAGGGTGATAATCTGTGGCCTCTACAAAGGCCTGGTACTGGGCATTGGTAACCGGGGTACGGCCAATCCGGTACGCCTCAAGTTCAAGCGTGTGTTGGGGCTTTTCGGCATCGCCGGCATTTTGATCCTCGACGGCGGACCCCATCAAGAACGGGCCGGCCGGGATAAGCACCGTTTCCGGCTCAAACGGCAGGCAGTCCCACCCATCCAGCCTATCCAGCGCATCGTTCACTGTCAAAATGGTGCCAGAGTCGTATAGTCCCTGACCGTCAAGCACGGCCAGCACCCGTTGCCTGAAGCGAGGGTAGGTGATCGAAGGCTCGACTTCCAGGCTGGATGCCATTTTTTGAGCCATTTGTTCCGTCGCCATACTCTCTGTCATCGGCCAGGCCGGCTCTTCTACCTGTGGTTCCGGCAGATTCGCCAGACGCGTTTTGATGCTTTCCGGGTTGTCCCCCAACAACATTAATTCGAGCAGGGTCAGGGCCAGCCGGGCGGCTTCCTGTTCTTCGGAGGTGTAGCGGTCGGGGTCCGCCACCACGGCCTCGAGCCGTTCAATGTAAATGTTGCCCACATATTGGTCCGACATTCCCTGAGCCTCGGCCCGTAGGAGTATGTCGTCAATCTGGTTTTGAACCCGTTCCCGGCTACCGGAGAGCAAGGCCTCCCGCTCGCGCCGGTCCGGCCGAATTTGTTGAGTGGTGCCTTCGGTGGTGGCAATCAGATAAATGTAGCTGGCAATCTGTTGTTGCTGCTCCGGGTCGCCAAAATGTTTCTCCCCGGCCCGGAGCATGTTGACCAGCGCCACCAGCCCCTCCTCGTCAACCAGGGCTGCCAAAAATTGGCCGACTTTCTCTTCTTCCATCAGAGCCTTGAGGTTGACCGCATCATACATCAGAATTTTTTCTTCAACCTTTAACAAAAATTCCGGCTCTTTGACCAAGTATTGGTGCAAAGCGCGAAAGCGGCTTTCGATGACCACCATTTTGGCCACCAGTTCCGGGTCAACCGGGTCCATTTCCCAGGCCCGAACCCGGACATTGGCCAGGTCAATCAGGGTGCGGTAAATATTGAGGGCGCGCTTGACCCGGCGGGGATTGGGTTCCAGCCCGGCTGCAAACACATCGGCTGCGGTGGGGCAAAGCTGCTCCAGCTCATCGTAGTAATTTCGCAGGAAAAGCTCGATGCGGTTTTCGTCCAGCGGCGGCAAAAAGAAGGGGATTTGAACAATTTTTTCCAGATATTCGGTAGCCTCGGTTTCATCGCTGAAGCTGTACCGGGTTTTGATGCCCTGCCGCACAATATCGTGATCCAGACCAATGACGTAAACGCAATGAGAGGTGGTGGTAAAAAGCTTGAGCGCCTCCAGCACTTCCGGCACCTTATCGGGGGTGCAGCGGTCCAGATCATCAATAAAAATAATCAACCGGCCCGAGTCACCCACCCAGGTTTGGACCATCCGGGCAAACTGGTGCTCCAACTGCTGCAAGGCCGATACCCGGGCTTCGTAGGGGGCCTCTTTCAGAACAGCTCCCAAATCAAGGCTTACTTTTTCCCGGGCTGTTTCTACCACCGGTTTGACCAGGAGCCACAAAGCCAAAATCAGGCTGAGGCTGCCGCCAAAGGCCGGCCCCAGGGTGTTAACCAAAAATTGGTCCGGACGCGCGGCTTCAGCCGGAGCCAATATTCCCAGCAACATCGGAGCAATGGTGATAACGATGCGGTAGCTGTTGGTTAGCAAACTGCGCCATAAGGCCGACCAGCGCACCCGCTCTTTGAGCAGAGTCCAGTCAAACCCCAGTCGTCGCAGCCAGTCGAGGCTGTCGTGTACCTGGGTGAGCAGAGCCTGCAAAAAGGCGTTCCACAACTCTTCCTGATTGCTCAGTTTCCAGACGTTGATCCACAATGTCTGGGCTGGGGCGGGACGACGTTGCACCTCGGCCTCTATCAAGCGCATCAGGCTGGTTTTGCCGCTGCCCCACCGGCCGTAAACGCCAATGGTCAGCGGGGTATCAGCCTCAGTAGCCCGGCGAGCCAGCACCTCAGCGTAATCCTGAAAGCCAAACTGGTCATCACTGCGGCTGCGGATTTCGGTATCAGTCCAACTGCCTCTGGATTTGGTTTTTATTTTGGCGGATTCGATGTTACTCATTGTTTTTAGTATAGCACGAGAATCGCAGAAAATGAAGATGGTCGAGGAACAAAATTGTCGTGGGAAACCAAGAAAAAGAGCCGGCCGCGGGCCGACTCTGGTATTGATCAAATAAAAATTGGAAATTAACCGGCTTATTCAGCGATCATTCCCTGATTAACAACCCCGATAAACGGCAGATTCCGGTATTTTTCGTCCAGGTCCAGGCCGTAACCAAACACAAATTTATCGGGGATGACAAAGCCGGTGTAGTCAATCTCCATCTCAACCTGCCGGCGCTCGGCTTTATCCAGCAGGGTGCAAATTTTCAGGCTGGCCGGTTGGCGGGCCTCCAGGTTGCGAGAGATGTAAGTGAGGGTATGCCCGGTATCAATGATGTCCTCCACAATCAGCACGTGGCGGTTTTCAATCGGCTCGTCGAGGTCTTTGAGAATCCGGACAATGCCGCTGGATTCCCGACTTTCTTTGCCGTAGCTGGAGACGGCCATAAAGTCAATTTCGTGGGGAATGTCAATATAGCGCATCAGGTCAGTCAGGAACAGAACCCCGCCTTTAAGGATGCACAACAGCAGCAAATCTTTATCCGCGTAATCAGCGGTGATTTGTTCCCCAAGTTCTTTGATTCTGGACTGCAACGTTTCTTCATCAATTAATGTTTCGGCCAAGTATTTTTTCCAGGGTGCAGGCATAATTTTCCTCACTTTGGGGTCAGAGCTACAATCGAAAAATAAGAAAATACTGCAAAAATCAAAAAAGAGCAAACTGGTCAAGCGTGTCCGGGGCAAATGTCCAGCAGGCCACGGACAAATTTGGCTCGGCGGTCAGGGCTGCGGCAAAGCCGGGAATCGGAGGGATTTCGTATAGTCTCCATTCAAAAATATCTTCCGGACGCAGGTCACTTTTCAATAACAGCGGTGGTTCATCGGGATTCACCGACACCTCAAAACTATCCAGCGGCAGACTCAGGCCCGTGCCGATGCCTTTTAAGTAGGCCTCTTTCCGAGTCCAGATGGTAAAAAAGGCGGCGGTCTGTTGGGCGGGGGGCAGGGCGCGCAGGGCAGCAACTTCCCCCGGTCCAAAGAAGCGTTCGGCCAGGGCATCTTCCAAAATATCGGGCTGGATTCTTTCCAAATCAACCCCCAGGGGCGCGGTTCGACTAAAGGCAAAAAGAGCCATTGCCCCGGAGTGAGACAGGTTGAAATGAAGCGGACTGCTTGCCGTGCTGTCGTCCAGGACAGGCTTGCCACTGCCGGCGGTGGTTAATGTCACCTGGGCCGGCAGCACCCGCAGATATTGGCCCAGCAACACGCGCAACACACCCCGGCTGACCACAAAACGTCGCCGGTCTTTTTCAAAATGAAAGCGGTTGGCCCGGGTTATTTCATCCGTGGCTAATAATTGCTGTAAATTTTGATAAGCGGTTGATTGAAAATCATCCAGCCGAGTCTGCCATACGTGAATTTCATTGGCTGCCAGGTTGATTTCGGTTGCCGGTTTTTGCCAATCCATCCAATTTTTCCTCCGGGATCAAAAACCATCAAATTGACGGCGCACAGCAGAGAGCGTATCCGAATCGGGGGCGACGATAATCAATACCCGGTTGTCATTTCGACTCAACAGGATTGGGCCACTGTCGGCCATCCAGATTGAGGCCGCCCCGACCGTCTCGGCTGGTTGGCTGCCGGTGCGCCGGTTCAGGTAGATGGTAAAGGCCTCGCCAAATTCCACGGCTTCGGCCTGGCTGTCCCACTGCGACTGCTCCACCAGCAAAAGGCGCCCGTCTTCGTCCGTCCACAGAGCGTAGGTGTCGCCGCCCCAGCCGGCCGCGCCATCAATGGCGGTCTGGTCGCTGGTCTGGTCGATGAGCCATACCAGAAAACCGGCTTCGCCCAGCACGTCCCGGTCAAGCTCCTGCCACGCTTGCCCCAACTCCGGCCCCAAATCCGGCAGTTTGATGGGCACCGGTCGCTCATCGGCCAGATATTTTTCCGGATGCATCACCTGCTCGGTAGAGACAGGCGGTTGACGATAGGCAGCATTGACTTTGTCCCAACTATAATTGCCTTCGATAAACAGGTAAACAGCAAAAAATTCACCGGCGCTGTAGGGGAAATAGGTGAAAATTCCCAGGGCCGGAGAGACCCCTTCCTGCTGCAACTGTTCCTGAAAAAGATAGCGGTACACGGTGTAATCAAGTTGATCCTGGGTGATGTTTTCCCATGTGAACAGGTCTTGCACCAGCCGGGCGTCACCCTCCGGCAACGACCGGGCCGCCAGTTGAGCGTCGGCAGAGACATCCGCATCGAAAAAATTGCTCAAATCGAAATGATAATCCTGCAAGGCGTGGGTGTATTCGTGGGCGAAAATCATTTCTTCCTCGGCAAACATATTGACCGATTCAGCAATGATGTACATTGTCTTTTCGTCCGGGGTATAATAGCCCATAATACCGGCGGCCTGGGCCTCAAGCGTGGTAGCCAACAGGTCAACCCCCGGTTCAATGAGGCCCATCGCCTGATAAAAGGCCTGCTGGGTTCGGATGGCCTCCAATGTTTCTCTTTCGTAGGAGGCGGCGGCCCACTCGTCGCGTAGTTGGGCGCGTCTCAAAAATTCAATGGGTATCGGCTGCGGCAGCGACAGGTTTCGCCATTGTTCCACAAATTCCGTGATTTCTCTGATTTTTCTTTCGTTGATTTGTTCCGGTTTGACCGCGTAAGTGGCGGTGGGGGTGGGGCGGGGGGTATCCTGGGCCGGGGGCAGGGCCACCGTGGGGCGGCGAGTGGGGGTGGCTGTCGGCGGGGGCGGGGGGCGAGTGGCCGACACAATGACAGGCTGAGGCGGCCCAGACGCGGTCAGTCCGGCCTGATAAAGATAGAGCACACTCACCAGACCGGCTCCAATGGCGCACAAAATCAGGCCCAGCACGGTCAAAATAATGATTTGGGTTTTGGTCATACTAACCAACCAACTTCAGGGCCTCAGCCTGCTGTTTGAGCAGCGATTCAATACCCGTTCGGGCCAGAGCAACCAGGCCAAACAGGGTTTTCTGATTAAACGGTTGCCCCTCGGCAGTGCCTTGCAGTTCGATGAAATCGCCGTGGCCGGTCATCACCACATTGAAATCCACTGCCGCGGCCGCGTCCTCTTCGTAGCACAGGTCGAGCAGCAGAGCCTGGTCCACCACCCCCACACTGACGGCGGCGACCGGCGTAACCAGCGTGTCGGGGGGGATGACCCCGGCCTTAATGAGTCGGCGCAGAGCCAGAGCCACGGCCACGTAACCGCCGCTGATGCCGGCGGTGCGAGTGCCGCCATCGGCTTGCAGCACGTCGCAATCCACCGTGACTGTCCGCAAGCCGAGTTTGTCCAAATCAACCGCGGCCCGCAGCGAGCGGCCAATCAACCGCCGGATTTCTTGCGAGCGGGAGCTGTCGCTGCCCCGCCGGCGAGAGATACGCTGGTGGGTGGAGCGGGGCAGCATACCGTACTCCGCGGTCAGCCAGCCGCCGCCGGATGCCTCTCGCCAGCGCGGCACCGTCTCTTCGACGGTGGCGTTACACAGTACCCGGGTTTGGCCGGTTTCAATCAAAACACTGCCTTCGGCGTAGTTGGTAAAATTGGGCGTAAATTTCACCGGGCGCAGTTCGTTATCAGCTCGATGGTCTATTCTGGACATTGGTTATCTTTCTGCAACTTTTTGGGCTTGCTTCCGTATAGCATAATAGTTTAGCACACAGTAATCTGGAGGAAGAACAATGAGTATTTATACCGAAAAAATCGGGCAAGATTTACATCTGATTGAAGTCAGCGGCCCGTTAAATGAACGTCAATTTGAAGATGTCATCGGGGCTTTTGCGATGCTGGCCGGGCAAGGCGTTGAACGAGTTATTGTCAGCTTGAAAGAGGTGGCGTTTATTGACAGCCGGGGGCTGGCCGCGTTGGTGGCCGGCTACAAAACATTTGGCCGGCAACCGCAGAATTTCCGGTTAGCTGAGCTTTCCAGCCAGCCGCGACTGGTCTTCGATGTGACCGGTTTTGACCAAATCTTTGAGATTTGCGACACAGTAACCGACGCGCTTGAAGCAGACGCCGGCCTGCTGCTGGATTTACGCCAGCCGGTAGCGATTCCGGTATCACTGGAAACGGTGATGATGTAGCGATATTCACAGGCCTGACGGGTTTTCTAAAACCCGTCAGGCCTGGTTACGGACCAAAATTAACTGCTCATAAATTCATCAATGGCAGCCTTGCTGATGCGGTATTGGCTGCCTATTTTTTTAGCCTTCAACTCTCCACTCATACAAAGCTGAACCACGTCTTCCACGGACACGCCGATGTACTCGGCAGCCTCAGTAACACCCATTATCGGCGGGAAAGAAGTGGGGCCGGCGGGTGCGGCAGCCTGCTGTTGTTGGGCCGGGGCCGACTGTTGCTGTTGTTGCGGGGTTTGGAAAAGACCGCCCATCATCTGGCCCATCGCCGCGCCGGCGCCCATTCCGGCCCCCAAACCGACGCCCATCCCGGCGCCGCCGCCACCCTGCGACGACTGCTGGATGGTTTCCATCGCCTTCAACTGCATGTACATATTGGCATCGAGCAGGCCCATTTTTTGCAGTTTTTCGGCTGATGTTTCCAGCGGGCTTAAACCGCCAATGGTAATGCTTTTCAGCAGCATCCCCATCGCCTCAAACTGGGGCTGGGCCTTGATTTTGATGGCCGTGGCCATCTCGTCCAGCATTGACTGGGCCTTCATCAGGTTGCCGGGATTAACCTCGGCAAACCAGTCGGTGGCAGATTGGGTGATGGCATTGACCAGCCGGGTTTTGACGGCCCGCAAATCCAGCGCCGACTGCCCGCCGCCCACAAATGTGTCCACCACCAGTTTGGCCTCTTTGACCTCGAAGCCAAAGGTGCCGTGCGCGCCCAGCAGCAACCAGCCCAGTCCCTGACCCGGCGTTTGCATGGCGATGGGCTGGCGAGTACCCCAGCCTTCCTGCGGAAATTCGCGCATCGCCACGTAAAACACGTTGGCGGAAAAAATACTGTCTACGCCAAAGCCAAGCTGGCTGAGGAATTTGGTCAGCACTGGTACGTTGGCCGTGGTCAGGGTGTGGCGGCCGGGGCCAAACGCGTCCAGGGAATTACCGTCCCGGTAAAAGACCGCGTTTTGCCCCTGCTGCACAATTAATTGGGCGCCCAATTTGATGCGCCCTTCGCCGTGTTCCGGCCAGCGCTGGACAATCCTGTCGCGCAATTCGCGAGGGAGTTCGATAACTTCAGATAAGGCCATTACTGTCTCCTTGCATTTACGATTTTGGATTTACGTATTTACTCAGCAGGCATGTCATTTCGAGGCCGCAGGCCGAGAAATCTTTACGCTACAAAGCTGTAATTTGACCTGTAAGATTTCTCTTCGCCTGAAGGCTCGTCGAAATGACATGTCCTGAGCAGTTACGAATTTACAATTATTCCAGCCCCAACAGGGTATCTTTTCGGCGGTCAAGTGTGGTCAGGGCGTTGCCCACGGCCTGGCCGTAGGCCCGAACCGCACCCGGGATTTTGGCTGCATCGCCGCTATCCAGGGCGGTTTGCACCCCGTCAATAGCCGCGCCCAGGTCGTCAACCTTGAACAGCATTTCTTCGTCAAATTCGTACAACAGGTCCAGCTCGTTTTCTTTGATTTTGACGGCATCGAAGAAACCGGCGTATCCCTGGGCCGCGGTTTTAACCCGGTCTATCAGGGTTTGCAGCCGGGTATTGACCGTGCCAAATTCATCAAGCTGGGTCAAACCGGGGCCGGTCAGCATTTGGCCGGCCACAGTCTCCGCTTTTCGTAATTGTTCGCCCAGTTTTGCGGCCAGATGCTCCCGCAATTTCTGGTCCGCGGCCCGGCGCAGCTCTTTTTCTTTATAGCCGCCGTAACCGGGAATTTTTTCCGCAAGCGCCTCCAGCCCACTCATGCGGTCCGACAGGGTATCTCGCAAATCTACCATAGATATTTCCTCCAAACAGTTTAGGGGTCAAATAAAATCAACCTTCTAATTATAGCCGATTTTTCGGAAATTTGAAACAGGATTTTTGGTGAGTTTCCCGATTTATTGCGGGGGATTTTCGGCAGCGCCTTTGGGAACCAGCCGGGTAACGCCCAGCAAGGGTCGCCCGCTGTGTTCGTAAAAGGCGGCCTCGATATTTTCTTCCAGATTGAGGGGGCGGTACAGGTTCTTGAACTCTCGGCTGCGGTCAAAGATAATTTCATCCGGGGCGCGCCACAGATACAATGCCTCCCGCTGGGCGATGATGTCGGCCAGGTGGTCTGTCAACTGCGGTGTGGGTTGCCAGCCGTAACCAAAAATCTCGACCGGCGTCACCCGGCCACCGGTCAGATAAGTTACCGGGGCGGCCAGTCCCCAATCCATGGCGATGACCGGGCCGCGGGCGTTGTCGGCGAGCCAGAGGCTCAAATCATACACCGCGTCGGAATGAGTGCTCAGTCCACCGGACTCGGTCAGGCTGCGATGATAGCGGAGCGTCGTGAGTAAACTGGTCAGAGTTAGCAGCAGTACCGCGCCCCACAATGCCGATTGCTTGAGTTTGGGCATAATTGGCAGGGGAAGACGGCTCAAATACCAGCCGCCCACGGCCAGGGCCAGGGCCGGCCAGGGCATCAATATGGCAAAGTGCGTCACCCACAAAGCCGAGACAGTCGCCACACTGAACAAAATCACCAGGCCAATAACCAGCATGGGAAACAGGGCCACCTTGAACGGAGGCAGGGGCGTCGGTAGGGGAGTGGAATTTTTTCGTATAGTAATAATGACCAAAATTAATAAAATCCCCAACAGAATCACGCCGGTCCAATTTTGCATCACCTTTCCCAGATACCATAAATGCCCACCATTGAGCATCACCCCCAGTTGCCCCAACCGGGTCAGCAGGTTAGGGCCGATGGCCGCGTTATCAACGCCATAATAAGAAGTTTGGGCGTTTTGGCTGATGTTGATGAAGGTACCGCCGGTTTGGAGATTGTACAGCAGCAACGGCCAGCAGCCGGCGAGGAAGGCCAAAACCATCAGGCCGATTTCGCGGACATTGGTTGTGTGCCACAACTCCATCGTCCAGCTTTTGAGCCGAAACAGGTTCAGCAGAATGACCGACCCGACCAGGGCGGCGATGAGCCACAAAAACAGAAGCTTGGCGTACAGGCCCAGGCCCAATAGAAAAGCGCCGGTTACCGCCCAGCCCCTCGAGCCGGTTTGCCACCGTTTGAGCCAGCTTAATGCCGCGGCCAGGCCAATGGGAGCCAGCACCGCGGTCACAAAAACTCCCTGCCGGTTCCAGAAAATGAAGGTGGGATCAACTGCCAAAAAGAGGGCAGCGACCAATCCCACTTTTGAATTGCCGGTGAGGGCGCGGGCCAGGGCGTAGACCAGCCACACGGTCAAAGCGCCGGCCAGGACGGGGATTAACCGCAAAGCGATGGGGGTCGGACCGAGGAGAGCAATCAGAGGCAGGGTGGTGTAGGTATTGATGGCTCCGATATAATCCTGGGTCATCAGGGGGAATAGCCGTCCGCCCAGCCAGAGGCCGCTGTTGCGGAAGGCCGTCACCGGCTGGTCGTAGAGCAACTGTACTGCCGGGACCGCTTCAAAGGCCTCGTCGTAATGCAGGCCGGGTAGGTTCAACTGGTACAGGCTCAGGGCTGTGTAAATCAGCAGAATGATAGCAATGTGAGATTTAGGAAGTTGGATGTGGGATTTGAGATGCAGGAGTTGTGAAGTGAACATTGGCTACTCTTGAGCCAGCAGTGAAATATTGGCCACCATTGCGTCGTAAATCCAGCCGGAGGCATAAATGCGGATAGATTTAATGTAGACCGGTTTGGCCGGCCCCAGGGTAGTAAGCAGGTTGACGGATTCGTAGGGGTACCAGATATAGCGGGCAATTCGCTCACTGGAGTTGTCCGGCTGGTCGTAAATAATATAATTTTCCGGAACCGCGGTGTAATAAAAACCGTGGAACCAGTCCCGGTCACTATTGTTGGCATCCTTGTAGGCAATATGCAGCATAATGGGGAATTCAGAGCCAAGTTGGCCTCCACCGGGCAGGGTTTGGTCTGTCAAGCGTACTTCGGCAAAAATCCGCAGCGATTGAAAGTCGCGCACATCTTTGTTAACCTGTTGAACAACGCCGGTTTCGGTGTGGATGTTGTCCGCACCCTCACTTTTTAGCTGCAAGACCGGTCTCCCCAGAAAGTCAATCACTCTGACCGTCGAAGTCACACTTTCGGTCAGGTTGATTTCGTACACTTCCCACGAATTTGTAATTTCGGAGCCGCTGAAATCACTGTTTTCAAGCAAATTTTGGGCCGATGGCAGGGGGGGTGAGGGCGGATTTCCGGCCTCAATCACGGCCCGCTGTTCACCGTTCAGCAAGACGGTCTGTTCCTGTCCGGTCACTTCAGCCTGTCCCAGGCGGGTTGTCACCTGCGTCAATTCATCATCCGTTTCGATGGAAAAGCTGCCCTGGCTGAGTTCTATCATTGCGTGCGGGGTGTTGATGTCAAACGTCAGGATGTCCTGGCTGCGGGCGGAGGTAGCTCTGACCCGGCCTTGTTTCACCTGAATATTTATTTGAGCCGGGAGCGAGCTGAGGGCAGCGAAGCGGGGGAGACGGGTTTCGGTGATGATGATGCTGGTGTTGCTGTACATGGTCAGGGTGCTGTCATCAAAAAAGGTTAGAATTGCCTGGCTGGTGTCATCGGTTGCGATTTCTGTGCTTTCCTGAACCATCGTGCTGTTGCCGTCGGTCAGGGAGGTTGAAAGTTCATCGGTGGCGTTGCCGATGAGAACTACTCCCCGCACCGAGGTAACACTGGTTTTAAATGGCTCGGTGGCATTGGTGATATACCAATGTACACTGGTGGGTATCAATACCGCCAATAAGCAAAAGGTCGCGAAGGCTGTGGTCAAGATTATCCAGGCAAGCTGTACCGGGTTTCTTATTTCTATGTCTGGTAGATTCTGGTCTATATCATTCATAGCGAGCTATTGTACCACAACCTTTGGGCAAAGTTAAAGTTCGCTGTTCAAGCCGCGGCTAATTGCTAACTCGCAGCTTTGCTGATTCAACGGGCAGGCCGTGGCCCATCCCCGCAATTCGGCCCGGCTCAGGCTGATGATACATCCCCACCCGCCATTGGTACTCACCGGGCGGTGTGTCGGGGGGGAGAATCAAGGTGTGCCGGTCGCGTAAAATTTCGCCAAGCTGCCAGTAATGGCTGGGATAGTAAATGCCACCGGGTCGCCGGTCGCTCTGGGCCAGGCCGTTACCGGCGGCGTCCGTCAGATGCACGTAGCTGGTGTAATCAACCGTCAGCGGTTCAACGGCCTGCCAGTACAGCGTGACTGTTACCGACTCTCCCGGCGCAGCAGTCTGGGGCAAAACGTCCAGCCCCAGCAGTTTGACGGTTTCGGTATGGCCGGCATCAAGGGTGATTTCCGGTAACGTCCGGTTGATGTTGTGGGCCGGCGATGAGGGCAAGGCCGACGCCCGTACCAGGCTGCCTGCCGGTTCCAATTCCGCCTTGAGGCCGAGGCCCTCCATTGGTTTGGTCAGGTACACCGGCCGGCCTGAGGCCAAGGCCTGATCGAGCACGCGCCCCACATTGGCATAAGCCGCATCGGTGACAATGAGGGGAAACAGTCCTTGCAAATCAGGGCGCAGGCCATGCACAAATTGAAAGTACCACATGGGCATAATTTCGTTGCGGTCGTTGCTGACCAAAACGGCATCGGTTGGGATCGGTTCTGCCAAAATCTGTTGCCAACGGGTCCGGGCCGTAGTATTTTCTCGCTGGGAAATTTCGGGCAAGCGGGCCGCGGCAGTTGTCATCAAAATGGCCCCGGCGATAACGGCCAACGCGAGGGGGACAATTTTATAAACAAGCTGGCTCATTTTCTGATTGATGCCGTCGAAGACGGGCAGGGGAGAGAAGCCAGTTTTGGCTTTGACCAGTTGCCCGGCAACCCAGGTCGAGGCGGCCGGCAGGGCCGCTCCCAGCCAGAGGCAGGCAATCAGCCAGACCGGAATGAAGAGCACGTAAATATCGCCGATAAAATAGATCAAATTGAAGGTAGTGAAAGCGACAGCAGCAGCGACCGTCAGCCATAACAGGTCGAAACGGCGTTGGCGCCACCAGGCTAGCAGACCGCCCAGGCCGAAAATAATACCGAACCAGCCCAACTCTTGTTTCAGGAAAGTTCCGGCCAAAATTAGACGGTCAAGGCCGGCAGCAGCCGGTTGCAGATCACCGCTAAAGACGGTACCCATTGTATGATTCCAAAAGCCGGTCAGGGTGTTTTCGTATAGTACTAAGTGTTGATTTTGACTCAACGTGACAACGGAGTAGGGGGTCGCGGGCGCAATCAAGGGTAAATACAAATACAGCAATAGCGGGGCGAACAAAAGCAGGCCGTAGACTAAAAGTATCCGGGGCGTGAAGTATTTTTTTATCGAGACAGCGCTCGCGGGGGAGTGGCTAACATTTTGCCACCAAAACAACCCCAAGGCTGGCAACAATAAAACTGTGGTGCGGTGGTGGGTCAGGCTGAGGCCAAAGACAAATGCCAACATCCAGCCGGGCCAACTGCGCGGGGCAAAACCGGCCGCCTTGAATTTGAGCGCCAGCCAGAGTAACACAACAACAAACAGGGCGTGCAGGGCGTACACCTCGGCGATGATAGCCTGGCTCCAAAAGGTGGGGGTCACGGCAAATGCCAGCGCACTGACCGCGGCCGCACCCCTGGCTGAGAGTGTTGACGCGCCAGATTCTGTCGAAAACATTTGCCGGGCCACCAGAAACAGTATTCCCACCGCCAGCGCGCCCGTCAGCGCCGAAAAGAGGTTCATACGCCAGGCCACTTCGTCCACGATAAAAACGTGTGTCCACAGCCAGCCCAGCAACGTATACAACGGATAGCCGGTGGGATGGGCAATGCCGGGCAGCCACGGCACAAATTGGAACTCGCCGGCATCCGCCTCCAGAACGGTAGGGGCCAGGGTGCTGACATACAAACCAAACGCAATACCCCCCAGGCCAACGGCAATGAAGGTATCAAATTTTCGAGTAGCAGAATTCGCGGTCATTGGACGGATTATAGCACGAAAGCAAGGGTTATTGAAAAGGTGAAGGCACGATTCCGGCGCGTTCTTGCCCAAAATAACAGGCTGTGGTTGAATCAAACATTGATTAACAGAGAGTGGGGAAGGAGTGTGTGACTGATGTTTGATGTGATTGCTTTTGATGCCGACGACACGCTGTGGCATAACGAAAGTCTATTTCAGGAAACAGAAACAAAATTCGAGGTGTTGGTATCGAAATACAGTACTGACGACGTCAATAACTTTCGTCAACGCCTGTTTGAAACAGAAATGCGCAATATCCGTTATTTCGGCTATGGCGTCAAAAGTTTTACGCTGTCTATGGTGGAGACCGCTATCGAAATCACGGACGGACAAATTCCGGCGGCTGAAAT
>Ga0180435_10004247_pt1 | contig 14125 bp, 9 predicted proteins | sample SS_ome_3_FD_132467 | JGI IMG/M metagenome (GOLD analysis project Ga0180435, IMG submission 132467) | Hypersaline lake sediment archaeal communities from the Salton Sea, California, USA - SS_3_S_1 metaG | ecosystem: Environmental > Aquatic > Non-marine Saline and Alkaline > Hypersaline > Sediment... | reverse complement strand
GTTGGGTGTTTGTACTCCACTTATAATCAACTTAGAGCGATTCCCGGTCGATACTTATCTCTAGGCGCCCCGTTGAACGAGGCGCCTGGCGCAAGAAAACACTTGCTTCGAACATCAGACCGCATGATACTCACTACTGAGGTAATCAGCGCGGGACAGACCAACCGTAACCGAAAGCTCAACATGACCCAAAAACTGGTAGTATGTATAGCGGTATTATCAGCGGTTTGGCTCAACGGAACCGCCGTCGAACCTGAAAACCGGGTATACCAATTCAAGGCTATCGCAAGAGCCAGCGAGGACATCACTGTCTCGTCAACCATGCCGGTCCGGGTCGCAAAAGTCTTCGTAAAGGATGGCGATACGGTAAAACCCGGACAAACACTCGTGCAGCTCGACGACAAGGCCGAACGCGTTCAAATGGAACAACTCAAGGCCCAGGCCGAAGACGAAACTCACGTCGAAGCGGCAGAAGCGCAACTCGCCCAGAAGAAAGTCGATCTCCGGAGAATCAGCAACGCCAGGGCCAAAAACGCGGCAACCGAACTGGAATTGGAGCACGCGCGCCTCGAGGTCAAAATCTCGGACCTGTCCCTGACTCTGGCGAAGTTTGAACACAGCCAGGACAAGCGAAAGTATCAACAGGCCGAGGCGCAGGTCGATAGATTGAGGCTGTGCGTGCCAACTTCCGAAAAGGATTTGCCCGGTGACACGTTCAAGGTCTTCAAGGTTTTCGTTTCTCGCGGAGAGTCGGTCGACCGGCTGAAGGAAGTTATCCGGGTCATCAAGATCGATCCGCTCTGGATCGACGTACCGGTCCCCGAAGATGTCGTCGATACACTGAAACTCAAAGTCGCCCAGAAAGCACATGTGGTTTTCCCCGGAACCAATGCGCTTCCCGTGGAAGGCAGGATCATTTACGTTGCGGCTGAAATAGATGCAGCCAGCGGTACGCAGATAATACGCGTCGAGATTCCCAATCCCAAGGAAAGACCCGCGGGCAAGAAGGTATTCGTGCGATTTTCACCGACCGCCCGATCGACAAGCAAACCCGCCGACAAGAAACAGACCACCAAGGCATCGGCGGGGCAAACAAGAATATTGACTAACAGGAAAGGAACAAGTTGATGGCCAAAGACAACCCCGAACCGACCAGGGACACCCCGCAGGCGGCGCCTGAAGACCAGGACCAGCAGCAGACGATCCGGGTTCGCATGGACCAGCGAGATGTGAAAACCAGCTACGCCAACGCGTTTAACACGCACGGGCTTATCAACGAGGTCATACTCGACTTCGGGCTGAACACACCGGTCCCGCCCCAACCCGATCAGCAAGCGGAGATCATGTTGCAGATCACAGACCGGATCATCCTGAACTACTACTCCGCCAAGCGTCTGGCCCTAACGCTCGGGCAGTTGGTCAGGCGCCATGAAGAGCGGTTCGGTGAACTGGAACTCGACGACAGCAAGCGCGTAAAGAGCGAACAGTAGCAACCGCCTCGGAGGCTCATACCGGATGGCCCCAGAAAACGTGGAAAGTTTCGCCAGACCGCAACCGCATGGCGGTCAACTGCCGACGCTGGCTGAACTATTCGACCAGTTGAGCCGGTATGACGGACCGGTGGAGGGTTTTCTTGCACACCTCGTGCAGACCCAATGCCGAGCCGCCAACGCCCGAGGCGGCGCGATACTCCGAATTTCCCCCGACGGACGCCCCCAGGTCCTGGCGGTATACCCACCGGCAGAACCGGGGTCAACGCCTCCGGTATGGCTGGCGCGCGCCGCCGAGATCGCGCCGCGGATAGCGGCCGGTGGCGCCACCGATGTAAGGGCGCTGCACGATCCTGAGGATCTCTACGGTCAGCCGGCGCGCAGTCACCTTGCGATGGTGCCCCTTACCGGCGGGCAGGGAGCAAGGGGGATGGCGGCTTACGTGCTTGAAAAAGGCGACGATGAATCCGTTTTCGCCGCCCGAATCGAACGCCTCGAACTCACCATCGTCCTCATGGGACTCCACGAAATGCGCCTCTCGCTGCAAAGGCGCAATAACGATCTGGCAAGGCTCAGGGTCTCGATGGACACCCTGGCGGCGACTAACGAACACGAGAAGTTCACCGCTTCGGCAATGTCGCTCTGCAACGAAATGGCGTCAACATGGAAGTGCGAGAGGGTCAGCCTAGGAGTGCTCAAGGGTCGATACGTCCAGGTCGCAGCCGTCAGCGGGACCGAGAAGATAAGTCGCAAAATGAAACTCGTCCAGGACATCGAAGCGGCGATGGAGGAGTCTTTGGACCAGGATATCGAAGTGATCCTGCCGGCGTCCCCCGAGGCGACCTGCGTCAGCCGCGGCGCATCGGAACTCTCCCGGCGCCACGGGCCTTCGGCGATCGTCTCGCTACCGCTCAGGCGGGAGGGCAAGGGCGTCGGTGTAGTCACCCTGGAGCGCCTCGCCGACAATCCGTTCACCGCCGAACAGATCGAAGCCCTGCGCCTGACCTGCGAACTGGCGACCCCCAGAATAATGGACCTGCACAAGACCGACCGCTGGTTCGGGGCGAAATTCGCCCGAGGCGTACGCGGCGCACTGGGCGTGCTGGTGGGCGCCAAACACACGTGGTTGAAAATGATCGCCATACTCGTGTCCGCTTTCCTGGTATTCGCGATTCTGTTCAAGGGAGACTACACCGCCGGTGGAAGCATGACCTTCCAGGTAAGAACCCAGCACGTGATTCCCGCACCGTTCGAGGGAATCCTCAAAACCGTAAACGTGGAAGTCAACGAATCGATTATCGGCGCAGGTCAGAAAGGCGAAACCATCCTGGCTGAAATGGACACCGCGGAACTGCGGGAGCGACTGGCTGCGGCGCAGGCCGAACGAAGCCGGGCAAGAAACCAGGCCGAACAGGCCAGAAATGAAAACAACCAGGTTCAGGTCCAGATTGCCGAGAACGACATCCAGAAAGCAGACGCCAATATTCACCTCCTCGAGCAGCGTCTTGCCCTGGCTTCGATCAAGTCGCCCATATCCGGCACGGTCGTCAGCGGAGATCTCAAGAGACATCTCGGAAGGCGCTACGAACTGGGCAAGGAGCTTTTCCAGATCGCCAGGATCGAAAACATGCGCGCCGAAGTGCTGGTGGGCGAAGACCAGATTGCCGAAGTCATGGAGAAATACGGCGCCGACTGCAGGCGGCGCAACAGCATCCGCCAGGAACTCGACAAGCTTGGCGCGAATAATCCGGGCAGGCGCCGAGAACTCGAAAACGAAATCGCCGAACTCGATAAGAACGTGGGAGGCAGGTTAGCGGCGCTGGGACACGCGGGGAGGCATTTTGATTTCGTAGTCGAACGAATCACACCGGTCGCAAGACCAGCGGAAGGGAAAAACGTTTTTCCGGTTAGAGTCAAGCTGCTCCAGAGTGCCCGATGGATGCGACCGGGCATGACCGGCGTGGCGGAGATATACATCGATCGCCGCCCGCACGCTTATATCTGGACGCGCCGGCTGGTCAACTGGATCCGGATGAAGCTGTGGTTGTAGGAGACCGATGACCGTGCCGATCGACCGTCCCACATTCAGTGAATCGTGGTACCGGGTGGCCTCGCTGCGACCGCGCCTGCGCTCGGCGGTTCAGGTATTCCGCCAGCACTTTCGCGGGCAGATGTGGCACGTCCTTCAGGATCCCGGCGCCAACCAGTTCTTTCGTCTGAACGACACGGGTTATCATTTTGTCGGTCTGCTCGACGGGCGGCGCACAGTCGCGGAAGTCTGGAATATATGCAACGAGCACCTCGGCGACGCGGCGCCCACGCAGGGCGAAGCGATCGCGCTGCTGGGACAGTTGTACACGTCCAACCTGCTCCAGGCGGATGTACCACCGGACGCCCAGGGCTTGTTCAGGCGTTACCGCCAGCGCGTGGGGCGGGAGGTAAGGGGATACCTGACGAACCTCCTGTTCATTAGAATCCCCCTGATCGACCCCGACAGATTCCTCGAACGATGGGTTGGTGTATTCGGTGTCGTATTCAGCGTGGCCGGTATGATCTGCTGGTTGGCGCTGATGTCGACAGGCGCCTACTTCCTGCTCGGGCGGACCGACGAACTGGGCAACCAGGCCATGGGCATCCTGATGACCTCAAACCTGCCCCTTTTGGCGATAAGTTTCTGGATAGTCAAGATTATCCACGAATTCGGGCATGGATTCGCGTGCAAGAAATTCGGGCTGCGGGCAGGCGGAGGTGAGGTCCATACGATGGGCATCATGTTCCTGATCTTCATGCCCCTGCCCTACGTAGACGCGTCAAGCGCCTGGGCGTTCCGGGGCAAGTGGCATCGAGTGGTGGTCGGAGCGGCGGGGATGTTCTGCGAACTGGCCGTCGCGGCGGTTGCGGCGATTGTGTGGGCGAACGTCGCAGAGGGCATAGTCCAGGCCCTGGCGTACAACTGCATGTTCATCGCCTCGATAACAACGCTTCTGTTCAACGCCAACCCGCTTCTGAGATATGACGGTTACTACATCCTCTCGGACCTGCTGGAGATACCAAACTTCGCCCAGAGGTCCAAGAGCTACCTGTACTACCTGGTCAAACGATATGTATGGTCCGTACGCAATCCCAGGAACCCGGCAAACACTTCCGGCGAGAAGGCATGGTTCGTATTCTATGGAATCGCCTCGACTGTCTACCGCCTGTTCATCCTGATCGTGATCCTGATGTTCCTGTCTGACCGCCTGCCCGAGCAGCTCAAGTTCATAGCCACCATCGCCGCCGTCGTCTCGGGCGCCGTCTGGTTGTTCACCCCGATATTCAAGTTTGTCAAGTACCTCGCCACCAGCGGTGAACTTTCCCGGGTTCGAGGCCGCGCGGTAACATCAACGGTGCTGACGGTGACGAGCATCATCCTGACCGTCAGCGTCCTGCCCATGCCCGACCGCGTCCGAGCCGAAGGTGTTGTCGAACCGCTCGGACTGGCAGTCGTGTACACGCGAACCGACGGATACGTCGCAAACTTCCTGCCGTCGGGAACGACGGTCTCCACCGGAAACGTTCTCATAAACACCACCCCGCCGACCGGCGATCCGAAGCGAGAGCAGTTCATCAACAACCTGAACAATGAACTTACCGCCAGGCGCCAGATCCTGAAAGCCGAATACGCCAAAATCAAGAGGCAGGAAGATTGGGCCCTGACCGAGCGTGAATACGCAATCGTGGCATCGAGGATCGAAGAGGCAAAAGCCAAAGAAGAGCAGATAAAGCGGGTCGAAAACGATATCAGGAACCTGACGATCCGATCGCCGACAAACGGTGTGTGGATATCCCCCGACGTCGATCGCCTCCAGGGCAACTTCCTGCAAAAGGGGCAGCAGATCGGACTGGTCGCCAACCGAAACCCCGACAACCTGATTGTCCGGACGGTGGCCTCACAGGAAATCGGGGCGCTTCTGTACGAACTGTGGAGCAGGAAGAACCACACAATCCCCCTCGAAATTCGCATAAAGGGACGGGCCGCCCAGGTGTTCTCGGGCAAGATCATCAAGATCCTTGACTCCTCGCAGGACATCCTTCCGTCACCGGCGCTGGGATACGCGGTGGGCGGTCCGGTTGTCACCCGCTCCGACGACCGCCAGGGTATGACCGCCGCCGAAGGCTTCTTCGAAATACACGTCACCCCCGAGATCACCGATCTAAACGACCCGGAAAACCCGGTGATTCTGCTTCCAGGCCAGCGAGTGGTGGTGCGTTTCGACATGCCTCCGAAACCGCTCGTCGCCCGGTGGTGGCGATCGCTACTGCAACTGCTTCAGAGAAGAAAATGACCGGAGGCCCAGATTGAACGAAGTCGCCGGAACAACCTGGCGAATGTTGGCGCAGCGAACGGGCGGACGCGAACTGCCTCGCGGTCTCGATGCGGCATGGGACGCAGCAGCCGGTATAGCCCAAAAGCTCCTTCCGCGAACGGCACGTTTCCTCCGCCAGGCCGACGTCGTGCTGAGCTACGAAAAGCACTTCGCAATGAGGACCGCGGCGAAACTCAGAACCGATGCCGCGGAGTTTCACGACCTCTTCCGCCTCGGACGCAACACGCCCGAGGACCTCATGAAGGCTTTCGCTTTGATCCGAGAGGTCGCCGCCAGGCAGATCGGTCTAAAGGCTTACAGGGTGCAGGTCGCCGGGGCGATCGCCCTGCATTCCGGATGTATCGTCGAGATGGCCACCGGAGAAGGCAAAACACTCGCCGCAACCATGCCCGCAACCATCGCCGGATGGTGCGGAAAAGGCTGCCACATCATCACCGTCAACGACTACCTCGCCAAGCGGGACGCCGAGGAAATGGGCCCGATCTATCGCTTCTGCGGTCTGAAGGTTAACCACATCGACCAGGAAACACCGCCACCCCAGCGGCGCGAGGCATACCACGCGGACATCACCTACTGCACGAACAAGGAAGTCACAGCCGATTACCTGAGAGACCGCCTGGCCATGGGGAGGTTGAAGGGGCTGTCGTCGGCACTGCTGGCCCGAATCGCCGAGGGCAGCGCCAGCGGGACAGATCGCGTGGTCCAGCGAGGTCTTAACTACGCGATCGTAGACGAGGCCGACTCGGTGCTCATAGACGAAGGCGTCACCCCGCTGATCATCTCGGGAGAGGCGCCTAATGAAGAGCAGGTGCAGGCATTTCAGCAGGCCGCCGGCGTCGCCAGGCAAATGCAGGAAAACATGCACTACAAGGTAAACTACAAGTATCGCGAAGTGAATCTCACCAAGGCCGGCGAAACCTTCGCGGCAGAACTGACCGCCGAACTCGGAGGCATATGGGCCGGAAAACGCAGAACCGAAGAGCTGATCGTCCAGGCCCTGACCGCCAGGGAAATGTTCCTGCTCGACAAGCAATACGTCATCCAGGAAGACAAGGTCGTTATTGTGGACGACTTTACCGGGCGACTCATGCCAGACCGCGAGTGGCGCGACGGGCTGCACCAGGCGGTATCGGCCAAAGAGAACGTCGAAGTCCAACCACCCAAAGACACCTACGCGCGAATGAGTTTCCAGAGGTTCTTCAGGATGTATCGACGCCTTTCCGGTATGACCGGAACAGCAGTCGAAGCGAGCGGGGAGTTCTGGCAGTTCTACCACACGCCGGTGGTCGTCGTTCCAACCAACAAGCCATGCATACGCAGGCAACTGCCCAGCCGCGTGTACGCCACCCAAGCGGCAAAGTGGAGGGCGGTCATAGATGAAATCAGTCGCATACACGAAAGAGGCCAGCCCCTGCTCGTCGGCACGCGAAGCGTCCGCGACAGCGAAAAAATCTCCGTAATGCTGACCGAACTGGGACTGGAACACGTCGTGCTAAACGCCGTCCGCCACGCCGAAGAGGCCCAGATCGTAGCACAGGCCGGACAACCCGGACGGATCACCGTAGCGACCAACATGGCCGGTCGCGGAACCGACATAAAACTCGGACGCGGCGTCGCCGAGCTCGGCGGCCTCTACGTCCTGGCGACCGACCGCCAGGAGTCCGGGCGGATCGACAGGCAGCTCGCCGGTCGGGCCGGGCGAATGGGCGACCCGGGCCTCGCCCGAAGATTCGTAAGCCTGGAAGACGATCTGCCCAAGCGCTACGCGATCAAGATGGCCGAATTCCTCCGCAAACGCCACCGCGGCGACGATGAAACGCAGCGAGATATCGCCGGACCCCTGACCAGGCGCCTGTTCAACCGCGCCCAAAAGCGAGCAGAGCATACCGCTTTCAAGCAGCGTCGAGCCGTACTGAGAACCGACCACTGGCTTGACGAGTACCTGGGATTCGCCGGAATTGAACGATAATGCCCACGACACGCCCATTTGATCTGGTCATCTTCGACATGGACGGAACACTGATCGCCCAGATGCTCGACTTCCAGGACATACGCAAACAACTCGCGATACGACCGGAGGAAGGCATACTCGAAGCACTCGAACACATGTCACCGGCGCAACGGACCGAAGCGGAGGCCTGGTTGGCGCAAACCGAACTGCAGGCCGCCAAAAAGGCGCGCCTCATGCCCGGCGCCGCCGAAACGCTGGCGAGCATCCGGAATGCGAATATCAAGGTCGCCCTGCTGACAAGAAACTCATCCCGGTCGATGCGGATGGTCATCGAAAGATTCGGCCTCCAGTTCGACCTGGCCTGGTCGCGAGAGGATGGACCGATCAAGCCCAAGCCCGACAGCGTCCTCGCGGCGTGCGACACGCTCGACGTCACACCGGGACAAACCGCATGTGTCGGCGATTTCCACTACGATATCATCGCCGCCAACGCCGCCGGCGCCTCAAGCATCCTCATCGCCCCGGACTCCAGACCACCATTCGCGGATATCGCCGATCACGTCATAACAAAACTCTCCGAGCTGCCCGCCCTGCTGGAAATCTGAACTACATCAATCGCTTCTTTCTAACCCGTTTAACGGCCGAGCACCGCTCGACGCTCGCCGTTCAGCGTCCCGCGGCGATGTCGTGCGCTGAGCGAAACGGCGAACGCGGGGCGATGCCCCGCCGCTAAACTCGAGGACAGATGCGAGGCGGTGTTGTGTAATCTGGTGGATCGTGTATTCTATGGGGTATGAGATCCGCTTTCAGATTTACTGTCCTTGTCGCACTGCTGCTAATCGCGCTCCCCGCTCGCGCCGACTGGCCCCAATGGGGCGGGACCGACAATCGAAACATGATCTCCGACCAGACGAACCTTCCGAATCTCGGTAAGGGAAAAATCTCTCTCAGGGACGCCGACTGGAACATTCGGTGGACCGTCAAGCTCGGGTCGGTGTGCTACGGGAACCCGACCGTCGCGGGCGGAAAAGTTTTCATCGGCACGAACGACCGGTTCTGGTCCGATCCTCGCGTCAAGCGATCGCGCGGCGGGCTGCTGCTGTGCATTGACGACATCACGGGCAAGGTGCTGTGGCGCCTGCTTGTACCGAGATACAGGGAAAAAGTCTACGGCAGCGGGTTCGACGACCTGAATGTCGGAATCTGTTCGGCGGTAACCGTGGATGGCGATAAGGCGTACGTCGTGAGCAACCGCGCCGAAGTGCTCTGCCTGGACGTCAACGGGCAGAATGACGGTAACGACGGTCCCTACCGCGACGAAGGCAAATACTTCGTCGGACCAGGAAACCCCCCGCTAAAACTCTACCGCGGTGACGGCGATATCATCTGGCGGTTCGACATGATCGGCGGCCTGCAAAACGCCCCGCACGATGCAGCCAATTGCAGCATCCTGTTGCATGGCGGCCTGCTATATGTCAACACGTCCAACGGGGTCCATCGCATGCCCGGCGAACCCATGCCGAAACCCGACGCGCCGACCCTCATCGTGCTGGACAAGAAAACCGGTAAGCTGCTGGCCGTCGACGGATGCAAGATCGGCCGCCGAACGTTCCACGGTAACTGGTCGTCACCGTCGCTGGGCAAAGTCGCCGGAAAGGAGCAGATATTCTTCGGCGGAGGGGACGGTTTTCTCTACGCATTCGCCCCCGTGAAGGCGGACCCCCTCGCCGACAAGCCGGCGGTCTTCAAATCCGTCTGGAAGTACGACTGCAATCCGAAGGACTACAAAGTCGACTCCGACGGTAACGAGCTGGACTACTGGGACGGTGACGCATCCCGCGCCGACGTGCCCGTAAACTACAAGGGCCCGAGCGAAATAATCGCCACGCCCGTCTGCTGCAAGAACCGCGTTTACGTAGCCGTCGGGCGCGACCCCGAACACGGAGTCGCCCGGGGAATCCTGCACTGCATCGACGCGACGAAAACCGGCGACCTTACCAGGACCGCAAAAATCTGGTCGTACGACAAGATCGCCCGCACGATGTCAACCGTCGCCATCACCGGCGGACTGCTCTATATCTCCGACTTCGCGGGATTAGTCCACTGCCTCGACGCGGAAACCGGCAAGGTCTGCTGGGTCCACAACACCGGCGAGCGGATATGGAGTTCGACGCTGGTGGCAGACGGAAAAGTGTACGTGGGCACGGAAAAGAAGAAGCTTTTGATTTTCAAGGCCGCCCGCAAGAAGCAGCTCATCGCGACGATCAGGATGCCGCACAAGATGTCGACCACACCGGTGATCGCAAACGGATGTATCTACGTTCCCACCGCCCGCTGCCTTTACGCGGTCGAAAAACCAAAGAAGTAACAGGAAGCCAGTTTATGCGCCAGATTATTGCAGCAATCGTTTTGGGGCTCACTATCACGTCTGTCGGGGCGGTTGACGTCGATGAATCAACGGTGCTTTCCACGCTGGACAAGGCCCACCCGCGCCTGATGCTCAAGGATGCCGATCTGAAACGCCTGAAGGCCCGCTGCAAATCGGACCCGATCCTGCAGAAATGCGTCGCCGACGTCATCAAGTCCGCTAAATCGTGCCTGAAAAAGCCCCCGCTGGTCCATAAGAAGATCGGCCCGAGACTGCTCCGCGTCTCCCGAGACTGCCTGAGACGCACATACTGTCTGGCGCTGGCCTGGCGGTGGACGGGCGAGAAGAAATACGCCGACAAGGCCGTCGAAAACCTCCTGGCAGTGTGCGCCTTCAAGGATTGGAACCCGTCGCACTTCCTCGACACCGCCGAAATGTCGCACGCCGTGGGCGTCGGGTATGATTGGTTGTATTCGCACATCGACGAAGCAACTCGAAAGAAAATCCGAGAAGGCCTGATACGAAACGGACTGGCCGTAGGGGTCGCGGCCTACAAGAGGTACTGGTGGGTAAAGTCATCGCACAACTGGAACCAGGTCTGCAACGGCGGTCTGGTCGCCGGAGCGCTGGCGATCGCGGATACCGACCCGAAGTACGCCCGGGCGATAATACCGGCCGCTATCAAGTCGCTCCCGCGAGCGATCAAAACCTACGGGCCGGACGGCGCATGGTCTGAAGGACCGGGGTATTGGCATTACGCGACGCGGTACACCGCCTATGGTCTGGCGGCGATGGAGACCGCACTGGGCACGGACTTCGGGCTGTCGAAAATAACCGGGCTCTCCGAGGCCGGACTGTTTCCCGTCTACACCACCGGTCCGACGGGAATGTATCTTAACTTCGCCGACTCGGGAACCCGGGCGAGGCGAGGGGCGATGGGCTGCATGTTCTACCTGGCGAGAAAGTTTAAACGCCCGCTGGTCTCCGATGCCGAGCACGACACGATCGCCAGGCGGTCAGCTACGGCTGAGCACGTAATCTGGTACGTCCCGCCATCGGGCAAAAAGGCGACCCTCGACCTGGCGCGACTGTTCCGCGGTCCGGTTCCCGTCGCCCTGTTCCGCAGCGGATGGGATTCAGACGCACTGTTCGTAGGCATCAAGGCCGGATACAACCAGGTGAACCACGGGCACCTCGACCTGGGAAATTTCGAGATGGACGCGCTGGGCGTGCGATGGTCGCGAGACCTGGGTTCGGACAACTACAACCTTCCGGGATACTGGGATTCCCGCCGCGACACCAGCCGGAGATGGAAATACTACCGCCTCAACTCGCAAAGCCACAGCGTCCCGCTGATAAACGGTGAAAACCAATCCGCCGCCGGCAGGTCGTCGATCCTGAAGTTCGAACCAGCGAGGGTCGTGATCGACTTCACCAGCGCCTACAAGAAGGCGTCGTCCAGAGCAACCCGCGGTCTGAAACTCGTCTGCGACCGCCGATGCGTGCTCGTCCAGGATGAGTTTGAACTGACCGGAACCAAAGGCGCAGAGATAACCTGGGCGATGACGACCGACGCGAAAATCACCATCAAGAACAAGACGCTCGCCGAACTGACCATCGACGGGAAAAAGCTGACCGCGAGAATACTCTCACCTGCCGGCGCGGAATTCGCCGTGGAATCGGCCGAACAAAAACCGCCCCAAAAATCCAACAAGGGCGTATCACGACTGCTGGCCCGCGTCAAAGACGCCAAGGGCTCGGTCCGCATAGCGGTCCTGCTGGCCCCGGGATGGAAGGGTTTCAAACCCCCCGCCGCAATGCAGCTCACACCGTTGGCTAAATGGTAGAACAATGATCCGCCAAACCGGCATTAGACATTAACAGGGAGCCCATCATGAAGTTTAACAGGACAGAGGTGCTGGCGGTAATCTGTGCGGCCGCACTGGCATTCGGCGGCGAGCGGGCGACGGGCGAGGAGAAACCCGCCGACCCGTCGAGCATCGAGTTCCGCTCTAATTTCATCGGGAGTTTCAGGCACATTCCCTACGACTCGACGGCTGATGACGCGATGTTCCTGCGGATCCTCATTGACACGATGCATGCCAGGCGCGGTATCGAGGTGGGCGTGGCCCGCGGGTTCGGGGCGATAAACATGGGCATCGCGCTGGAACGCGGCGGCGGGCATCTTTACGGCGTGGATATCGACGCGGGCATGTGCGCCAAGGCCAGGGCAAACCTCAAGACCGTCGCGCTGGACAAGGTCGTCACCGTAATCGAGGGCGACGCCCTGAAGGTCCTGGCGAAACTCGAGGGCAAGTACGACTTCGTATTCCTTGATGCGGTTAAGCGCGACTACTTCAAGTACTTCAAGGACGTCGAGGACAAGCTCCTGCCAGGCGCCCTGATCGCCGCGGACAACTCAATCCGCTCGGCGCGGTCGATGCGGGACTTTCTCGATTACGTTTTCAAGTCGGAGAACTACGACGCTGTTACGATTCGCGCATCGATGTCCAAGAACGACGGGATGACGCTGGCGTACAAGATTCCGGCGGACAAGGTCTCACCGGGCCCGGTCAAAACCTCCGCCCGTCTCAAGCAGCTCGAGGCACTCGCTTCGGCCACCGGCTCCGGCGCCACGGTGATCGACGGCGTGCTGATGCGGATTCTCGCCGAATCCGCCGGGGCCAAGCGCGGGCTTGCGTTCTGCGATGATAACGGCGGCGCGGCGGTAAACATGGGTATGGCTTTTGAACGCAGCGGCGGGAAATTGACCGTGATCGCAACCAAGACCGCCGCCGTTGGCGCCGCGGTCAAGACGGCGGGACTGGACAAGACCGTATCGGTAACCGCCGGCGGTAAGGCCCCGGCGGGCGGGGCGATCGACCTGCTCTTCCTCGACGGCGATCCCGGCGGGCACATCGCCCGCTTCAAGTCCGTCGAAAACTCCCTCCCCGCCGGCGCCGTGATCGTCGCCGACAACACCCTGACCGGCGGTAAGGCAAAGGCCCTCACCGACTACCTCGCCAGGAGTCCCCTCTACAACGCCGTCACCATTCGCGCCGCCGATAAAACCAATACCGACGGTATGACCGTGGCGCATAAGGTCTGGACGCCCCTGTTTAACGGAAAGGACCTCGACGGGTGGACCGTCAAGTGCAAGCCAGCCGACAAGGACAAGGGCTTCTGGACGGTCAAAGACGGCGCGATCGCCTGCGACTCGATGAACAAGGGCAGGCACAACTACGTCTGGCTGATGACGGAGGAAGAATACGGAGATTTCGAGTTGAGGCTCAAGGTTCGCGGTCAGGCGTCGAAATCGCGCGGAAACTCCGGCGTGCAGGTCCGCTCCCGCTACGACGACAAGGCTGGCTGGCTCGACGGACCGCAGGTCGATATCCATCCGCCCGCCCCGTGGCGGACGGGGCTGATCTACGACGAAACGCGAGAGACCAAACGCTGGATCTTCCCGTCGCTGAAGAACTGGAGCATCAAGCGGGACCAGGGTCCCAAGGAATGCAGGTGGCGACCCGGCGGCTGGAATAACCTGACCATCCGCTGCAAGGGATCGAGGATATTTACCCGCCTCAACGGCCTGACGGTAACGGACTTCGACGGAAAGGGCATCCTCGATGACCGGGCCCACCGAAAGCACAACGTCGGGCTCTCCGGACATATCGCTCTACAACTGCACAGCGGCGACAAACTCCTTATCGAGTTCAAGGATATCTACATTCGACCGCTGAAGTAGGCCAGCGGCGCGGCAATCGGCCCCGCGGTAAACCCGGATTGACTGGGGTCAACCAGAGCGGTAGGATCAGAAGCGCTATGAGTTTCTCACCGCGAATTGAGGATACATTGTGAATCGAATATGCGTGGTAGCGGTACTGGTAATGTGGGTCGTTCTGTTGGCTGCGGGGCCTGAGGTTTCTCTCGCCGGCGATCCCAGGTT
>Ga0180435_10004246_pt1 | contig 14126 bp, 25 predicted proteins | sample SS_ome_3_FD_132467 | JGI IMG/M metagenome (GOLD analysis project Ga0180435, IMG submission 132467) | Hypersaline lake sediment archaeal communities from the Salton Sea, California, USA - SS_3_S_1 metaG | ecosystem: Environmental > Aquatic > Non-marine Saline and Alkaline > Hypersaline >... | reverse complement strand
TTCCGGAGGCGATCGTTTGGAGCACCGCGGCGCCCCACTCGGCGGGCTCGGTCGCCGTCGCGGCGTCTTCGATGCCATCTAGCTTGGTGATCTGCGCGGCGGTCGCAAGACCCTTCTGCCCGCTGGTCGCGTCCTGGATGTCATCGGTCCCGTCGGTGTGGTTGGAGGCGTGGCATGCGGGGTTCACGAGGTTCGGCGGGACGCTCAGGAGGTACCACATGGAGCCGTAATAGAGGAGCTCTAGTGCGTGTTCGTTGGACCGCGATAGCACGAGGTCCGCGTCGTTGGGAAGCGTGATGTTGCCAGTCCCGTGCTTCACGGTGATCTCGTCGGCGGAGTTCGGGTAAATGACGAAACGGTCACCGTTCTCGCCGCCCTTGATCGTGTCGAGGTCGTCTTCGGTGCCTGTCTCGGCGTTGATCTGCGCATACGGGCCTAGCTTGGTGATGGCGCCGGAGGCGATCGTCAGGATGTCCGGGGCGCCCCATTCGCCTGCGGGGTCGCCGCTTCCTCGTCTGTTTACGGGCATGTGTTGGCCTCCTCTCGGAAGACGGCGAAGCCGTAGCCGCGCGGGGTTCCGGTGACTCTCACGACGCGCGCGCGCGCGCCCTCGCTCCTGATTCTCTCGCTCATGTAGTACGCACTCCGGCGCGATAGCCGGTCACACTCCTGGATCCAGTTGACGCCCTTGCAGTCTCGGAAGCTTGGCGGACCCGACGTCGACGCAGTGCCGGTGAGCATCAGTAAGGCGAGTCCGATCGAGGTTGCGACCAACGCGCCAAGCACGCTACCGACTCCCCATTCGTGCGATCAGGATTCCCGCAGCGAACGCCGCCGAGCCGATCGCGATCAACTGCCAGTCGGCCGGTCGGCCGCCTCCGGAGAATCGGCCGGCGAGGTACGACGATAGGCCGATGCCTCCGCCGAGGATCAACGCACCGATGATCATCTCGTCACACCTCCTATCGTAGCGACGGCCGCGGATCCTCGAGACCTGAGCCCGGGGAGTCTCCCAGCCATGTGGGATCGAAGTAGATCACTCGTGTCGGATCCGGTGTGGTCCAACGAACGAAGGCCTCGGCGATCGGATCCCACCACCAACCGACGAACGTCTCGCGCAGTTGGCTCACGTAGGCGGGGCCGAGCTCGTGCCACTCGTCGATGAACTCCTCGTCGCGCTCGTGCTGTTCCTGCGCACGGCGCATCGCGTAGATCGCGAGCCCCACGGCAACGGCGATGAGGATGAAGTCGACCGGATCGAACCGACCCACGTAGGCCTCCTAGGGCTTCCGCTTCTTGTACACCGCCCACCGCGGCCCCTTGCGCTTCGCATAGGAACCCTTCCAACCGGCACGCCGGAGATCCGCAACAACTCGATCGGCGATCGCTTCGGTTGGGAACTGACCGTGAATCACCGCGCGCGGCTTCTTGGTGGCCGTCTCTGTCGTCTTCTTCTCTGCAGGCATGTTCTCGCCTCCTAGGTCGTGGTTCTACTCCGTGGACGGTGGGGCTGGCTTCTCCTTAAAAAGAAGGCTCTTCATCTCCTCACCGCGCCACGTGTCGCCGGTCAGCTTGAGCAAGTAGCCGACGATGTTCACCTCGAGCGGTCCGTCCGGCAACACACGTTCGAGCATGCCGAGCACGGCGATCACCAGTCCGAAGACCAACTCACCGAGAAACGGGATTCTGTAGACGACATCCAACATTAGCGGCCTCCTTTGTTCGGTCTGCGGAACGCTCTCTCGCCGGCCATACGCGCGGCGATCCTTCGTGCGCCCTTCTTCGTGCGTCGTGTGACCTTGCGATCGGCGTCACGGAAGATCGATGCGAGAATCGAGCCTCCGCCCTCCTCGCGGTGGACGTACACGCCCCACCGCTTTCCGGCCTTCCACACGCGCGCCTGGTGCCCTGCGCGGCGGTACTGCCTTGCTCTCTCGCGGGCGCGGGGCTTGGACGTGTAGGTACCGAGGAGGCTGTAGGCGATGCCGTTGAAGCGTACGACGGACTTCATCGGAGGCGCCTCTTCTTCCGTCGCGTCTTGGGGGGCTTCTTCATGCCGATGACGACAACGGGAACAAGGCGTGTGCCACGGGACCCCATTTCGAGGATGTAGCGTTGGCCGTTGGTTACGTGCTTGTAGTCCTTGTGTGTCCCTTCCCACTGACGCCGGCTGATGCGCTTCACGTCTGCCTCCCTCTCCTCGAATCATACAGTCGTGCAAGCATCGCTCGCGCGTGGCGGCGCCATGGTCTCGACGAAGGCCGCTGGTACCACTGCCTGGCATCGAATCCCCGCGGCAGAGCCGACGACGCAAACCCGATTGGGGGCGGCGGATAGTCCGGAGACGGAGACGGCGGTGGTCCGGGTATCAGAACATCGAAACCGGATCGAACGCGCCGCAAGCGCCTTCGATTGACTCGGCGGCGGCGGCTTCGTCGGGTGTGCTGCTCGAATTGGTCAAGCAACGCTCGTCGACCGCCACGCCGCGCGCCATACGCCGACTGCAGCATTGAGGGTCTCTTGTTCGACACGGTTTGCCTCCTAGGGGCTGAGGTCAAGAAGCACGTCGATACTCGTCTCGAGGCGGGCGGTCCGCTCCGAGAGCTCGTCGAGTCGTGCGTCCTGCGCTTGGGCTTGCGCCTCTTGCTTGATGGCCAGCGTTTGGACACCGGCCGCCACGTCACGCACGTCGGCCGTCAGCGAGCCCCACGAGAACACCGCTTGCAGAATGGCGAGGACGAGGGCAATGCCTGCTGCAAGCCATCCAGCTCGATCAGGGCGCCCGTTGCGCTTCTCTGTGGTCACGACGGCGTCCCTCGACGGGTGAGGTCATAGACGACGATCGTCACAACGGCGGTGATCGCTGCCGTTACGAGGATCCATCCAATGCGTCCAATCTTCGGTTTCGGCATAGCGTCTCCCTACGGGCAGTCGATCTCTCGGCCTCTGCGATCGAAGCACATGCCGGCCTTCGACCCGGTGCCTTTCCAGTACGTGAAGCCGTCGGCGTTGCGCGTCACCTCGATGTATCCGAAGTCGCTGTCAATCGGGGAAAGTGATGCCTTCGGACCTCGACCGAGGAGGCTGGTCTCGATCGTGCGTGAGACGTTGCCAACGGCCTTGGGGACGCGGGGGTCAAGTCCGATGACGAGGGGGACGGTCGCTTGCGCTGCGGCCTGTGCGATTGCCGCCGGACCCTGCGCGGCAAGCTGGCGAAGTTGGTTCACGACAAGCCAGTTCGACGACTGCACAGCGGCGGTCGACGCGGCGGCTCCAGTGAAGGCCGATGCGGCCTGCCCTGCAGCACTGGCCTGCGCGAGCTCGGAAACAACCTCCTCCCATGGCAGACTCCCCGGCGGCGTCACACCTGGGGGGAAGTTCTCGCCGATGATCTCCTCGAGTAGGGCTTGGATCTCCTCGGGGGAAAGCTGCTGGTTCCCCTGCTGACTGATGAGGTCGAAAATCGTCTTCCAGCCGTCGGGCGGTAGGTCGCCCTCGGCGCCTCCACCGAACAGGGATGCGACCCATTCCCAAAACGTGGCGTCCTGTGAAGGTGGGGGCTCTTCTCCCCCACCGCCGAACAGCGATGCGAGCCACTCGAAGAACGTTTGGTCAGACGGGGGAGTGGTCGGTGGAGGAGACTCTCCCCCACCGGTGAGCCGTGCGAAGAAGGCCCCAATCTGCGCGCGGTAGGTGTAGGCAAGCCATCCGCCACCGACGAGAAGCGCGATGGTGAAGATGAGGCGCTGCGTCTTCTTGGTCACGTCGACCGCCCTCCTACGTCATGTGATACTTGGGTCCGAGGTCCGCGTCCTGACCGCCTCCGAGGGGGTTCAGGAAGCTTCCGAAGTCGTGTCCCTGGCGTAGTGCACCGGCTGAAGCGTGCATCGCCGAAAGCTCCCGGATCTGTTGCATCACGGCGCTCGAATCAAAGCCCGGGCCCCGTGTACTCAGGATGTCCCCAAACTGCGCCGTCAACGCATTCATCGCACCGCCAATCATCGCCGAGAACGAGTCTGCGGCGTTCTGTAGCTGTGCGTCGAGGTTCACACTGTCAGCACCGCCGGCCGGTATGTCGTCTGCATCTCCCGGCCGTCGGGCGGAAAGCAGGATCCACGCGACGAGGCCGGCGAGCGCAAGGAACAGAAGCACCGTGACGGTGTCGCTTCCGCCTCTAGCCACTTTGCACTCCCTTCCGAGGCGCCTAGCTGATGGCCTCGATCTCGATCACCTTCGCTGCCGAATCGCAGGCGAAGTAGAGGGTGACGCCTGTCAGATGAACGTCCGCCAACTCGTAGCTCGCGTTGGCCGGGATCGTCAGATAGGGCTCAGTCGGTGTCGCCACCTTGCCGGTGACGAAGGCGAGACGAAACGCCGTTCCATCGCGGCATTGCACAAACACCTTTTTGGTGCCCGCCGGTAGAGCTTGGCTGTACTCGGTGTTGGCATCGGTCATCGTCTCGTTGTAGAGCGTCGGTGTGCCGGTTGCGAAAAGCTTCGCGAGCGTGTCCTCGGTCGCCGGGTTAATCTGAGACGATGACGCATTGACCAGTCCACGAACGAGAACACCGGCCTCGACCTCCTCGCCGACATCGAAGACGCGATAGACGAGGGTGAGACCTGCCTGTGCTTCGGTGTTGACGATCCAGCATTCGGTCGGCACTCCCCATATCCAACGGTTGCTCGCGGTGATGGGGACACCGGCGGCAAGGTTGTGGGGGTTTGGTCCGACAACGAGAAGCGTCTTGGATGGATCCCCAGTCATCGAGCGCACGGCGAGCCCGCCGATGTGGTAGGGGACCTTGTGCTCTCCTGCCGCGCTCAGGTCAATCGTGAACTCGCGTTTTCCGCCAATGGGCACGGGTCAGACCCCCTCTCTATCGTAGGATCAGAAGCAACAGCACTAGGGCCACAATGCCGATGATAATCCACATGCCAGCATTCGAACGACGTCCAACCTCAAGCCGCGGATCCGAGAACCCGGGACCGGCGGAGAAGGTCGCCTCCCCGCCTTCGGTGAGGAAGTCGAGCGCCGTGTCGAGGAACGCCGGGACCTTCGTCCAGTCAATCTCAAGGTGGGGAACGACCGGCGGGGAGCTCGCACCGGTCACTCCATGGGAGTCCGTCGGATAGGCTCCGCCGGATCCGCCGAACTCAAGCGATGCCAGGAAGTCCGAAAGCCAACTCCCCGAGTCATCGTCGGCCGGAGGCGGCACAATCGGTAGCGGGTCGGGCGGCGGATCCGCCGGACACGTCCCCCCGACGCACCCACCACTGGCGCGAAAGTCGAACTCGTCGATACACGTCTCCCCCGCGCAGTCAGTCGGCAGACCGTAGCCCCCTGCCGAGAGATCGGGGCCGGCAGGCATTGGCACGTACACTGGAGAACCGGGGTCGTAGGCACCCTCAAGCGGCGCCATCGTAACGACACCGTCGACAACCGTCACCGGAGCGGCCTGCCATGCCGGCCGGACATCGGTGACCTGCTCGCCTGCGGCTGCGGCTTCGGCCGCGCGCCGGCGCGCGTGCTCTTGGGCGATGAAGAAGCCTTGCTCCTCGGCGGGCAGGTCCTCCCATCCAGAGGGCTCTCGCATGCGCGTTCGGCGCGTGAGTTCGTCGTGCTGTAGCTGTGCACGATTAAACGCCATGTCATTCCGCGTCTGCGTCAACACCGCCTTGGCTTTGTCGATGCGCTCTTGGCTGCGGTCGGCCCGCGGCTTCGCACGCTCCTGGTCGATCGCCTGCTGCAGCGCGTTCGCTTTCGAGACCTCCGAAAGGTACTTCTCGTTCTGCGCACGCGTGCGCGCGTCGCGCTCGTGTAGCGTTCGTCGGCTCTCGGCCAGAAGTGCAAGCTCCGAGTTGACGAGCTTCGTCGACGCGCCGCTCGAGGCGATCGCTACGGCACGGGCCGCAAACTCACGCTCTCGGGTCTCCTGGCGAAGTCCCTCGTAGTGTGCATCCCGGCGCCGCTTGTACTCGGCCCAGTCGATTACACCGGCCTTGTAGAGCGCGTGGATCTCGGCAACGGAGGACATGGACGAGCACCCCCTTCCGCTAGCCGACTTGCGCTAGGACGGTATCGACCCAGTCGTCGAGCGCCTTGCCTCGCTGTCCCGGCTTCTCGGTGCCTCTCCAGAACTGGCGATGCGGATAGGCGGTTCCCGGAATCCGGATGCGGTGCATGTCGCCGAGGTCCTGCGGCGTCGTCGTCGCTCCGTTCCCGTAGCTGATGACGGGCGTCGTGTCGAGCAGGATCACAATCGAGTAATTCGGCGGGAGCCAGCACGGACTATCGAGCCGCTGCCACTTGCGCTGGTTCCACGAGACGACCTGCTTTAGATCACTCTCGAAGATCGAGCGTGACAGGGTGCCGGCCTTCCGCGGCGATTGGATCCGAACTTCGACTTTGCCCGCGACCCACGGAACATAGCTGACGCGGTGATCCTCGTCGGACTGCACGTCGACGGTGATCGAGTACGTGGCACCGTCGATGTGATCGGCGACGGCCGTCACCGTCATCGGTGCATCTCCATCCGAGTCCTCGACGACCTCTTGATACTTGCCGTCGACGTGAGAGTCATCACCCAGAAGCACGCGCGCGGGCGCGTAGGTGGTCTCAAGCGCCGTGACTCCGGTGCCGCCGGGGTCGATCGTCTCGGAGAACGTCGGCAAGTAGATGAAGGGGAGCATCGGGTTGATCTCGAAGACCATGCCGCGCGGAATCGTCGCGCGCCAGACCTCGGTGATCGTCCCACTCGTGTTCACGTTCTCCGTGTAGTGCGTCGTCGGCAGGCTGCGCCGCTCGATCGCCATCGGCTCCCCGTGGAGGTTCTTGAAGTTCGCGCCCTGGGGCATGGTTTCCCTCCTTTTTCCGGTGAGCCTACCCGCCGAACCGGGCGATACGGGCCGCGTGAAGATCGGCGACGTCTTCCGGATCGGTCGGCGTGTACGGGATGTAAATCTCGACGTTGTCGGCCTTGACCGTGCTTGAGGAGTTTACCTGGAGCACGAAGGTCTCGTCTTCGATGAGGGCGAGGAACCTGATGCCAAGGTCGACCCAAAGGAAGCTGGCATGGTCGGCGTCTTGCTGTTCGGGAACGGTGAGGTCCGCCCACGGCTGATAGTCACGCTCGCCGGCGATTTGCCAGACGCGGTGCGTGTATCCCGGACGCTTGATGCCAAACCAGAAAAGGGACGAGTCGGCAATCTCCGCCGGCGTCGAGTCCTTGAGCTTCATCACGAGGATGAAGGGGCTCTCGATCACGTAGGCGACACCGGACGGAACGAGCCACGCCGCGATAGTCGAGTTGACGTTGGCCGTGCCATCCGCCAACGTGACGCCGTCGGTCGAACGAGAGAGTCGCTGTCGGTATGCCACTCCTGCGGGCATGTCCTACCTCCTTGTTGTGACGGAGTCCCCGTCTAGCCTGCGGCCGTTCCGCCGAGGGTCCGAAGCGTGGGGAACAGAGCGAGAATCGCATCGGCGAAGAAGACGGCCGCGAAGCCGACACCGAAGCCGGAGAAATCGCTCTTTCCGATGACGATGAGGGCCGCAACGGCGATAACTGCGTTGACACCGGCGGCGGCATACTGCGCCGTCATCTTGTCGACCGGGAGAATCCCACGCACCAACGTTCGTGCAGACGGGGCGAGAACCATTGCGGCGCCAACACCGACAACGATGTCCCAGTTGCCCCGAATCGCTCCGAGTCCTGCAAACATACTCATACCTCCCTTGGGTAGAGGCGTCCAACCGGGTTCGCTCCCGGTGCTACGTCGCTTCGCTTGTAGCCATGGGGACAGAATGTGCAGACAGGCAGGGGATTACAATAGACTGACGGCAACGCGGCGAAACTGGGCGGGGTGCTGCGCTGTCGCGGAATCCCTAGCACACAGGGACTTGCGCGTGTCGACGTGAAACCTAAAGCGTCTGTGGTGCTGTGACGCCTCCGATGCGAAGGTCACAGAAGACGAATGAACGCAGGGGAATCTCGGCCAATGCGTCCGCGTCGAGGTCAGGCCGATTGACTTCGGTCGCGAGCTTCTCGCGGTCGAGCTCTTGGGGCATGCGGAAAAGGGCCATGTAGCCGAAGTTGGTACGGATGTCCGGATCGATATCGACGTACCGTTGGGTGACCCACGCGATGTCAACGCCCCACCGTCGTGCTCCTCGAGAGAAGCCGACGAGCGACGGCGGAGCGTATCCTCGTCTAGCGAAGGTGTGAGCCTCGTCGATCACAAGGGCAAGGTCCTGGGAAGCCTTGGCCGAGAGCACGAGACTTGAGAGCATCTCCCGGATCTGTGCCGGTGTGAGATCGTAGGCGGAAAGGTAGAGGTACCGAATGCCGCTTGCCCTGACCGTATCGAAGACCTCGGGGCGCACGATGTGCGCTGAGGAGTCGAGAGAGACGAGCTTCGTCTTCTCGGCGGGGAACCGCGAAAGGTAGACGAGGTCCGGGGACACGTGCAGGATGACGACGAAGGGGCGGGCGATCTGCTCGGCGTAGGCGGCGGCGAGGTGTGTCTTCCCGGATCCGGTGACACCGCAGAAGAGCACATACTTGGGCTCGTGGTACGGGTCGACGATCTGTGCAGCATCCGGCGTCATTCGTCCTCGGCCTCCGCGTTGTAGGCCCGCTCGAGAATCGATGATGCAACCGAGAGGAGCGCTGCGGCTAGTTCTTTGAGGGTGTCCTCGCCGCGAAACGGATCCAGTCTGTTCGCGAGGTCCTCGGCAAGGTGCATGGTCTCCTGCAGGCAGAGAAGCGATGTTGAGACCGTGTAGTCGCGGGACTCGCAGTCAGCATCGAGACCCGGGAGGATCACCGATAGATGCCGTGTCTTCACGGTCACCTTGATAGTGATGTCGGATGCCATGGGTTCGACGTCGATGTCACGCATCGTCATGATCGGCCTCGATGATCTGTGTGGATTCAAACGGCACCCCCACCGAATCGAGAAGGCCCTCGATCACGTTCACGGACTCCTCCGGGCCTTCGATCGTTCCTGCGAAGGAAATGCCCTGTAGCTTGTCTCTGAGGACCTTGGCACGGCCCATGAGGGACATGATCTCCGGCAAGCCGAAGCGTCGGACCTGGGGGAGGCTGTCGCCGCGTAGCGCGATCGTCAGGCGCTTCAATGGCAGCCGTCCAAGTCCATGAGACAAAGTTGCCCGAGTAGTGCTTGCTTCGCCTCCGCCTCGCTGACGGCACCTCCGTTCACGGTTCCCTGGTAGCACTTGAGCGCCGAGAGTACGCGCGGGTCCGTGACGAAGTGCATGAGATTGAGGAGCACGGGGTCGGGAACGTCGCGCGGCGTTGGGTCCGTCACGACGTCCCGCGGCTGCGCACACCGCCGAGCACGCTGCGCATCAAGAAACCTACTCACGGCGGAATCAAAGGACTTCTCGGCTGACCGCGCGTGCGACGGCACGTCTGAGCGAAGATCCTCGACGTAGCAGTAGACGGCCTGCCGAGCCCGCGTGATGTCATACCCGTCGCCGTTGAGGAGGCATTGTACTCCCTTCACGGCGGCGCGTAGACGATGAAGCTTGTCGACCGCCAAAGCGGGTTCCCATTCTGATGCTGCTGGCTTCGACTGCCGCTGCACGTGCATGTCAGTGCGGTTGAGTCGGGCGATGACGACGACGAGGAGCCAAAAGCAGAGGAACTGCATCACGAACACCAAGACCAAGAAGGTCATGACACACGATCCAGTTGACTAGCCATTCTCCGCGCCTCCTTCCGCCGGCGGTGCCGGCGACTCCGGTTTGGTTGGTTCCTCCTTGGGGGGTCGGATGAAGACGAGCGACCCCACCAAGATTAGCATGCAGACGATCAGACGAGCCTGGGGGGACAGAAGCGTTAGCGGTCCCAAGGTCTCGTAGAATCGCAGAATGTCAAGCCACGGCACGACGCGGCTCACGTAGGTTTGTGCGACCTGCGAGCGCACCGTGGGCGGCTGCCCTCGTGCGATGAGCTCCGAGGTCGGGGGGCTCCGGTAGCCGAGCGTGGCGATCAGCGAAGCGAGTGACTCGTTGACCATGTGCCCGGTCGCGGGGTCGATGTAGTCAGGGGCATCGGCCTCCGGACCGGGCGGAATCAGGCCATCCAAGAGCGTGGGGTCGAGACCCTCGAGACCGATTGCCTCGGGGTCGATGTCTCCAAGCGGTGTCTCGCGGAATCCGGCTGAGTCCATAGTCGCCCTCGCCTAGTGGGGCAGGGTTCGCATTGGTACGCCGTGAGCCTCCGCCCATCGCTGCTCGTAGGAGAGCATGGCGGCGGCTTCGCTGTCGACCGGGGGGCGCACCTGGGCTGCGGGCGGTGCGGCTGCGATGCTCGCTCGTCGGCGCCAGAGGAAGAGCAAGACCACGACGAGGATGACGATACCGACAACGGGGAGTACCCACGTTGGCAACGTGCGCTTGCCCGTCGGGGCGTTGGGCTTGGGCGGTGTCGGTTCTGCGGCGGCGCCGCCCTTCGAAGGCTTCCTCACCACGGACACGGGTCCTTTCCTGCGCGCAACCTCCAACGGCGAGCTCGCCGGCTGCCGAGGTGTCGGATCTGAGGGAGGAGGCGGAGGCGGCGGGGGCGGGTCGGACGGAGGATCCGCGGGGGGATTCGGGGGCGGGTCGCCCTCGCCCTCGTTGGGCGTGGCACCAGCAGAATCCTCGGCGGGCTTCCGCGCGCCGAATCCCCTTGGCGGGTTCAAAGCTCTGTCCTCGACCTTGCGATCGAGCGCCGCGCGCAGTGCTGCGGCCTCTTCGTCATTGACGATGCGCGCGTTCCCGCGGCTGCGGTCGTGCGTTGGTGTGATCTCCCCGTCGGCGATCATGCGCTTAATGAGCCTCTGTTGGGTCGCTCGGGGGATCTTGTCGGCGTACTCGGTGACAATGTCCTTCACAAACGGCATGGCGCCTCCCTACTCGGTATCAGTGGTGCTGCACGTGGCAAGCCACATACGGAACGCCCACTGAACGTCAACCGTGTTCTCTCCATCGGTGACCTCGAGGCGGGCGTGTACCCACGTCGACGGACCGGTCTCGTACCCTGGCGGGTCATCCTCACTGGGGGGAGGACTTGGACAGTCAAGCGGCGTCAAGATGCCCGCGGCCTGCACTGCCTGAAGGCTCTTGGGGGACAGGATGATCGATGGAGTCTGTTCGCTCGCCGACTGGCCGAGGATCACTTGCACCGTGCGGGCGTCGGACCACACGCCGGCGACGTTCTCCGATCTGTGGTAGGTCGGGACGCTCCATACGGCATAGTCGATCACTTCTCGCCGATCGGTCGAGAGACCCCACACCTTCCAACGGAATCGGAGGGGATCCGCTTCGGGGTCGATGATGCGGAAGAGGTAGCCGTAGCATCCGGCGTGGTCCTTCGCGTCGATCAGGACGATCGAACGCAATCGGGGGGTGTCCGGCCAGTGAAGCGGCGTGCCGACGATCACCGGCGGGTTGTTGATCTCGCCGGGGTCCGGCGTGGGGATCGGGTTGGGGGGGTTGGTTGCGTTGCAGGATGCAAGGAGAAAGGCCGCGACTCCCATGAGCGTAACGATGAGAATCGCGATGCCCCCTCCCGTTTCGATGGGGATCCAGCTTCGTCGGGGTTCCCCTCGTCGTCGGCTCGGGTTCCACTTCATCGGGGACCGCCTTTCGCGTCCGTTCTGTGCTCAGTCTACACCGCACCGATGACCGAGACAAGCCCGGGGGCTTTTGCCATGGGAAGCGGGCCGCGTAGCTTGCCGACTCTGCGAGACCGCGGATCACCTCCACGGCTTCGATCCTGGCGACAACGGCGCCAACGAAGGCCCGTGCACGCTTGTACCGATCGCGCCGAGACTCCGGGCGGTCGCCGCCGTAGAGCTTCCGGAACTCGAGGCACTCCATGATCGCGAGGAGGCGCGGCCACACTGTCGGCGCCATGAGGCGCTCGGGCTCGCTGCCACGGTAGACCATCCGACCGACGGTCTGCAGCATGATGGTTCGCTCTTCGAGTGGTGCGAGGTTCGGGTTTCGGTCGAGGGTCTGCCGTAGCTGGCGCATGGCGATTCCCGGTGTCGGGGGGATTGATAGCGGTCGTTGCGATCGCGCGGCGCGCGTCCCTACGGAGTTGTCTGTTTTTTCCTGGGGGGTACTACCACTCGCGCGCGTAGGGGCGACCGATTGCCTGTGGAAAACTCGCGGCTTGGCCCTCGCTGCACGCTTCCGGCGAGCGATCGCGAAGACGGTCACGCGGAAGCGGTAGACCGCACCTCGGCCGGTGCGCTCTCGGCGATCCTCGAGGAGCTTGCCGGCGGTCAGTCGTTTCACTGCACGCATCACGGTGGTCCGATGAAGGCCTGCGAACGCCGCGAGCTCGTCGAGGGAAATCGTCACGATGTCGTCACGCTGCGCGAGGTTGAACAGGACACGATAGACCTTCTCGAGTGAAGGCGGTTTGCCGCCAAGCCACTGTGACGGGTAGTACGCGCGGGCGTAGTTGTCGAGGTCGCGCTCGTGCTTTGGGATGTGTCCGAGACCGGGGCGCGGCTCAGATGTAGCAAGGGGCTTGTATTCGGCGCGTCTAGTTGCTACACTGTGCATGTAGTTCTCCTTGTGTCGGGAGACAACCGCATGTGGGGGAGGCCACGCACTCCGGGGCGTGGCCTTCTTCCGTGATCGTCTCGAAGATTTCCTCCCAACGGACCTGCAACGCCGTAGCGATGGCGTGGCTGACCTCGGGACTTGGATGGCGTCTTCCGTATCGCAAGAGGCTGATGTATTGCGGTGACAGGTGCACTCGGAAGGCGAGACGCACGTTGGATACTCCGCTTCGATGCATCACTCGTGCGAAGCTTTCGCACTTGACGGAAATCACAAAGCGAGCACGCGCGCGGTCTGTCATGTCGGCACCGAAGATACACCACGTCTCGAAACGCTGTCAAGACTTCACTCATAGCCATGCGCGGGCAATCGAGAAGCCGCGCAGGAGGAACGCCGCGCGGCTTCCCTGGGTGTGAAGATGAAAGACCTGTATGGGCAGTATAGCGAGTCGATCGCGGAACGACAAGAAGGCGAACCCGCCGACGGTGGCGGTGGCCGGCGGGTCGCGGCAAACGTACCCAATGCGCTCTCGCGCAACGTGTGATCCGTCATTCTACACGCCAACCGGTCGCGGTCACAACTCCTCGTCGTTCTCTTCGTCCTCGACTGTCGCCGCGAGCAGGTTGGAGACCACATCGGCATACCGTGTGCACACGTCTTCAAAGGTCGGTTGACCGTAGACCTTCGCAGTCGTGACGATCGTCGAGTGCCGCAAGATCCGTTGAAGCGTGACGAGGTCGCCACCTCGAGCGAGGAAGTGTCGGCCGAAGCTATGGCGCAAAAGGTGAGGGTTGATCCGCGTTCGCTTCGGGTTCGGGTGTGTCACGTGGGCCGCTTCGCCGGCTCGGTAGACGATGTTGGAAATGGTCTCGGCGGCAATGCGCGACTTGGGTCCTCGTGAACCAACAAGCAACGGACCACTTCTCACGCGGCCGCGGGCATCGCGCACGAGGTAGCGGATGTTCCGCACGACGAATCCCGGCACCGGCACCGGTGCAGTCACGGGCTTCGCCGGACCCTCGACGCCCTTCGCTCGCGGTTTCGCCTTGCCGTGGACGTAAAGCGTACAGCGGGTGAAATCGATGTGAACCACGTCCAGCGATCGAACCTCGGCACGACGTAGTGCGCAGTAGTAGAGTAACTCGACGGCGACGCGGTCGCGCAAGCTCTTCGTCGCACCGATCAGGCGCGTGACGTCGCGTTCCGAAAGATAGAACTGGTCAGGCTCGTAGTAGTCAGGCACGGAATCGTCCTCCGCTCTTCCTCGTGCCGAGGTAGCCCAACGCGACATAGCCGATAACCAGGCACGCGGCGAGAAGCGGTCGAACCGCCCACTCAATGCCGATCCGCGGGAACGCGAAGGCACTTGAAAACCCGACGACAAGGCAAGCACACACGGCGACGACGGCGACCGTCTCCCCCCTCCTCATAGCCCCAAGTCGTCGAGAAGCTCCAAGAGGCGGTCAAGCCCGCTGCGCGACGCCGACACGCGGTCCCACGCCTTCGCAATCGAGGGAAGCCCCCAAGACGTCGCCTGCTG
>Ga0180435_10004245_pt1 | contig 14126 bp, 10 predicted proteins | sample SS_ome_3_FD_132467 | JGI IMG/M metagenome (GOLD analysis project Ga0180435, IMG submission 132467) | Hypersaline lake sediment archaeal communities from the Salton Sea, California, USA - SS_3_S_1 metaG | ecosystem: Environmental > Aquatic > Non-marine Saline and Alkaline > Hypersaline >... | reverse complement strand
GCAGTTTGCGCTCCGGCGCCCGGCGCCCCGAATCCGGTGGCGAGCAGCAGGAGGGTGAGGGTCCCGGCCAGAGCGCGCCGGGCGGCCGTCTGTCTGCGGCGCCGGCAGAGGGGGACTGGCTGCCCAGGGCGATGGTCTGCACCGCGGATCATCACGCGCCTACCGTAAAGCCCGGCTCGTGGCGGTCGCCGGTCTCCCACTCGATCTCGACCCGCTCGACCCGCGCCGCGGCAGGCCCCTCGTGCAAGAAGGCGATCAGCTCCTCGAGTCGGGCCTTTCCCCCGCTCGCGGCAACTTCAACCGTGCCGTCCGGGCGGTTGCGCACGTAGCCGTCCAGATCGAGACGCTCCGCGACCTCGCGCGTCGCCGCCCGGAAGTAGACGCCTTGGACACGGCCGGAGACGATGGCTCGCAATTGGGGCATGGTCGCTTCCCTCCGCTCAGGCGTGATTGGATCCTTGCGGCATGCTTCCACGGCGGTGAACCCGGGTCAACGGGGGAGGGTTCCGCAAGCGGCTTGCGGCCCGGGACCCTGCGCCGCTACGCTGAGGTCGATGGCGGCGAAGGGCGAACAGCCGGAGTCAAGGGCCGGGACGGCCGCGGAGGCCGGGGATGAACTGCTGGCGCAGGGCGTCGTGCGCTTCATGCCGGGCGTGCACTACTCGGCCCGCGAGGGCTACGGTCGCTTGACGCGCCCGTTGGAACTGGCGTCGGCCGTCGCCGATCCGGTCGTTTGCATCGACATCGAGAGCCTGGGCTTCATCGGGCGCCCGCTCTTCCTGATCGGCGCGCTCCATGCCGCGGGTCGCGAGGGATGCCTGACCCAGTACTTGGCGCGCGACTACTCGGAGGAGGAGGCGGTCTTGCGCGCCTTCCTCGACGAGGCGGCCGCTACGCCGCTCTGGATCACGTTCAACGGCCGAACCTTCGATCTGCCCTTCTTGGCGTTGCGCGCCGCCTATTTCCGGCTCGATCCCCCGCGCCCGGGGCGCCACATCGACCTCCTGCCGGTGGCGCGCCGCCGCTGGGGTGCGCGCCTGCCCGATTGCCGGCTACAGACGCTGGAGCGCGCGATCTGCGGCCGCCCGCCCCGCCGCGACGACCTGCCGGGGGGCGAGATCCCGACCGCCTACCACGCCTTCGTCCGCACCCGGGAGCCGTGGGAGATGCTGCGGGTCCTGCAACACAACAGCGACGACCTGACGACCCTGCTCGCGCTGCTGCGCGCCGCGCAGGCCGACGAGGCGCGGTCGAATTCCGAAGGGCCGGCGGCCGCAGACAAGAAGAATCATTGACCGCTCGCGCACCGCTTCTAGAATGCGGCGTGAGACGCTTGACGGCTTCACCCCGCTCCCGTCGCGGAGCATGGCTGGCTGGCTCGCCCCATTTGAAGTCGGGAACCCATATGCAGTCCAAGAAGGGAACGCGCAGCGCGGATCGAACGGCCCCGCTTGGTGCACGCCCGCGCGGCTCGCGGCAAGGCCGACGCCGCCCGGCGCGCGGCGGTCGCCGCGCTCGATCCGGGGTGGCGACGCCGCGCCTGGTCGACCGGTTGGAGGGGTTGGCGCAGGGCAGTCGGGCGCTTGTGCATCTGGAGACGGTGCCGGCGCGCGCTGCGCGCTGGGGACGCCTCGCCCAGCCGTTGCCGGAGCCGCTCGCGGCGGCTCTGGCGGCGCGCGGTGTGAACCGTCTCTATCGCCACCAGGCAGAGGCGATCGAGCATGCACGCCAGGGCGAGCACGTCGTCGTCGTCACCGGCACCGCCAGCGGCAAGACGCTCTGCTACCAGGCGCCGCTCATCGAAAGCTGGGCGCAGGATGCGACCGCCAATGCGCTCTTGCTCTTCCCGACCAAGGCGCTGGCGCAAGATCAGCTCAAGTCATTGCTCGCGCTGCAGGACGCCGCCGCGGGGGCGCTGCCGTTCACCGCAGGCACCTACGACGGCGACACCCCGCCGCGGGTACGCAGCAAGCTGCGTGACGAGGCTTCGATTCTGCTCACCAATCCCGACATGCTGCATTCGGGCATCCTGCCGAACCATGCGCGCTGGGCCCGTTTCTTCTCCAACCTGCGCTACGTCGTCTGCGACGAGATTCATGTCTACCGGGGCATCTTCGGCTCGAACGTCGCCAACGTGCTGCGACGCCTGCGGCGCATCTGTCGTCACTACGGCTCGCATCCGCGCTTCATCTGCAGCAGCGCCACGATCGCCAACCCGCGTGAACTGGCCGAGCAGCTGACGGGCGAGACCTTCGCCCTCGTGGACCGGGATGGTTCGCCCCGCGGTCAGCGCCACTTCGCGCTCTGGAATCCACCCGTGATCAGCGAGACGACGATGGACCGCCGCAGCGCCAATATCGAGGCGCGCGATCTGCTGGCGAGTTTCGTGCGCGGCGGCTGGCAGGCGATCACCTTCGTGCGGGCGCGACAGGTGGCTGAGGTCCTGCTGCGCTACAGCCAGGAAGAGCTGCGGCATGATGGGGGCGGAATCGCCGAGCGCATCCGCTCCTATCGGGGAGGCTATCTGCCCGAAGAACGGCGCGCGATTGAGCGCGCGCTGTTTGACGGCGAGTTGCTGGGCGTGATTTCGACCAACGCGCTTGAGCTCGGAATCGATGTTGGTGCGCTGGACGTCGCCGTGCTGGTTGGATATCCGGGGACGATTGCGAGCACGTGGCAGCAGGCGGGGCGCGCGGGTCGCAAGACCGACGATTCCCTCGCGGTGCTCATCGGCCACAACACACCGATCGATCAGTACCTGATGCGCCATCCCGAGTACTTCTTCCGCCAAACCCCCGAGAACGCCGTCATCGATCCCGAGAACGCCCACATCTTGCTCGGGCATTTGCGCGCGGCGGCGTACGAACTGCCGGTCACCCCGGACGACGAGGGACTCTTCGGCGAGTACGCGGCCGCGATCCTCCAGATCCTGGAGGAGGGGGGGGAGGTGCGCGGCATCAAGGGCCGCTGGTATTTCAGCACGAGCGGCTATCCAGCGGCCGATGTCAATTTGCGCAACGCCAGCGACAACGTCTACTTGATCGTTGATACGGCACGCGACACGCAAGCGGTCGGGCGGGGCGATCTGGCCCAGCGCCGCCGGCTCGATCGGCCCGGCCGGATCATCGGCACGCTCGATGAGGCTAGCGCCTTTGCACAGCTCTATCCGCAAGCGATCTACATGCATGAGGGACAGAGCTACTTCGTCGATCATCTTGATCTGAACGAACGCGTGGCCTACGTGCATCCGGTGGAACTCGAGTACTACACGCAGTCGATTTCCGACAGTCGCATTCGCGTACTGGCCGCGGAACACGAGACGTCGTGGCGCGTCGCGGAAGCCGGCTTCGGTGAACTGGCGGTGAGTGAGAAGGTCTACATGTTCAAGAAGATCCGATTCGAGACGCGTGAGTCGCTCGGATTCGGACCGATCGACCTGCCGGTGCAGACGCTCGAGACGGAAGGATGCTGGGTGACCCCGCCGCCGGCGGCGCTAGCCGAAGTGGTCAAGTACGGCCGGGTTCCGGTCGAGGGCCTGTGGGGCATCGCCAATGTGCTCGGCGCCGTGATGACGATCCATGTAATGTGCGACGTGATGGATGTCGGCACGACGGTCGACTCGCGCGGAACCGGTCGGCCGGCGATCTTCCTCTACGACCGCTACCCGGGCGGCCTCGGCTTCGGTCACAAGGCGTTCGGGATGCTCGAGGAACTGATGACCGCCGCTTGCGAGTTGATCCAGGGCTGTCCGTGCGAAGCGGGCTGCCCTTCCTGCGTCGGAGCGCCGGTATTGCCCGAGGCGGGCAACGATCCGGAGGGTAGCGGCCGGGGGCGGATCCCCGACAAGGAGGCGGCCCTGGTGCTGCTGCACCACTTGCTGGAGAGGGAGCCGTACGTGCCCAAGCGCCGCGGGCGATCCTGGTCGGGGGCGGGGTGGGACGCGGTTCGCTCCCGGGCTCCCGGCGAGGAGGCCTTCCCCGAGCGCGCCTGGCGCTCGGTCAAGCCGTTGCCGCCCGAGCTCGAGAAGCGCCTGCGACGCAACCTGGGGCGCATCACCGGTCGCCCGCACGCATCCTAGGCGCCCCGCTCCTCGGGCGCTCCCCGCTCGTGGGTGTCCGCCTGCAGGTGCAGCCCCGCGCCAATCATGCGTTGCGCTTCCGCGCGCAGAGCGTCCGGTGTGTTGCGCGCGGGTTCATCGAGCACTTGTTCGAGCAGTGCGCGCAGGATGCGTCCGAAGCCGGGGCCAGGCTGTAGCCCCAGCTCCATCAGTTCCTGCCCGCCGATGGCGAGGTCCTTGACCGTTAGCGCCGCGTCCTTCGTCATTACGTCGTCGACACGCTGAAGCAGCTTCTGCAAGGGCGTGCGGTCGCCACTCTTCTTGCCGTTGCCGGCCATGTCGGCCAGCCGGAGCGAGATCAGGTCGGGGATGTTCTCGAGGCCGACGGTGCGGGCGAAGCGGCGCACGGCGCTGTCGGTCCATTCCGGCTGGTAGTAGAACATGTGGTGGTACACTAGATGCGCGACGCGTTCGCGCACCTCGTTCGAGTAGCGCAAGCGACGCAGGACCCGGCGCGCCACGCGCGCGCCGAGGACCTGATGGCCGTAGAAAGTGCGCTCGCCCTCACTCTCTTCCGCCGTTTGCGGCTTGGCGATGTCGTGCAGCAGTGCGGCGAGGCGCACGATCAGGTTCTCGGCCGGGGCGGCGTCGACGGCGTAGATCGTGTGGTGGAAGACGTCATAGGCGTGGAACCGGTTCTGACGCACGCCGTAGGCGGCGTCGAGCTCGGGCAGGACGATTGCCAGTAGTCCGGTGTCGTGCAGCAGCTTGAAGCCGCGCGACGGCCGCGGCGCCTGCAGCATCTTGTTCAGCTCGTCGCGGACGCGCTCGGCGGAGACATGCCGCAGGCCGCCCGCCGCGGCGCGGATGCCGGAAAACGTCCGTTCGCAGATGCGGAACTCGAGCTCGGTTGCCTGGCGCACCGCGCGCATCAGGCGCAGGGCATCCTCGCGAAAGCGCTGCGCCGGCTCTCCCACGGCGCGGATTTCGCCGCGGCCAAGATCGAAGAGGCCCCCGTGCGGGTCGACGATGTGCTCGTGCCCGGGACGCCACGCGAGGGCGTTGATCGTGAAGTCACGCCGCTGGAGATCCGCTTGGAGATCACGCGTGTAGACGACGCGATCCGGATGGCGGGCGTCGCTGTACTCGCTCTCCGTGCGGAAGGTCGTGACTTCGAAGATCTGGCTGCCGACCGGGATGATCAGCGTGCCGAAGCGCGCGCCAACCGCGTGCACGCGGCGAAAGAGCGGGCGCAGCTCGGCCGGAGTCAGATCGGTCGCGAGGTCCCAGTCTTTGACCGGCCGGGCGAGCAGCAAGTCGCGCAGGCAGCCGCCGACCAGATAGGCGTTGCCGCCCGCACGCTCGATGCGCTCGATGATCGCGCGCGCGCCAGGTGGCGTCGCCTGTTCGAGGCGCGACAGGTCGACCGGCAAGACACTCATCGTCCGTCCTTTCTCCTTGCGCGCAGCCTAGCACGCGTTGCGCGTCAGCGAAACGTGACACGCGCGGACGGGGAACGGGGGCGGCGCAAGGCGGCCCGCGCCACGAGGCTCAGACGGCTGGCGCGCACGCGGCAGCGGCAGTAGGATCCGACCGTCGGGCGCGGCGAGGGGCGTGCCCAACACGGGGGACGCGCATGCGTACAATTCATGTCGATCTTGGCCGGCAATGGCGCGGCGGCCAGCGCCAGTGCGCGCTGCTCTGCTCGCGGTTGGCGGCGGCAGGGCACGAGACGCATCTCGTCTGCCGCGCTGGCGCTCCGCTGGCGGTGGCCGCCGCGGAGGCGGGGGTCGGCGTGGTCCCGCTGCGACCGGCGGGGCTGGCGGCGTGGCTCGCGCCCGCGCGCATCGCGCGTCTCGTGGGTCGGACCGACGCCACTCTGATCGCCGCGCACGAAGCCCGCGCGCTGGGCGCCGTCGTGGCCGCGCGCCGTCTGGCGCGCTCGTCGGCGGCCGTGGTCTATCACCGGCGGGTCGATGTTCCCTGGGGGCACGACCGCTTGACCCGCGCCAAGCTGGCCGAGGTCGATGCCTTCATCTGCGTCAGCCAGGCCGTCGCTGCGATTGTCGCCGCGCAGGGGATCGCGGCCGAGCGCATCGCCGTCGTCCACAGCGGCGTGCCCGGCCTCGCGCGCGTGGCCGCAGCCCGCGCCGCTTGGCTGCGGCGCCTCGGACACCGCGAGCCGCTCTGCCTGTTGGCGGCCGTGGGGGGACTCCTGGCGCACAAGGGCCATCGCGTGCTGCTCGATGCGATCGCGCACCTGAATCGCGAGGGGATGCGCGCTCATGCGGCGCTCGCCGGCAGCGGCCCCCTGGCGTCCAGCCTGATGGGCCAGATCCGTGCTTGCTCGCTCGAGCACCAGGTGACGTTGCTGGGTGAGCTCGATGAGGTCGCCTCGCTACTCAGTGCCGCCGATTGCTATGTTCACCCGAGTCTGACCGAAGGGCTGGGAACGTCGATCTTGGATGCGATGTCGATCGGCACGGCGGTGGTTGCCGCGCGCGCCGGCGGCATTCCCGAGATCGTCGTTCCCGGAGAGACGGGCCGGCTGGTCGCACCCGGTGATGCCGCAGGCCTGGCGCGCGCGATCCGAGCAGTGGCGAGCGAGCCAGAGGCGACGCGGCGCATGGCTGCGGCCGCCCGCGAGCGCTTCCGCGCGGAGTTCACCGATCGGGCGATGGCGTCCGGGACGCTGGCTGTCTACGAGCGCGTCTGCTCCGGGCGCGCCTGAGTCACCTAGGTTGTGGATCGGCGACGTCCAGATTGACAGCCTAACTTGTGTATTGATAGTGGGATATGAGGAATTTGGCCGGGGCGCCCGACGAGTTGCCCGACGGAAGGGGCATGCGGGGGCGAGGGGGCAGGGTACGGCACCGCGGGTTGTGGTGCGTGATTCTGCGCGCTTCGGGGCAACCGCTTGGGCGATGTCCGGATCCACGGCCGGGACTCCCGCAGGCGCTTCGCGCGCGACTGAGTTCGACCGGGCCGAAGCCGTTTTGTCCAAGGACTTTGGAGGGCGGAACCGGATGCCTTCTTTCCACAACCAACGGTCGAGAGCGGCCGATCATGAGGGGGGGGGCAGCGGGAGGACCTGCACCGGGCCGCGGCCAGGGAGAAGCGTGTCGACTCACAGAACGTGTTCAGGCCGGGCCGGCGCTTGGCGGCCGGCGGCGGACTGCGGCGCACGCGGGGTCCCGAGCGCCGGCGGGAGCGGTGGGGTCACGCTCATCGAGCTGCTGATCGTCGTCGCCATCCTGGCGATTCTGGCCGCCGTCGCAGTGCCGAAGCTCGTCGGTTCGTCCACGGAGTCGCGCACCGCCGCCCTGGAGCAGAACCTGGCGATCATGAACAAGGCGATCGAGCTCTACCGCTTGGAACATGGGGGGCGTCTGCCCGGCCAGCTCGGCGCCGAGCGCAGCTGGAAGCTCTTCGTCGATCAGATGACGCTCAGGACCGATCGGGCGGGACATGCAGCGCCCGACACGGGCGCCTACGGCCCCTACTTGCGAACCGGAATTCCGGTCCATCCCTTCACCGGTACGGCGAGTGGCCAGATCAAGTCGGTGGGGCCGCTCAGCAGTGATACCGCCTGGTACTACGACCTGGGGACCGGAGTGATCCGCGACGCGCGTGACGGTACGCCGGGACCGGAGAAGAAGAAGGCCGATCCGATCCCGATCGACTGATCCGCTCTACGTCCGCCCGCCGCTCAGTTGCCTGTCGCTTCGCGGAAGCGGGTCTTCAGTTGTCCCCAGCTCATCGATTCCGCCGGCACGGGGCAGGGGTTCGTGACGCAGTCGGGGTAGGCTGGGTCGGTGATCAGGTCCCCGCTCAAGTCGGCGCAGGCCTCAGGCGTGACGAAGTGGCAGGCGCCATCGACGCAGCAAACAAAGAGGCAGTCGCTGCAACCGATGCCGTAGGCGCCGATGCCAAGGCACTCCGGGTTCGGATCCGTGCCTGCCAGGCAGGGCGAACCGGGGCACAGCTGGTAGTCGCCGAGCGTGACGTCGCAGAAGCGCGGGCGCAACGAGATGTTGCCCGCCGTGCCCTCGAGACCGGACGCGCTGCCAACCCAGTCTCCGCCGGCATTGCGATAGAGGTTGCAGCACTCGAACGTCGGATGGCAGCCGGATTCGCAGCCAATCGCGGCACCGGAGAGGCCGTAGGCGATGATCGTGCGGGTCAGGGCCGGGCTGGCACCGAAGCGCATGTGCAGGCCACTGCCGACCGGGGCGCTGTTGCCGACGAGCGTACAAGCCTCGAGCGTCGGCGTGCAGTTGTTCCAGCAGGCGACGGCACCGCCATGATCGCCGGCCGCATTGCCGGCGAAGAGGCAGCTGATGAAGAGGGCGTGGGCGCCATCGGCGGCGCAGTAGACCGCGCCGCCGTAGTTCTGGGCCTCGTTGTCGACGAAGCGGCAGTCGATGAATTCCGGGGTGCACTCCTCGGCGGCATAGACGGCCCCACCGCGTCGGGCGAGATTCTCGCGGAAGATGCAGCCCTCGAACACCGGGGCCGCGCCCGCCTCCAGCCAGATCGCGCCGCCGTAGCCGCCGGTGCCCGCCGCGTCCGCCGCGCCCCCGCGAAACGTGATCTGCTCGACACGAAATCCTTCCGGGGTCCCCTGGAATTGAAGCGCCCGGCGGGTGCTCGCGGCCATGCCGTTGGGATCGATGATGCAGGCGCTGGCATCGCCGCTTTGGGAACGCAGGGTCACGCTGAGGTCGTAGATCCATAGCTCGCGGTTGCCGTCGGCGACGAACGTGCCGTTGCCGAGGGCGATCACGTCGCCGTCCTCGGCCGCCGCGAGCGCCGCGGCGATCGTCGGCTGATCGCCGCTGCCGTCGGGTTCGACCGTGATCGTGCCGGCGCCGACGGGAGGCCCAAGCAGTAGCACGGTGCCGAGGGCGCCGGCGACCAAGCTTGTCCTGGCTGCCAGGGATCCACTGAACATGCGCTTCCTCCTTGCGCTGGCCGGCGACTGGCCGTCCGCCCCAAGGGCGGAGGGGGGCGGCGCGCGCCGCTGCATCCATCCGTCTTCACGCTACGCTTGCTAGCGTAGTCCAATTCGGCGCGCGCCGGTAGGGGCGCCCGGCGTCGTGGCGATGAACGCGGCCCGATTGGCCCCCGGAGTCCCGGCGGGCGGCGCGGCGCGGGCTAGCCGGTTGGGACGGCGGCGCGGTTCTGCCTGAGCCGGCTGACCCAGCGATCCGCCAGGCGGGTCGGCTCCGGCAAGCGGTAGCGCGGTGCCAGGTGCAAGACGAGACGCACCGCGCTGGCCAGATCGATTTGGTGTCCGGTCGAGACGTAGAGCGGACGCACGCCTGTCTGCGTGCGCACGACACGGCCGATGACCTCGCCCCCGTCGCGAAGTTGCACGTGGCTGCCGCGCCGGCATCCCGGCACGCGGTGGGTGCCGACAAGGCGCGATTTGGCCACACCGATCGTCGGGCGCTCGAGCCACAGCCCGAGGTGTGCCGCTAGCCCGAGCCGCCTGGGGTGCGCGATGCCCTGTCCATCACAGAGGATCAGATCCGGGGCCCAGCGCAGCCGGCGAAACGCGGCGACATAGAGTGGCGCTTCGCGGAAGCTGAGCAGGCCGGGCACATAGGGAAACGGCGACGGTCCCTCGGCCCATGTGGCGTCGACCAGCGCCCCGCCTGGCACCTGCAACAGGACGACCGCGGCGAGGATGCGCTCGTCGCTGCGGGACCAGCGACCGCTGCCGGTGGCGTCGCAGCCGGCGACGAGGAACGGAGGCGTCGGCGCCGCTCCTTCGCGCCGGACCTCTGCGGCCAGGCGGTGTTGCAGGGCGATCGCGGCGCGCGGTGAGAGCTTCCAGGAGTGACGCGGCGCGATGTGCATCGTCACTGCGACCCTGAGGGTAGGGGACCCTCGTCGCCGATCTCTCCCGGTCGGTACCGGTTCGTGAGCGGATAGCGCCGGTCGCGGCCGAATGCGCGCGGCGTGATCTTGATCCCGGGCGCCGCCTGCCGGCGCTTGTACTCATTGCCCTGGATCAACGCGAAGACCTCGGCCACGGCGCCCGCCGGTAGCCCCTGCGCGCGCAGGTCCCGCGGGGCGGCGTCGCGCTCGACGAAAGCTCGGACAAGGGGATCGAGGGTTTCATAGGGGGGCAGGGCGTCGGTGTCACGTTGGCCGGCGCGCAGTTCGGCGCTCGGCGGGCGCGTCAACGTCGTCGGCGGAATCGGCGGCCGGTCGGGCGCCTGCGCATTGCGCCAGGCGGCGAGACGGTAGACCTGGGTCTTGAGAACGTCCTTGAGGACTGAGAAACCGCCGACCATATCGCCGTAGAGCGTGCAGTAGCCGACCGCGACTTCGCTCTTGTTGCCGGTCGCCAGGACGAGATGTCCGAACTTGTTGGAGAAGGCCATCAGGATCATGCCGCGGATCCGCGCCTGGAGGTTCTCCTCGGTGACATCGGGGGGACGGTCGGCAAGCAAGGGACGCAGCTCTTCCAGGAGATGCTCGAAGAGCGATTGGATCGCTAGCTCGTGGAATGCGATCCCGAGGTTGTCTGCAGTCTGGCGGGCGTCGCCGCGCGTCTCCGGCGAGCTGTAGACGGAGGGCATCGAGATCCCGACGACGCGATCGGCGCCGAGGGCGTCGACCGCGATGGCCGCCGTCAGCGCGGAATCGATCCCGCCACTCAAACCGATCACCGCTCCGCCGGCCCCGTTCTTTCGCACGTAGTCGTGCAGGCCGAGCGTCAACGCGCGGTAGATCTCCTCCGCCTCCGAAGCGATCTCCGCGGCCACGGCGGCCGCCGGCGGGCTGATCGGCCAGCCGGGTGGGGCTGGAGCGACGCCCGGAGTGGGCCGCGGGGCACGGGATCGGCGTGTGGCGCTGAGCCAGGCGCGATCACCGGCGATGACGGCGAGTTCGAGCGATGCCTCCGGCGGGGCCGCTTCGCGCTGACCGAGCTCGAGCAGGGCGGATTCGGCCGGGGGCTTGTGGGGCGGTACGGCCGGTGGCGTCGTCCCCGGTGCCGGCAACTCGAGCATCAGCAGTTGCTCGCGGAATTGCGCCCCGCGGGCGACAAGTGCCCCCTCCGCCGTCACCGCCAAGCTCTGACCGTCGAAAACGAGTTCGTCCTGGCCGCCGACCAGATTGGTCTGCACGATCGGCAGGCGCAGCTCCCGCGCGCGGAACCGAATCAGCTCTTCGCGCACCTGTCCCTTGCGCGCGTGATAGGGGGATGCAGAGAGATTGCAGAGCAGGTTCGCTCCACCGTGGGCCGCCTGGACGCGGGCGACGCCCCCCGTGACCCAGATGTCCTCGCAAATTGTGACCGCGATCCGCCACGGTCCGAGTTGATAGACCGGGCACCGGCGGCCCGGTACGAAGTAGCGCTTCTCGTCGAAGACGCCGTAGTTCGGCAACGTGCACTTCGCGTAGACATCCCGCACCTCGCCTGCAGCGATCAGGGCGGCGGCGTTCTGCAGTCCATCTGGCCCGCGCTCGATGGTGCCGACGAGAGCGGCACCGGCATCGAACTCCGGTGCCAGCGCTTCCAGGGCGGCGCGCGTGTCTTCAACGAACGACGGGCGCAGGAGCAGATCCTCGGGGGGGTAGCCGGTCAGAGCGAGCTCTGGGAAGACAATCAGTTGAGCGCCCGCGTCACGCGCTGCCCGATAGGCGGCGCGCATGCGGCGCCGGTTGCCGGCCAGGTCGCCGACGGTCGTGTTGATCTGCGCGAGGACGATGCGCAGGAACCCGGGAGTCGCCATTCGGGTGCGAGTCCTTTCCTTGCGAGCTTGTCCGCCAGGATGCTACGGCCCGGGCCGGGGCGCGTCAAAGCCGATCCCGGCCGCCCGGCGCTCGCTTGTTGGGCCTTGACCCCTATGCTAGGGTGCGCGGACCGGGCGCCGCGCAGCGCCATCGAGCTCAAGCGCCATTTCGTGGCGCCGACGGGAGATTCGTATGCGGCAGGAGGAACGGCGCTACCAGCGCCTGGTCGAGACGCTCGCGGGGAAGCGGCGACTGCTGATCGTGATTCACGATCATCCCGATCCCGACGCCTTGGCGGGCGCGTTGCTCTTGCGCCACATCGCCCAGCGCGCGTGCGATCTCCCGGCCGACATCGCCCACGGGGGCTTGATCGGTCGCGCCGAGAACCGCGCCATGGTGCGCGCGCTGCGCATCCCGCTGTCACACTTCCGTGATGTGAAGCTCGAGCGCTACGACGCGGTCGCACTGGTTGACACCCAACCGCAGACTGGGAACAACTCACTCCCGGCGGATCGGATGCCCGATATCGTCTTCGATCACCATCCCCAGCGACGGACGACGCGTGAAGTGCAGTTCAGCGACGTGCGCGATCACTACGGCGCCGTGGCGACGATCCTTTACGAATACCTGCAGGCGGCCGGGCTCGAGCCGGACCGGCGGATTGCGACCGCGGTTTTCTACGCGATCCGCTCCGAAACGCAGAACCTCGGGCGGGAGAGCACGCCGGCCGATGCGCGCGCCTTTGGCGCCCTCTTTCCGGTGACCGACAATCGCTTGCTGGCGCGCATCGAGCATGCGCCCTTTTCGCGCGAGTACCTCGTCATTCTGGCGAGCGCGTTTCGCGCGACGCGGACGTATGGATCGCTGGCAATTGCCTGTCTCGAACGGATTCCCTACCCGGACGTTCCCGCGCAGTTGGCCGATTTGCTGTTGCGCGTCGACGACATCCACTGGGTGCTCGTGATGGGCGTGCACCGGCGTCGGATCTACCTCTCCATCCGCACGCTCGACCCGGAGGGGAACGCGGGGCGTTCGCTGCAGTGCATCGTCGGCGAGCTCGGGCGGGCGGGGGGGCATGGCATGATTGCCGGCGGACGCGTCGATCTGCAGGTGGTGGGGCGCAAAGCGGGGCCGGTCCAGCGCGAGCTGGCGCGCCGCGCGCGCAAGGTGCTCGGCGTGCCCGGCCGGCGCGGGAGGGCGTTGCTCGCGCGCCAGGCGTAGCCGGCGCCTGGGCGGCGCTGCGTCGGTGGCGAGCGCCCGCGCGGTCTCGAGCGGGCGCCGCCGAGAGGAGGAGACCGAGGATGGGGGAGACCGAGCGCAGCTACGACGTGATCGTCATCGGCGGCGGGCCGGGCGGATACGTGGCTGCGGCCCGCGCGGCGCAACGCGGGTTGCGCACCGCCTTGATCGAAGCCGGTATGCTGGGTGGGGTCTGCCTCAACTGGGGGTGCATTCCCACCAAGGCGCTGCTGCGCTCCGCGCACTTCGTCCAGCAGGCGCGCGGCGCGCGCCGCCTCGGTCTGCGCCTCGGTGCGCTCGAGTGGGACTATGCCGCCGTACAGCGGCGCTCGCGCCAGGCTGTCGACCGCCTCGTCAAAGCGGTGCAGATGCTGCTCGATCGTGCCGGGGTGGAGGTGTGGCTGGCGCAGGGCCGGCTCGACGGGCGCCAGGGGGAGGAGCTGCGCGTGCGGCTCTCCCCGCTCCCGGCGCGCGAGACCGGCCGCGGGCAGAGCGCGGCGCGGCCCGATGTCGTGCGCGCGCCGCACGTCGTGCTCGCCAGCGGCGGACGCCCGCGCGCCTTGCCCGGCCTTGCCTTCGACGGCCGGCGCATCGTCTCGAGCCGGGATGTCCTCGCCTGGACCGAGCTGCCGCGGCGCTTGCTGATCGCGGGCGGCGGCGCGATCGGCCTCGAGTTCGCCGACGTCTTCAGCACGCTCGGCGTTGAGGTGCGCTTGGTTGAGATGATGCCCCAGCTGCTGCCGGGGATGGAACCCGAGCTCGCGGAGTCCTTGCGCAAGGCGTTGATCAAGCGGCGCGTCAAGATCGAGACCGGGGCGGTGTTGACCGACGTGGTGGCGACCGAAGAGGGCGTGCGGGCGACGATTGCCGCACGCGAAGCGCTGGGGGGCGACGTGGCGGCGCGAGCCGGTCAAGCGCCCGCGTCGCCAGCGGCGAACGCGACGGTTGCGGCTGAGGCCCTTCTTGTCGCCATCGGGGTGAGCGGCAATACCGAGGAGCTCGGCCTCGAGTCCGTCGGCCTGGCGGCCGAGCGCGGGTACCTGTCGGTCGATCGGCACCAGCGCACGGGCGTACCGGG
>Ga0180435_10004241_pt1 | contig 14139 bp, 14 predicted proteins | sample SS_ome_3_FD_132467 | JGI IMG/M metagenome (GOLD analysis project Ga0180435, IMG submission 132467) | Hypersaline lake sediment archaeal communities from the Salton Sea, California, USA - SS_3_S_1 metaG | ecosystem: Environmental > Aquatic > Non-marine Saline and Alkaline > Hypersaline >... | reverse complement strand
TACCCCGTGACCTGGATAAATACAGTAAAAGGGGTATGTAAAAGGATTGAAGAAGATCCTGTAGAGGTTCGTATGGTATTAATAAATGGGGTAGGTACAAATATGTTTTGAGCTTTGGGAATATTCCTTATCTTGCAAGAATTAACACCTTTTTATAAAAAAGTAACACGATGTCGGTTGTACGCTTTGGGGTATCCTTTGAGAAAGAAGTCCTGGATGCACTGGATGAATATGTGGCAGAGAATCTGTTTTCCAACCGTTCCCAGGCATTGCGCCATTTGGTGAACCGGCACATTGTGGAGAAGAAATGGCAATGTAACAACCGGGTGGCCGGTACAGTTACCCTGGTATACGACCACCACAGGCGGGATATTGCGAACCATTTGGGAGGGATCCAGTTGCAATACAAGGAGGAAATTCTTTCCGTTCAGCGTTTTGCCCTGAATGAACAATACAGTATGGAGGTGGTTGCCCTGAACGGGATCTCTGCGCGGCTCACGGAGCTGGCTGAGAAGCTCATCTCGGAAAAGGGGATCCAGCATGGAAAATTGAGCATGAGCAGGTTTGATTAGACAGAAAACAATGAAAAAAGATACGAAAGAAAAATTATTGAAGCTTAAGAAGTGGTTTGAGGAGCAGCCGGGATCTATTGTGGCATTTTCTGGAGGGATTGACTCTTCCCTATTGCTGTACCTGGCCAGAAGATGGCAGGGCAGGCAGGCGGTTATTGGGGTAATCTCTGACTCTGAAAGTCTTAAGAGAAAAGATTTCCAGCTGGCTCAGGACTTCAGCAGGCAGTTTGATATCATCCTGGAGGTTATTGAAACCCGTGAACTGGAGGATGAAAGATATAAGCAGAACCCGGTGGATCGCTGCTATTTCTGTAAAGATCATCTCTATGCTGACCTCAGAGCAATCAGTGAGAAGTACCCCGGATTTCCAGTGTTGAACGGTACCAATGCAGATGATTATGGCGATTATCGCCCGGGAATGAAGGCCGCCTCCGAATATGAGGTCCGTGCTCCCTTGGCTGAGTCGGGTATTACCAAGGAGGAGATCCGGGAGATGGCCAGGCACTTTGAACTTCCCAACTGGAACAAGCCGGCCAGTCCCTGCCTGAGCTCCCGCATACCCTATACTCATTCCATAACGAAGAAAAAACTGGTGGAAATCGAGCAGGCAGAAGATCTGTTGAACAGCTTCGGTTTTGAGGATGTACGGGTGCGCCACTACGGCGATTTTGGGAAAATTGAGGTACGCCGGGAGGAGATTCCCAGGCTACTGGAGATGAGGGCCGCGGTGGAAGAGAAGATCCGGGGGATAGGATTTCCCAGGGTGGTGATCGATGAAGAAGGCCTGGTAAGCGGGAAATTAAACAGAAGTATAGGGAAATAGAGGCCACACATGAATCAGGAATAGAATGAAGAAGATTTTATACTACGATTGTTTTGCGGGGATCAGCGGCGATATGAACCTGGGGGCCCTGGTGGATCTGGGTGTGGATGCTGCTTATCTGGAAAAGGAACTGGCAAAGCTGAATATTGAAGGTTTCCGGCTGGAGGTGAAACGGGATATGCGGAAGGGAATAGGCGGCACCAAGGTCACTGTGGTGGTGGATCATCCGGAAAATGAGAAGCACAGGCATCTGAGCCATATCGAGGATTTGATAAACAAGAGCAGTCTGTCAGAGGCTGTTAAACAGAAGTCCCTGGCCATCTTTGACCTGGTGGCTGAGGCAGAGGCCAAGGTCCATCAAATATCCAAAGAGCAGGTTCATTTTCATGAAGTCGGGGCTCTGGATTCCATTGCCGATATCGTGGGGGCTGCCATATGCCAGGAGTTTCTGGAGGTGGATGAGATCCTTGCCTCCCCGGTACAGCTCGGCGGGGGGACGGTCCGGTGCGCGCATGGCTTGATGCCGGTGCCGGCTCCGGCTACAGCTGAGATTGTTGCCGGGATTCCTGTGAAATCCGGACTGGTGGAGTACGAGGCCACCACACCCACCGGGGCAGCGATTCTGGCCGCTACGGTGGATCGCTTTTCGGAGCGGATGGAACTGAGCATCTTGAAAACCGGATATGGAATTGGCCAGCGCGACGGGGATATACCCAACGTGCTTCGGGTGTACCTGGCCGAAAGCCAGGAAGAAGAGAACGGAGATGTCCTGGTGGAAGAGGCCGTGATGCTGGAGTGTAATCTGGATGATATGAATCCGGAAAATTATTCCCATGTGATGGACCTGCTTTTTTTAGCAGGAGCCGCCGATGTATTTATTATCCCCCTGGTGATGAAAAAATCGAGGCCCGGCCATATGCTCTGTGTCCTATGCAATTTCGAGACGCTCAGGAACATGAAGGAGATCTTGTTTACGGAAACATCAAGTATCGGTATCAGGGAAAAAATATTGAAAAAAAGCATGTTGCGGAGAGAGCAGGTGATGGTTAGCACGAAATTCGGGGATGTGGAGGTCAAGCGCAGTTTCTGGAACGGTCGGGTGGTCAATGAGAAGCCCGAATATGAACAATGTCGCAAACTGGCCCGTGTGCACGGGGTAACGCTAAAGGAAATTCGCAAGGAAGTATATAAGAAATTATAATGGACAAATCGGAAATCATCAGGCTTCTGGAACAGTATAGCAGAGGCGAACTAAAACTGGAGGAGACCGCGGAGCAGCTTTTAGCCAGTGGCCTGGAAGAGATGGGTTTTGCCACGCTGGATACAGACCGGCACCGCAGGACCGGGATCCCCGAGGTGATCTACTCGGAAGGAAAAACTCCCCAACAGCTGGCAGACATTGCTGGTCGGCTGCATGCTAAGGGAATTCCCATCCTGGCAACAAGGGCCACTCGGGAGAAGTATGAAATGGTCCTGAAGCAGATACCCGGAGCCATCTACCATGAACTGGCAAGGGCTATTGTCTATCGCAGAGAAGCACATGCCCCATCAAAAAAATACATTGCGGTGGTATCAGCCGGCACTTCGGACTTGCCGGTTTCGGAAGAAGCTGCGGTCACTGCTGAATTTCTGGGCAGCAGGGTGGAGCGGATCTATGATGTAGGAGTGGCAGGGATTCACAGACTTTTTCACCGGATGGACCTGATCAAAGGGGCTGCCGTGGTGATTGTGGTGGCCGGTATGGAAGGAGCACTGGCCAGTGTGGTCGGGGGACTGGTGGATAAGCCGGTTATCGGGGTGCCCTGCAGTGCCGGCTACGGAGCCAATTTTGGAGGAGTATCTGCCCTGCTTGCCATGCTGAATAGCTGTGCCGCAGGAGTTAGTGTAGTGAACATCGATAACGGTTTTGGTGCAGCCTGTCAGGCCCACCTGATTTCAAAAGAAAACGGATAATAAAACCGCTGCAAAGATACTATTGAATTATGAGTGAAATGATGGTCCTTTTAATGTCAGCGGCAACCCTGGGGGTCGTCCACACCCTGCTGGGCCCTGACCACTATCTCCCCTTTATCGTATTGAGTAAAGCGCGTAAGTGGACGCGCAAGCGAACGCTCTGGATTACCTTTATATCAGGGCTAGGACATGTGACCGGCTCTGTAATCCTGGGGATGATTGGGATCGCCATGGGTATCAGTCTGAGTAAACTGGAGGCCTTTGAAGCCAGCCGGGGCAGCCTGGTAGGGTGGATGCTGATAGCCTTCGGGGTCCTCTATACCGCATACGGGCTGTATAAATACCTCAAAAGGGGAGCACATATGCATGTTCCTGCCTTTCTGCGTCCTAAATCCATTCGGCATGAGCATCTGCACCTGGATGTCAATGAAATGAAGGAGGACAATGCCGGGAGGCTAACCCCGTGGATCCTCTTTTTGATTTTTGTATTTGGGCCTTGTGAGGTACTGATCCCCATGTTAATTTACCCGGCAGCCAATCACAGTGGACTGGGTGTTTTTCTGGTGGCACTTGTATTTGGAGTGGCCACGGTGGGAACCATGATGCTGGTGGTTCTGCTGGGATACCAGGGCCTCTCCCTGGTAAGGTTCAAAGGCAGGGAACACCAGTTGCATTTGTTTGCCGGAATGATTATCCTGCTGGCAGGGGCCGGCATGCAGTTTATGGGATTATAGTTTGCTGTCTAAATAGAAGTTAATCGGAGACAATCTTATAGAGATATTCACTGGTGCGCATCAGAATGGAGCCACCAGTGAAAGCCGGGGTGGCCCAGATTTCACCCTTCAGGAGATTTCTGGAAAGCAGTTCAGGCCTTGGCCCGGCCCTGAATACATAGGTTTCACCCCTGGTGGAGCTGAGGTATATAAGTCCGTCTGCGTATATGGGTGATGAGTGGAATTTGCCTTTCAGTTTCATGGACCAAAGCACTTCGCCAGTCTGCCCGTTCAGGCAGAAGAACTCGCCCTTTGAATCGATCGTATAAAGAAAGGAATCCTTAAAAACCGGCGTGGAAAGTTGAAGGATGGGGGCTTTTTTTCGCCAAAGCAGATGGGTCTTCCCGATATCTCCGCTTCCATCGGGATTAAGCGCAAAAAGTTCGGTGTACTTTTCCCCATCCTCTCCGGATATAAAGCTGGTGTAAAAGTAAAGCAAACCATTCCCATCCACAGGCATGGAGATGGTGGAGTCGTCGCCCTGATTCACCCGCCAGACTTCCTCTCCGGTTTCCGGATCAAGGGCCATACAGGTCCTGGATCCATTAGTAATCATCAGGGGGCGCCCCTTGACATTTATTACAATGGGTGTGACATAGGCTTTCTTCCCGATGGGATCCATGGATGCATAGATTTCTTCAGGCCTCTCCACAATCCAGATAGTTTCTCCACTTTTTTTATCCAGGGCCAGAATCTGTTGCACATCCGTACCCTCCATGTGTACAAATAGCTTATCCTTCCAGAGGAGGAGGGAGGACCCGGGTCCCTGAATATGTTCGCACTGCAGGTCCTTGCGCTCCCATACAGTCTCCCCGGTAGTGCTGTTCAGACAGGCAGTTCCATAACGGCCGTAGTGCAGATAGACGTATCCTTCTTCGATGGCCGGAGTTGGGGTTGCATAACTATTAACCGCATGAATCCGGAAGAGTTTGTCGGGTTGGAACACAAGCAGGTTTTGCAGTATTCCACCAGTCTTCAGGTCCACGCAGCAGGCGCGCATCTCCTTGGTCTCCCTGTTGGCCGTGGTGTACCATACACGCCCTCCCCAGACCACCGGAGAGGACCAGCCTTTCCCCGATTCCGGGATTTTCCAGGCGATGTTTACAGTGTCGCTCCAGACGGTGGGAAAACCCTTTTCCAGAGAGATCCCATTCAACCTCGAACCTCGAAAGTGGGACCAGTTAGCGGACTCCTGTGCCCGGAGTCCGCCGCAAAGCAAAATCAGACTGAAGAGTGTTACATAAATTCGGTTTTTGAATCGGGAGAAGGGCATGCTTATTCTTCAAAGGCCGAGTCAAAATCAATAAAAGAGGGCGGAAAATCAACCTGCTTCACAAATGCAGCTGCTTCAGCTGCCCCATGTTCCCGGTCCATCCCACTGTCTTCCCATTCCACGGAGAGCGGACCCTGGTAATCCATCCGGTTGAGGGCCCTGATGATCTCTTCGAAGTTGATATTGCCACGTCCCAGGGATCTGAAATCCCAGAATCTGCCCGGGGCGCCAAATTCGGTATGTCCCCCGAATACCCCCGCTTCCACAGGTTTGTCCGACCAGCCAACATCTTTCATATGCACATGAAAAATTTGTTCGCTGAATGTATGGATAAAGTTGACGTAATCAACCCCCTGGTATCCCAGGTGGGAGGGATCGTAATTGAAGCCAAAGGCCGGGTGGTGCTTCAGGGCTTCCAGCGTTTTCCTTGCCGATGCGATATCAAACGCGATCTCGGTGGGATGTACTTCCAGCGCGTATTTCACACCCAGCTCCTGGTACCTGTCGAGTATGGGCTTCCATTGGGCCGCAAATTTTTCAAATCCCTCGTCAATCATGGAGGCAGGGGTGGGGGGGAAACTGTATAGCAAATGCCAAATGGGACTGCCCGTAAAACCATTGACCACCTTCAATCCCATGCGGGCCGCGGCCTCACCCGTCTTAATGACTTCTTCAGCCGCACGTTTGTTCACCCCTTCCGGGTCACCATCTCCCCAAATATAATCGGGCAGGATGCCTTTATGGCGTTCGTCTATACGGTCCGAAACAGCCTGACCTACCAGGTGAGTGGAGAGGGCAAATACTTTCAGCCCGTATTTACCCAGGAGGGCGAGCTTTTCATGGCAGTATTGCTCGTCAGCCTGGTTTACCTCAAAATGATCCCCCCAGCAAGCCAGCTCAAGCCCATCGTATCCGAAGGCCTTTGCTTTTTCACATAGTGTTTCCAGGGGAAGGTCGGCCCATTGGCCGGTGAAAAGTGTTACTGGTCGTGACATATGCTTTTATTGTTAGATAGTTAGATAGTTAGATTAAAGAGGCCGTACCCAGATGTTCCGGTAGGATACGGGATTTCCATGGTCCTGCAGGTGAATGGGCAACTTGGCCGGGTGCGGGTCGTTTTTTGGCTTCCCGGTAAATTCGGTAGTTCCAAGAATTTCTACGTGATTTTGAATCAGCACTCCGTTATGAATCACCGTGACATAGGCTGAGGAGACTTTTGATCCGTCTGGTCCAAATACAGGTGCCTTGAAGATTATATCATAGGTCTGCCAGGTCCCCGGGGGCAGGCAGGCATTGACCAGAGGGATGGCCTGTTTATAGATGCTTCCGGCCTGCCCGTTGTAGTAAGTTTCATTGTCGTAGGAATCCAGTACCTGGACCTCATACTTGCCCATGAGGTATACCCCGCTGTTTCCGCGGTCCTGTCCTTTGCCTTTTACTTCTGCCGGAGAGCGCCACTCAATATGAAGCTGCATATCTTCAAAGCTTTCTTTCGTCTTGATGCCTCCGGTCCTGGCTGCCACGGTCAGTTCATCTCCTGCGATCCATCTGGCAGGGCCCTCACTCTCGCTCTCCCACTTATCCAGGTCCCCGGCTCCCCCATAAAGAATGATGGCATCGGAAGGGGGTAGAGTTCCCTTGCCAGGTGTTACAACTTCAGGTTTTCTGGACCAGTCTTCTGTCTCTTCAGGTTTCTGGCCTTGACTATTCAATATCAGGCCTGAAATGAAAATAAGGGCAACTAGTTTTTTCATATGTTCTGAGTATATTAGGAATGATTATGGAGGTACTAAATTAAAAAAGTTTATGGATTGTGATTCTATTACTAATTTGTATTTTTATTACTAGGCATTAAAGCAGGAAACAATTTTTAGAGCATTTGCTTATATTCATTCAACTCTTTTTATGCGCAAATTTATCATCCTTATCTCGCTTGCATTCGTTTTCTACTTGCCTCTTTCAGGACAGGATGAGCGCTATCCGACCTTCAGGGATACGGCTGCGGTTTACGAGGATCTATTTGGAATTCGGGAACCCTTGAATTTGACCTTGAAATTCAATTTAAAGGAATTTCAGAAAACGAAAAGAAAAGAGGAATATCACCCTGCTGTATTGACCTGCCAGGTATCTGACAGCTTCCAGGTTACCCATAATGTGCGGATCAGAGCACGTGGAGAGATACGGCAACAGATCTGTATAACACCCCCGATCTGGTTGAATATCCGTCATGCCGGAATAGAAGCACAGGATCTGACCGATATAATCAAGATGAAGATGGTCGTACGCTGTAAGTCATCTAATACTTATGAAAGCTATGTACTCAAGGAGTATCTGGTGTACCAGATCTGGAATCTGCTTTCTCCCTATGGTTTTAATACCCGTCTGGTCAAGCTTAAAATTATAGACACCGGCAGGAAGAACAAGGAGCGCGAGGACTGGGCATTTATCATTGAACCGGAGGACATGATGGCCCAGCGGAATAATTGTATGAGTATTAAAAGCGATAGGCTTTCCCTCAAAACAGTAAATAGGGAATGGATGGACAAGGTGGCCTATTTCAGTTATATGGTGGGTCAGGCCGACTATTCTGTAACCGGCCGGCATAACCTGAAGATATTGACCCCCAAAGAATACGGCCCCACCGGATTCATTCCCGTCCCCTATGATTTTGATTATTGCGGGTTGGTGAATGCCGAATATGCCGTGCCGGGAGATAACCTGGGAATTACTTCGGTGACGGAACGTTATTACCTGGGGGCCTGCCGTAGTGAGGCGGTCCACCAAAAGACCATCGATTGGCTGGCATCCTTCCGGGAGGAGATCATAAACATGATTATGGACTTTGAATACCTGCCGGAGAGGGAGCGAGTGAGCGTGATCAATTACATAGAAAGTTATTATAAGGAGAGTGAATCAAGAGGTTTTATCGATAGACATATTACTCCCAGTTGTCGTTAATTGAATTCTTCAAGAAACATTTTCTATTTGGTGCGGTTATTGTATAAACAAGTGTATGATGATTCAGTCAAAAAAAATAAGGCGTGTAGGATTCCTGGCATCCCTGTTGATGGCTCTGCTTTTTGGGGTGCCTTTGAAAGGACAGCATGGAGCTGGCAAGGGGCTTCAACCTAAAAATGTCATCCTGATGATCGGTGATGGCATGGGGATTTCTCAACTCTCTTCTGCCTATTATTTCCCGGATGAGAAGGATAAAACACATGAACCGGCTTTTAGCCGGTTTAAATACATCGGACTTGCAAAGACCTCTTCCGGAAGGGAATTAGTTACCCAGAGTTCCGCTGCTGCAACAGCACTGGCTACCGGATATAAGACCTACAACCTGGCAGTAGGTGTGGACCTGGATACAGTGGCGCGTGAAAATATTGTGGAAATCCTCTCCCGCAAAGGATATAAAACCGGGATCATCGCCACCTCCTTTGTGACCGATGCCACCCCGGCAGGATTTTATGCCCATCAGGCCGACCGGTATATGCAAAGTGAAATTGCATACGACCTGCTCAAATCAGAGATCGATTTTTTTGCAGGAGGCGGTTCCAGTTACTTCATGGATTCCACCGGAGTCTTTCCCTTTGAAGAGCATGGTATTGAGATAAATTTTGACAAACTGAAAAAAATAAAAAAACCCGAGGAAGGCAAGCGCTATGGCTTCCTGCTGGGCCCTGAACGGATGCCAACCATGCTCCATGGCCGGGATGATTTTCTGGCTAAAGCAACTGGCATTGCGGTGGACTTTCTCGCCACGGGTGAAGCAGGCTATTTCCTGATGGTGGAAGGATCGCAGATAGATTGGGCCGGGCATGGCAACCAGGTGGAGTATATGAAAGCCGAGGTCAACGATTTTGAACGAACGGTTGGAGCCGTCCTGGACTATGCGAAGGAGAATGGGGAGACCCTGGTAATCGTAACAGCCGATCATGAGACCGGTGGCTTTACCCTGGGAGCGGCGGGAAACAACAGTTACGGCACTTCTGATTATTCGGTGATTAATCCAACTTTTGCTTCTACCAACCATTCGGCCGCCCTGGTACCTGTTTTTGCCTTTGGTCCCGGGACAGAAAACTTTATCGGAGTATATGAGAATACAGAAATTTTCCACAAATTAGTATCATTGATGGAATCTGATTAATCTCAATACACAACAGTATGATCCAGTCTGACAGGGAGATTATTATTTCAATTGTCTCCAACGCCTTTGAACAGAATCCCCGTGCAGTGGCTATGATGAAAAAGAAAAATCCTGCCAGGAGTGTGCGCTTGATGACAGAATACGCCTATACGCTGGTGGACAAATTTGATGGCATCTATCTTTCAAAGGATAAAACCACCGTGCTTTTCTATTATAAAAAAAGCCAATACAAAAGAGGATTTATGGATTACCTGCGTTATGGCAAGATGTTTCTGCAGGCCATCCGGTTTTCCCAGCTGTTTCCCACGCTCAGGCGGGAAAAATATATTGCCAGCTTGCGCCCCCCTTACAAGGACTATATTTATGTCTGGGTTCTGGGTAGTGTACCCAATAACCGAAGCCTGAATGGTCTGGCAGATATAAGGGATCACCTCTTCGGTCTGTCAGAGAAACTTCAGCTGCCGATCCTGATAGAAACTACGGTAGAAAAAGTACGGAAACTCTATCATTACGTGGGATTTGAAGAGTATCACAAGTGGGAGGATTCCGAAGCCGGGATCAATGTCTGGTTCCTGGAGCGGAAGGTAAATCCGCCCAAAAGGGCCTGATGCCTGCTTAGAGGTTTGTGGCAAGCCAGTCACCTACTTCAGAGGTGCGATAGGATTTTCCTTCAGAAATATCTTCTGTGACCACTCCTTCCTCCATCGATCGATCTACCACGCTTCGGATGGCTTGTGCCTCTTCCCGGAGGTCCAGGGAAAGTTCCAGCAGCATGGCAGCTGAAAGTATGGTGGCCAGTGGATTGGCAATGTCTTTTCCGGCGGCCTGGGGATAGGAGCCATGGATGGGTTCAAAAACTGAGGTATGGATCCCCACCGACGCAGAAGGCAGTAATCCCAGTGAGCCTGTGATAACACTGGCTTCGTCGGAAAGGATATCACCAAACATATTTTCGGTCACCATCACGTCGAAATTCCTGGGCCACTGGATGATCTGCATGGCTGCATTATCCACAAACATATAATCCACCTCTATTTCAGGAAAGGCCGGGGTCATGTCCTGTGCCGTTTCCCTCCAGAGCCTGGAGGTGGCCAGTACATTGGCCTTGTCAACCACGGTCAAACGTTTGTTCCGTTTCGCGGCATAATCAAAGCCCAATTCCAGGATGCGCTCTATTTCCGCCCGGGTATATACACAGTTGTCAAAGGCAGTATTCAGGTCTTCGGAACGGCCTTTATCTCCAAAATAGATGCCTCCGGTGAGCTCCCGGATCACCACAAAATCAGCCCCCTCGACCAGTTCCTTACGTAGGGGGGATTTATGGATGAGTGAAGCGAAGGTACTTACCGGCCGGATATTGGCATAAAGCCCCAGTTTTTTCCGCATGGCCAGCAAACCCTGTTCGGGTCGCACTTTCGCCTTTGGATCATTATCGTATTTGGGGTCCCCAATGGCACCAAACAGCACAGCATCAGAGTTCATGCAGAGTTGGAAAGTCTCTTCCGGAAAAGGATCTCCAACATGGTCGATGGCTGTGGCACCCACCAGGGCTTCCGTAAAGTAAAAGTTATGCTTGTATTTGACACCAACGGCTTTTAATACTTTTATGGCCTGATCCACGATTTCGGGACCAATGCCGTCTCCCGCTAATACTGCAATCTTGTAATCCATCTATTTGTTTGTTTCTATAATATTAAGCATCCGGGTGGTACATTTAATGGCCGCCACCGTCTGATCCGGATCCAGGGCGCGGGTCTTTACCAGGTTTCCTTCGAAGTTCCATGTAATCATACACTCCACAAGTGCATCGGTTTTTCCACCGGGAGGAATGCTTACCACGTAGTCGGTAAGAACGGGGTGCTTTTTCTCCAGTTTATCATAGATTTTCCAGAGAGCCCTCATAAAGGCGTCATACTGTCCGTCGCCCGAAGCGGTCTCTTCGTAGACCTGGCAATCGATCTCAATGGCCACCGTAGCTACGGAACGGAGTCCGCGTGCAACGGAGAGCTGAAAATTCCGGATCTTTATCCGCTCCTCCACCCGTTTGCCGCGAAGTACATCGGAGATAATATAGGGGAGATCGTCCCTGGTGATAATCTCTTTTTTATCTCCCAGTTCAATCACACGTTCGGTAACCAGCCTGGCATCTTCTTTACTTAGTTCAATACCCAGCTCTTCCAGGTTTTTCAAAATGCTGGCCTTTCCCGACATTTTTCCAAGAGCATAACTCCTTTTCCGGCCAAATCTTTCGGGAAGCAGATCATTAAAATAGAGGTCATCTTTTTGATCCCCGTCAGCATGGATTCCACTGGTTTGCGTGAACACATTCTCCCCGATAAGCGGCTTATTGGAAGGGATCCGGATACCGGAGAAGGACTCCAGCATCTTGCTGGCATGGTAGAGCCGTTCCTCCTGCACATTCATCTCATACTTAAAATGATCTTTCACTACGCCGATGACGCTTGAAAGCGGGACATTTCCTGCCCGTTCTCCCAGTCCGTTCAAGGTTGTATGTATGCCGGTAATCCCTGCCCGGATGGCTGAAAAAACATTGGCTGTTGCCAGGTCGTAGTCGTTATGGGCATGAAAATCAAAGTTCAGTTCTGGGTATCGGCTTACCATATCCAGGCAGAAATCATAAGTCTCCTGCTGGTTCAGGATCCCCAGGGTATCGGGGAGCATATATCTTTCGATGCTCTCATCCTTGAGCGCATCCAGCATCTGATACATGTATTCCGGTGAGTTACGCATGCCATTGGACCAGTCCTCGAAATAGACATTCATACGAATACCCATTTCCCGGGCAAGACGCAGGACCTCTTTGATATCGGCAATGTGTTGTTCGGGGGTTTTTCTCAGCTGGTTCTGGCAATGCTTCAGAGAACCCTTCATCAGGAGGTTGTTGACTCTTCCTCCGGCATCTTTGATCCATTTCAGCGAAATATCCCCATCGATGAAGCCCAGCACTTCCACTTTTTCCAGGTGTCCGTTTTCTCTGGCCCAGGTAAAGATCTTCCTGGCACCCTGATACTCTCCTTCAGAGACCCTGGCCGAAGCCACTTCAATGCGGTCCACCCGCAACTCCTCAAGCAATACTTTTGCAATATTGAGTTTTTCGGTGGCGGTAAAGGATACCCCGGAGGTCTGCTCCCCGTCGCGGAGCGTGGTATCCATGATGGTGATTTTCATGAGCTCTTGGAATTAAGTGCTTGATTTTTCAAATTGAATAATCTTCTCCTTAATGCTTAGCAGGTAATCGATATCGTCGTAACCCTGAAGCAGACACTCTTTTTTATAAGAATTAATATCGAAGCTTTCGGTTTGTCCGGTTTCAGAAAGGGTGATGCTCTGATTTTCCAGGTCGATCCTAATCAGGGTCGAAGCATCCACTTCTATGGTCTTAAAAATGACAGCCAGGAAGGATTCGGAAACCTGCACCGGAAGAAGCCCGTTATTGAGCGCATTATTCTTGAAGATATCAGCAAAAAAGCTGGACACAACCACTTTGAATCCATAGTCATGAATGGCCCAGGCAGCGTGTTCCCGGCTGGAACCACTCCCGAAATTTTTGCCGGCTACCAGGATACTGCCTTTGTAGCTCTGATCATTCAGTACGAATTCCTCAACGGGATCCCCATTCTTATGAAAGCGCCAGTCGCGGAAGAGGTTTTCACCGAATCCCTCCCTGGTGGTGGCTTTCAGGAATCGTGCCGGTATGATCTGGTCGGTATCGACGTTCTCGATGGGCAGGGGTACTGCCGGGGATTCTATGGTCTGAAATTTGGTGCTGGACATTCGGAACTCTTTTAAGTATTACAATTAAAGGACGAATTTGTTGTATTAAAGCAGGGTTCTGGGATCTGTGACTTTGCCTGTCAGGGCTGCCGCTGCTGCGGTAATGGGGCTGGCCAGCATGGTGCGTGCGCCGGGACCCTGCCGGCCTTCGAAGTTCCGGTTGGAGGTGGCCACTGCCAGCATTCCCTCTGGCACTTTATCGTCGTTCATGGCCAGGCAGGCCGAGCACCCGGGCTGTCTCAGACGGAAGCCTGCCGCTTCCAGGATTGCAGTGATTCCCTCTTTATGAGCCTGCTCTTCCACCTGCTTGGATCCCGGTACGATCCAGGCGGTCACATGTTCAGCCTTTTGTTTCCCTTTCACAAATCGGGCGACTGCACGCAGGTCCTCTATCCTTCCGTTGGTGCAGCTGCCTACAAAAATATAATCCACTTTCCGGCCGGTTAAAGGGCTTCCGGCTTTGAAATCCATGTAAGCAAGTGATTTTTCAAAAGACTCCCGGGTGGCTGGATCAATTTCCTCCAACGCCGGGATCCTGTCCACGATCTTAGCCCCCATGCCCGGATTGGTGCCATAAGTGATCATGGGTTCAATATCGGCAGCGTCAAAGAGGAGCTCTTTATCAAATAGGGCGTCCTCATCGGTTTTCAGCAGCCTCCATTGCTCAACGGCCCGATCAAATTTTTCCCCTGCAGGGGCAAACTCCCGTCCTTTTAAATAGGCAAAAGTGGTGTCATCCGGGGCAATTAAACCGCCTCTTGCCCCACTTTCAATACTCATATTACAAACGGTCATTCTACCCT
>Ga0180435_10004240_pt1 | contig 14139 bp, 9 predicted proteins | sample SS_ome_3_FD_132467 | JGI IMG/M metagenome (GOLD analysis project Ga0180435, IMG submission 132467) | Hypersaline lake sediment archaeal communities from the Salton Sea, California, USA - SS_3_S_1 metaG | ecosystem: Environmental > Aquatic > Non-marine Saline and Alkaline > Hypersaline > Sediment... | reverse complement strand
TGGTAGCGAACGCCAGGCAGATCCTTGACGCGGCCTCCCCGAACCAGCACAACCGAGTGCTCCTGCAGATTGTGTCCGATGCCCGGAATGTAGGCAGTCACCTCCGCACCGGTGGTCAGACGGACACGGGCAACCTTGCGCAGCGCCGAATTCGGTTTTTTCGGCGTCGATGTGTACACGCGCGTACAGACCCCCCGCTTTTGGGGGGCGCCCCGCAAAGCCGGCGTGTTGGTCTTTTTCTTGATCTGCTTTCGGCCTTTTCGAACGAGCTGGTTGATGGTCGGCATAATGTCCTCTTGAAGGGATAATCCCTCAATTTGTTTTTCGAATTTGCAAAATGGCGATATGTATACAACTATCTCGAAATTGTCAAGTATTTTATTGGCTTTTTATCCCGTCCGGCTGCTGTGAAGGCATTTTTTCATTGTTTGATCTTCAGCGGTGCGTCCTGATACTGCCGCACGCCGGTTCCGGCCGGAATCAGGCGCCCCATGATGACGTTTTCCTTGAGCCCCTTCAGGATGTCGACCGAAGCGTGGATGCTGGCCTCTGTGAGAACTTTAGTGGTCTCCTGAAACGATGCAGCCGAAATCCAGCTCTCCGTGCTCAACGAGGCTTTCGTGATCCCCAAAATGAGCGGCTCGGCGACTGCCGGTTTTCCGCCCTTTTCGATCACGGCCTTGTTGGCATCTTCGAAGGTGACCTTGTCCACCTGCTCCTCGAGGATAAAATCCGTGTCACCGACATCCACCACCTTCACCCGGCGCATCATCTGGCGCACGATGACCTCGATATGCTTGTCATTGATTCTCACCCCCTGCAATCGATAGACCTCCTGAACTTCATCGACCAGGTACTTGGCCAGGGCCACCTCCCCCTTTATCTTGAGGATATCCTGCGGTATCGCGGATCCGCCGATCAACGGCTCGCCGGCGCGGATATAGTCCCCCTCGTAAACGTTGATGTGCTTGCCGCGGGGGATCAGATAGTCCTTCTTGTCTCCAACGTCTACCGGGGTGACGGTGACCCTCTGCTTGCCCTTTTTGGTGCTTTTGGCAATCGAGACATAACCGTCGATTTCACTCAGCACGGCGATCTCTTTTGGCTTGCGGACCTCAAAAAGTTCCGCGACCCTCGGCAGACCTCCGGTGATGTCTTTGGTCTTGGTCGTGGCCCGTGGCAATTTGGCAACGACATCCCCCGCCTTGATCGGATCGCCTTCTTCCACCAGCAGGATGGCATTGATCGGCAGAATGTAGCGGGCGTGCTGAGTCGAGTCCGGCAGTTTGGCCGTCTTGTTGTCTTTGTCCTTGATCGAAATCCTCGGGCGTTCTTCGGCACTCTTGGATTCGATAATGGTCTGGCTAGACTTCCCGGTTACCGGGTCGACTTTTTCCTGCATGGTCTTGCCGGAAATGATATCGCCGAATTTCACGGTGCCGTCAATTTCGGCAATGATGGGGGTCGTAAACGGGTCCCAGGTGGCCAAGAGGTCACCGACTTTCACCTGCTTGCCGTCTTTGACATGCAGGTGAGCGCCATAGATGACCGGGAAGCTTTCCAATTCGCGCCCCGAGTCGCTGACGATGATGAATTTGCCTCCGCGCCGGTTCATGACGACGAATTCGCCCTCGGTATTTTTCGCCACATTCAAACCGACAAAATTGACCGTACCGTCGACCCTGGCGCGGATATCGGCCTGTTCGACCCTCCGGCTGGCGGTCCCGCCGATATGAAATGTCCGCATCGTCAACTGGGTCCCGGGTTCACCGATGGACTGGGCCGCCAGTATGCCGATGGCCTGACCGATTTCGACCCGCCGCCCGTGGGCCAGATCGCGGCCATAGCATTTGGCGCAAACACCGTGTTTGGTCCGGCAGGTCAGAACGGAGCGGATACGAACCGTCGAGAGACCGGCTTCTTCAATTTTCTGAACGATCGCCTCATCGATTTCCTCGCCGGCCGAAGCAATGGTGTCCTCGGTAAACGGATCGATGATATCCTCGAGAACCGTTCGCCCCAGAACGCGCTCTCCCAGACGCTGAATAATCTCGCCGCCCTCCATCAGCGGTTCGAGTTCAACACCCATCATCGTACCGCAGTCCTCCGCAGTGATGACGCAATCCTGGGCCACGTCCGCCAGGCGCCGGGTCAGATAACCGGAGTTGGCTGTTTTCAGGGCCGTATCCGCCAATCCCTTGCGGGCGCCGTGGGTGGAAATAAAGTACTGCAGCACCGAAAGACCTTCCCGGAAGTTGGCGCTGATCGGCGTTTCGATAATCTCGCCGGAGGGCTTCGCCATCAGTCCCCGCATTCCGGCCAGCTGGCGCATCTGATCCTTGCTGCCCCTGGCACCCGAATCGGCCATCATGTAAATCGGGTTGAAGCTCTCTTCGGTCGACGTTTGCTCCTTGTTCCTCTTGGACTTCGCGCTTTTCTTGCCGGCGGTGGGGCTGAGCCGCATCCCCTCCATCATTTCGTTGGCGACGTCGTCCGTGGCCTTGGCCCAGATATCCACCACCTTGTTGTACTTTTCCCCCTGTGTGATCAACCCCTCGGTGTACTGTCGCCCGATTTCAGACACCTGCGCTTCGGCCTTTTGCAAGATATCCCATTTGCCGCTCGGAATGATCATGTCGTCGATGGCGATCGACAATCCGCCGGCGGTAGAGGTGCTGTAGCCGAGGTCTTTCAGGCGGTCGGAAAGGATCACCGTGGCCTTGGGCCCGAGGTTGCGATAGACATAGTCCACCAGTTCGCGCAGCGCTTTCTTGTCCATGACCGCGTTGACGATATCGAATGGAATCGCCGGTTGCTTTTCGAGAATCTCGAACACATGGTATTTGCCGTCGGCGAAAATGGTACTGCTGACGTCCCCCGCCCGCTGCGAGAACAGTGCTTCGACATCGGCCATGTCGCACCCGTAGACGGCCTTGAATTCGTTGTAGCTCAGCTTTCCGATGTATCCGTCGGGTTCCTGTTCGATCGTTTCGGAATATTTGCCGACCAGATCCTGAAGCCCTTCGCCCTTTTTGAGGGCGGCCTGTATTTCGTTGGCCGTTTCCTGATCGGTGGTCTGGATATGCCGCAGCTCCATAATGTCGACTTTGGGTATAATTTCCCAGAGCAATACGCGGCCGACCGTGGTCTCGTAACGCTGACCATGCATCCGCACGACAATCTTGCTGTGCAGATCGAGCTTCTGGTCGTCATAGGCGATGCGGACTTCTTCGGGGTTGGCGCAAATCTTACCTTCACCCTTTCCGCCCGGGATGTCGCGGGTCATGTAATAAATCCCCAGCACGATATCCTGGCTTGGCACGATGATCGGGCTGCCGTTGGCGGGGGAGAGAATGTTGTTGCTCGAGAGCATGAGCACCCTGGCTTCAATCTGCGCTTCCACCGACAGGGGGACGTGTACGGCCATCTGGTCGCCGTCGAAGTCGGCATTGAAGGCGGTACAGACCAGCGGATGCAGCTGAATGGCCTTGCCCTCGATCAGAATCGGCTCAAAGGCCTGAATCCCGAGGCGGTGCAGTGTGGGGGCACGGTTGAGCAGGACAGGGTATTCCTTTACGACCTCGTCGAGCGTATCCCAGACCTCCGGAATCTCGCGCTCCACCATCTTCTTGGCGCTCTTCACGGTCGAAACCAGCCCCTTTTGTTCGAGCCGGTAGTAGACAAAGGGCTTGAAAAGTTCCAGCGCCATTTTTTTCGGCAGGCCGCACTGGTGCAATCTCAGATCGGGGCCGACGGTGATCACCGTGCGGCCGGAGTAGTCGACCCGCTTGCCCAGCAGGTTCTGCCGGAAGCGGCCCTGCTTGCCCTTGAGGGTGTCGCTGAGCGATTTCAGCGGCCTTTTGTTGGTGCCGGTGATCACCCGGCCGTGACGGCCGTTATCGAAAAGAACGTCGACCGCCTCCTGCAGCATGCGCTTTTCGTTGCGGACGATGATTTCCGGGGCTTTCAGATCGATCAGCCGCTTCAATCGGTTGTTACGGTTGATGACCCGACGGTAGAGATCGTTCAGGTCGGAGGTGGCGAAACGGCCGCCCTCCAGAGGCACCAGCGGCCTGAGGTCCGGCGGCAACACCGGAATCGCCCCCATGATCGTCCACTCCGGGTTGATCCCGGAACGGCGAAAGGCGTCTACGATTTTCAGGCGTTTGGAGAGCTTCTGGCGCTTGGCCATCGAGCCGGTTTCGCGAATTTCCTGCCTGAGGGTGGTGTACACCTCGTCGAGGTCAAGGTTTTCGACCAGCAGCCGGACCGCCTCGGCCCCGATGCCGGCTTCGAACTTGCCGTTATAGGTCTCGAGGGCGTCGAGGTATTTCTCGTCCGTCAGCAACTGCCCGCGCGTCAGCGGGGTGTCTTTCGGATCGGTGACGATGTAGCTGTCGAAGTAGAGGACCTTCTCCATGTTCTTGAGGGTCAAATCGAGCAGATTGCCGATCTTGCTCGGCAGGCTTTTCAGAAACCAGATATGGGACACCGGTGTCGCCAGTTCGATATGCGCCATGCGTTCGCGGCGGACTTTGGACTGGATCACTTCGACACCACACTTCTCGCAAATCACGCCGCGGTGTTTCATCCGCTTGTATTTGCCGCAGTTGCACTCGTAATCCTTGGTCGGTCCGAAAATCTTGGCGCAGAAGAGACCGTCCCGCTCGGGCTTGAAGGTGCGGTAGTTGATCGTTTCCGGCTTTTTGATCTCGCCGTTGGACCATTTCCGAATCTGTTCCGGGGATGCCAGTGCGAGTCGCACCGCCAAATATTTTTTAGGATCGGTTGGTTTCGCAAAGAAATCGTAAAGAGTTTCCATGGCGTAATCCTTATCCTTATGTGTTGGTTAAATACAGTCACCGGCCAATCGACGGACAGCGGATCGAACGGCGATCCATCAACGGGCGGGATATTTTCAGCCCGTGGGCGGTTTTTCCAGGTCCTCCAACAGGCCGACATCGAGGCCGAGCGCCTGCAGCTCCTTGGTCATGACTTTGAAAGATTCCGGCAGCCCGGGTTCGAGGACATTCTGACCCTTGACGATTTTTTCATACATCCGGGTTCGACCGGCCATGTCATCGGACTTGACCGTTAAAAATTCCTGCAGCGCAAAGGCGGCGCCGTAGGCTTCCATCGCCCAGACTTCCATCTCACCCAGGCGCTGACCCCCGAATTGGGCCTTGCCGCCTAAGGGCTGCTGGGTGACCAGCGAGTAGGGACCGATCGAGCGGGCATGAATCTTGTCATCCACCAGATGGTGCAATTTCATCATGTACATCGTGCCGACGGTGATCTTTTCATCGAAAGGGTCACCGCTTCGCCCGTCATACAACGTTGTCTGGCCGCTTTCTTCCAGATTGGCCTCGGCCAGCAGGGCCTTGATTTCATCCTCCTTGGCGCCGTCGAAAACAGGGGTGGCCATGTGCAGCCCCCGCCTGTAGTTTTCAGCGAACTCGACCAATCGGTCATCTTTGAGGCTGCGCAGCAGTTTCTTTTCTTCACTGCCGGAAAAGATGCGGTTCATTTTGGTGCGCAGCAGTTTGAGCTTTTGCTGTTCCAGCAGTTCAACGATCTGGTCGCCGAGCCCCTTGGCGGCACGCCCCAGATGAATCTCGAGAATCTGGCCGACATTCATTCGGGAAGGAACCCCCAGCGGGTTGAGCACCATGTCCACCGGCCGGCCGTCTTCAAAGTAGGGCAGATCCTCGACGGGCAGAATCCTGGAAACGACCCCTTTGTTGCCGTGTCGCCCTGCCATCTTGTCGCCCACAGACAGCTTCCGCTTCATGGCAACGTAGACCTTGACCATCTTGATGACACCCGGTGGAAGATCGTCCCCACGCTCGTAGCGACTGACCTGCTGCTCGAATGCCAGGCGGCACAGCTCGCGCTGGTCCCGGTAGCGTTCCAGCACCTCGTGGACCTGCTGGGTGTGCTTGGCGTCTCTGAGCACGATCCCTTCCAGCTGGGCCAAAGGAATTTGGGCAAAAGATTTGGCATCGATCTTCGCGCCATCGGCAATCAGGGTCTTCTTCCCTTTTCTCAGCGGTGCGTACACCTTCTTGCCCAGGAGCAGGTCCTCGAGCTGGGATCGAACGACCTCATCGATGACGGACAGCTCATCGTCCCGGTCTTTTTCCAGTTGGGCGATTTCCTCGTCCTCTATCATGCGCGTGCGATCGTCTTTTTCGACCCCGCGCCTCGAAAACACCTTGGCGTCGATGACGATGCCCTCCACTCCCGGCGGCACCCTGAGTGATGTGTCCTTTACGTCGCCGGCCTTCTCTCCGAAGATGGCGCGCAGCAGTTTCTCTTCCGGCGACAGCTGTGTTTCGCCCTTCGGGGTGATTTTTCCCACCAGGATGTCGCCCTGGGTGACCTCCGCCCCCAGCCGGATGATACCGCTGTCGTCCAGGTTTTTCAGGGCTTCGTCTCCAACGTTGGGAATATCCCGGGTAATCTCTTCCTTGCCCAGTTTGGTGTCACGGGCAACCACCTCGAACTCCTCGATGTGCACCGAGGTATAGGTGCCGTCCCGCACCAACCGTTCACTGACCAGGATCGAATCCTCAAAATTGTACCCTCCCCACGGCATAAAGGCGACGGTGACATTTTTCCCGAGGGCCAGCTCGCCTTTCTCGGTGGCCGGCCCGTCGGCGATGATCTCACCGGCTTCGACCCACTGCCCCCTGGCGACGATGGGCCGATGGTTGAAACAGGTATTCTGGTTGGACCGGATAAATTTGTGCAGATTGAAGATGGTGACATCCTTGGCATCGGGAGCCTCCGAAGGCGAATGTCTCAGCACGATCCGTGAGGCGTCCACATCGACCACCAGCCCCGCCCGGGGAGCGACCAGGGTAACACCGCTGTCTTTGGCAACCACCCCTTCGATGCCGGTGCCGACCAGCGGTGCCTCGTTCATCAAAAGCGGCACCGCCTGGCGTTGCATGTTGGATCCCATCAGCGCCCGGTTGGCGTCATCGTTCTCGAGGAACGGAATCAATGAAGCCGATACGCTCACCAGCTGGTTCGGCGAGATGTCCATCAGTTCTATGTTGTCGCGCTCGACCATCATGAATTCGCCGGCCACCCGTGAGGTCACCATCGGATTGACATACGTCCCCTTGTCATTCACCGGCGCGTTGGCCTGGGCGATGGGATGCTCTTTTTCCTCGAAAGCATCCAGGAATTTGACTTCGCCGGAAACTTTGGCGTCGCTGACGACCCGGTAGGGCGTCTCGATGAACCCGTAGTCGTTCACGCGGGCGTAGGTGCTCAACGAAACAATCAGGCCGATGTTCGGCCCTTCCGGTGTCTCGATCGGGCAGATCCTCCCGTAATGGGACGGATGCACATCGCGGACTTCGAAACCGGCGCGCTCGCGTGTCAGGCCGCCGGGACCAAGCGCGCTGAGACGGCGTTTGTGGGTGGTCTCCGAGAGCGGGTTGGTCTGGTCCATGAACTGGGAGAGCTGACTGGTCCCAAAAAATTCCTTGACCACCGCCGAGACCGGTTTGGGGTTCACCAGGTCATGGGGCATCAGCGCATCGACTTCCTGCAGGCTCATGCGTTCCTTGATCGCCCGCTCCATGCGAACAAGCCCGATGCGGTATTGATTTTCCAGCAGCTCGCCCACTGCCCGCACCCTGCGGTTTCCGAGATGGTCGATATCGTCGACGACCCCCTGGGTGTCGCGCAGCTCGATGAGCGCCTTGGCCGTCAGCAAAATATCTTCTTTTCGAAGGATATTCAGATCTGTAGACGTACTGAGATTCAACCGCTGGTTGATTTTCAAGCGTCCGACACTGGACAGGTCGTAGTAGGTGGTTCGAAAGAACAAATTGTCGATGAAATCCTGGGCGACTTCAGGCGTCGCAGGATTTCCGGGCCGCAGGCGGCGGTAGATATCGATCAGGGCCTCTTCCTTGGTCTCAACCTTGTCGAGCAGGAGTGTCTTGCGAACTGAATCACTGCTGGATACCCCGTCGATGAAAAGCAGCTCGAACTCTTTCACCTGCGCATCCTGGAGCTTCGCCAGTACGTCTTCATCGACCGTTTCGTTGGGTTTTGCGATGATCTCGCCCGTCCCGGGGTGTTCGACGGCCACGGCAAAAGCCCGGTCATGGAGCTCTTCGAGGCTGATCGGAATCTCTTCTGTATTGAGCGCTTTCAACCGGCGAATGGCACGCTGGGTGATGATGCGCCCTTTTTTTACCAGAACGTCGCCGGTTTCGCTGTCTTTGATGTCTTTGCCGGCCCGCTGGGCCTTCAAAAATTTCGGTTCGAAGGCTTTGAAAGCCCTCTTGCCCCTCAGGATAATTTTTTCACTGTCGTAAAAATAGGACAGCAGGTCTTCGACGGTGTACCCGAAGGCCTTGAACAGACCGGTGACCGGAAATTTGCGCCGCCGGTCGATCCGGATATGGACGATGTCCTTGGGATCAATTTCCATATCGATCCAGGACCCCCGGACCGGGATAATCCGGGCACTGTAGATAATCTTGCCGCTGGAGTGGGTTTTGCCTTTGTCGTGATCGAAGAAGACGCCCGAGGACGGGTGCAGCTGGCTGACGACGACCCGTTCGGTGCCGTTGATGATGAAAGTGCCCTTGTCGGTCATCAACGGGATCGTTCCGAAATAGATCTCCTGCTCCTTGATATCGCGAATATTGGAAACACCCGATTCGTTGTCTATATCGTATACGACAAGCCTCACCGTTATCCGAATCGGAATCTCGTACGTCATCCCGCGATGGATGCATTCTTCGATGCTGTGTTTGACTTCCGCGAAACGGTATGAGACAAATTCAAGTGACGCACTGCCGGTAAAGTCCTTTATCGGAAACACCGATTTGAATACGGCCTGCAACCCCCTGTTTTCCCTTTTCTCCGGCGGTATGTCCATTTGCAGGAAACGCGCATAGGATTCGCGCTGCATGCCGATCAGGTCAGGAATATCGATAATTTGCTCGATTTTTCCAAAATTTCTTCGCAGCCGCTTAATGGCAGAGAATCTTTCTGACATGGCTTCTCCAATTGGTTGAGTTGGCGGGTTTCCGGTCTGCTGTCATCAGGGAGAAAATGAGAATGACGAAATGTTTTCAAACCTCTGGAAGGCTGCAACAGACCAATTTCCTCTGCTCGCACGGGCTTTTGGAACCTGCCGTGACGTCTGGGCGGCGCTGCGCCCGGTTGACGGTTCACACTTGAAAGGATTGAATTCCTTCAGCCATCTCGCCGCGATGCCCCGGCGGTCCGCCACGCAGGCGGCGCGGCGGTTGTCCCAGAGCAAAGCGCGGAACGAAATGAATGAAAGCGGGCTGCCTGTGTTCTTGCCGTCCAGACCGGGTGCGCTGCACCCGGCGGCAATTTCAAACCACCCGTTGCCAGGGTGGTTACTGAATCGGCGATCGCAACAGCGGCGGCCGGCGGCAGCCCGCATCTCGGTGATGATCGAACTATTTGAGTTCGACCTGTGCGCCGGCAGCCTCGAGCTGCTCCTTGAGTTTTTCGGCCTCCTCTTTGTCGACACCCTCTTTGACCGCCTTGGGTGCGCTTTCAACCAGCTCCTTGGCGTCCTTGAGTCCCAGGCTGGTGATGGCCCGCACCTCCTTGATGACCTGGATCTTCTTGTCGCCGTGGGCGGTCAGTACAACGTCGAACTCCGTTTTTTCTTCAGCAGCGGCGCCCGCTCCGCCGTCCGCAGGGCCGGCGGCCATCATGGCCATCGGAGCGGCGGCTGAAACACCGAATTTGTCTTCCATTTCTTTGATCAGTTCGGAAAGCTCGAGCACCGACATGCTTGAAATAAATTCGATCACATCTTCCTTGGTGATATCTGCCATTTTTTCCTCCAGTTATATCTCTCAGTCTTTTTTTTCGATTGGGGAGGCATCCGGCCTTAAGCCGCCTCCTTTTGATCCTTGATGGCGGTGAGCACGTTCAGCATTTGCCTCGGAATCTCTGCGACCAGCCGCACAAATGAAGTGGGTACGTTGTTCAGCACACCCACCAGCTGGCCCAAAAGGACTTCCCTGGAGGGCAGATCTGCAAGGGCCCTGAGCGTTGCCAGGTCGAGGACCTTGCCCTCCATCACCCCCGCTTTGATCTCCAGAGCCTCGTGGTCTTTGGCGAACTGCGTCAGCACCTTGGCCGGGGCCACCGGATCTTCATAGCTCAATGCAACCGCACTCGGACCGACGAAATAGTCCTTCAGCAACGCGACATCGGTGCCTTCCGATGCCCGCAGCAACAGGGTGTTTTTCACCACCTGATATTCGACATTCTCTTCGCGCAGCTTTCGTCGCAAGTCGTTGATGGCGGTGACATCCAGTCCCTTGTAGTCGGTCAAAATGGCCACCTGGATGCGTCCCAGCCGCTCATTGAGCGCTTTGACGATCGATTTTTTGTCTTCTAGTTTCAAACCTGTCCTTCACCTCCTTCCCTGATCTGTACATAACCGGAGGTCGTCAACCATCGTTGGAGCGACTATCGGAAGCGTCAGCAACCGCAGTCGCTCGTCTGTCTCGGTAGGCCGGCAAAGCCGATTAAACGGGATCAACTCCGATGGGTACCTACGGTCTAGGACAGAAAATTATTTGAATTCAAAGCCCGTTGAGGGACCAACAACCCCTCGCCCATAAAAAAAGCGCAGTTCACCTGTCCGCAAACCGGAACGGTTGAGCTGTAGACGTCACGCCGTTGCGTATTCCGGCGTGAAAGCATCTACTGACGGTGTCTGCACTGAGATAAACTATTTTGCCAGTTCCTTCAAATGGACCGCATCCACCTTGATACAGGGGCCCATGGTCGTCGAGAGGGCAATTCCCTTGACATAAGTCCCCTTGCTGGCCGCCGGCTTCAGCCTCAAGACGGTTTCCAGGAACGCGGTAATATTTTGAACGATTTTTTCAACGCCGAACGAAACCTTGCCCATGGGCGCGTGCACGATCCCGGCTTTCTCAACGCGGAAATCAATCTTGCCGGCTTTCAACTCATCGATGGCCCGGGCCAGTTCAAAGGTGACCGTTCCGGTTTTGGCGTTCGGCATCAAGCCGCGCGGGCCGAGCAATTTGCCGATTTTCCCGACGGTGCCCATCATGTCCGGCGTCGCCACGGCTTTGTCAAAGCCAAACCAACCATCCTTGATCTTTTCAACCAGATCGTCATTGCCGACAAAGTCCGCTCCGGCGTCCTGGGCCTCTTTTTCTTTTTCGCCCTTGGCAAAAACAAGAACCTTGACGTCTTTGCCGATCCCGTTTGGCAGCACCACGCTGCCGCGAACCATCTGATCGGCATGCCGCGGATCGACCCCGAGCCTCACTGCGATGTCAATGGTCTCGTCAAATTTCGCAAAGGAGGATTCGAGCATTAAATTGACGGCATCGGTGAAGCCCAGCCCGTTCTGTTCCTTGATCCTGTTTCTTGCCTCTGAGTATTTTTTACCCCGCTTCGGCATCGTTAACACGCTCTCCTTGATTCTAGTTTTCTCCGGTCCGTTTACCATATCGAAATCGATCGGCCCGTCCGCATCCCGCCCCGGGCCCGGGTGATTTCAAAGTGCTGGGATCAAATCATACGACTTCGATGCCCATACTCCTGGCGGTACCGGCAATGATTTTACAGGCGGCATCTATATCGTTGGCATTCAGGTCCACCATTTTGGTTTTGGCGATCTCTTCGACCTGCTGGCGGGTGACCTGGCCGACACGATCGCGTTTCGGATCTCCGGCGCCCTTTGCGATTTTGGCCGCTTTCTTCAACAACACCGCCGCAGGCGGCGTTTTTGTAATGAACGTGAATGAGCGATCCTGAAATACAGTGATCACCACCGGTATGATCATCCCGGCGTCGTTGGCGGTGCGCGCATTGAACGCTTTACAAAAATCCATTATGTTGACGCCGTGCTGACCGAGCGCCGGGCCGATTGGCGGCGACGGATTGGCTTTTCCAGCTTCGACCTGCAGCTTGATCATTGTCATCACTTTTTTTGCCATTTTGCGCTACTTCTCCCGAATCTGTTATTTGTACATGAGCAGCGATTATCCATGTTGCGCTACTGCTGCAAAAGTTCTTCGATCAGGGAAACACGTAAAAACGGGGATAAGGGAAACGGATCTCGTCTGCCTTTTCCCGTGTCTCGATCCGCCCGTGCCTCCGCGATCCATTCTGGTTGTCTTTCCAGACCTGGCCAACTCCCGATATTCGCAGTTTTATAAAAATATCTATCCTTTACAGCTTCTGAACCTGCACAAAGTCCAGTTCCACCGGCGTTGCCCGCCCGAAGATGCTGACGAGGACTTTGATCTTGCCCTTTTCGTGGTTGACTTCCTCGACCGTGCCATTGAAGTTGGTGAACGGACCGTCGATCACCCGGATGTCGTCGCCGGATTCGAAGAAATACTTGGGTTGGGGCTTCAGTTTGCCGGCCTCCATGCGGTTCAGAATCTGGTCCGCTTCCTCATCGGAGAGCGGTGTCGGCTTCTGGCGCCCGCCTAAAAAACCGGTTACTTTAGCGGTGTCGTTGACCATGTGCCAGGTATCGTCGTTCAAATCCATCCGGATCAAAATGTAGCCGGGATAAAATTTACGCGAAGAGGTCTTGCGCTTCCCCTTGACAAGCTCGACAATTTCCTCGGTGGGGATGACCACTTCACCAAATTTTTCCGGGTCGGCAGATGCTGCAATACGCTCCTCCAGAGCTGCCTTGACCTTGTTTTCGAAGCCGGAGTAAACATGAACGATATACCATTTGAGCGCCACCGGGGTTCTCTCCTCTTCCTTAATTTAAAACGAACTGAACCAGGGTCGAAAGCCCCATATCCACCACACCGAGGAAAAGCGAAATCAGCATCACCAGCGCGATGACCACGGCCGTAGAGCCGATGGTCTGTTTCCGGGATGGCCAGGCGACCTTTTTCAGCTCGACCTTGACTTCGCGCAAAAACTGCACCGCTTTGGAAAAGAAACCCTCCGTCGCCCTCGCTGCAGCCGGCGCGGCGCCGACGACAGCTGTTTTCTGGGGTGTCGCGGTGCTCTTTTTGGCGCCTTTGGCCGAACCGGCCGGAGCGACGCCCTGACGTTTGGCGGAAGCGCCGGCCTTGGCCGCCGGCGCCTTTTCTGAACTGCTGGCGCGTTGCTTTTTGCGCTTTTTGTCGCCAGGGGATTTCTTGCGCTGAATCCGTCCCATGGTCCTCCCTAAAACACGCTGCTGGTGGTCACAAAAAATAAACGAGTCTGAAAAAAACGGCCATCCCATCCGCACTTGGAATTGGCAGGCCAGGAGGGATTCGAACCCCCAACACCCGGATTTGGAGTCCGACGCTCTACCGTTAGAGCTACTGGCCTGCGAGGTCTTCCACCACCGCTCACCCTACTTTGTCTCCTTGTGCGGTGTATGCTTGCGGCAGAACCGGCAATACTTGCTGAATTCGAGTTTATCCGGAGTCGTGCGCTTATTTTTTGTGGTGGTGTAGTTCCGTTGTTTGCATTCCGTACATGCAAGTGTCACAATCACTCTCACCTGAAAGACTCCTTCTCTTTACTCGATAACGTCACTGACCACGCCGGCGCCCACGGTGCGACCGCCTTCGCGGACCGCAAACCGCAGCTCTTTCTCCATCGCGATCGGGGTGATCAGCTCCGCCTCGATTGTCACGTTGTCGCCCGGCATCACCATCTCAACCCCCTCCGGGAGCTGCAGCACGCCGGTCACGTCCGTTGTCCGAAAATAAAACTGCGGCCGGTATCCCGAGAAAAACGGCGTGTGGCGACCACCCTCTTCCTTGCTCAGAATATACACCTCCGCCTTGAACTTCGTGTGGGGGGTGATCGAGCCCGGCTTGCTCACCACCTGGCCGCGCTCCACATCGTCCCGCTTGGTCCCCCGAAGCAGTACGCCAATGTTGTCGCCCGCCTGGCCTTCGTCCAACAGCTTGCGAAACATCTCCACCCCCGTGCACACCGTCTTGCTCGTATCCCGGATGCCCACGATCTCCACTTCGTCGCCAACCCGCACGATGCCGCGCTCCACTCGGCCGGTCACCACCGTCCCCCGGCCCGAAATGCTGAACACGTCCTCGATCGGCATCAAAAACGGCTTGTCGATGTCACGCTTCGGCTCCGGGATAAACG
>Ga0180435_10004239_pt1 | contig 14139 bp, 16 predicted proteins | sample SS_ome_3_FD_132467 | JGI IMG/M metagenome (GOLD analysis project Ga0180435, IMG submission 132467) | Hypersaline lake sediment archaeal communities from the Salton Sea, California, USA - SS_3_S_1 metaG | ecosystem: Environmental > Aquatic > Non-marine Saline and Alkaline > Hypersaline >... | reverse complement strand
TCAAATTTAACTTCATCAACAGCTATATTGGCAATATCTGCAAGTTCTGCACGCAGTCCATAAATTTCTGAGTTTAAATGGTCATCAATAGTCGCAATAAGCTGCCAATAGGCATTTTTATTATCAATATATAGTTTTGCTTCTAATAAAGGTTTTCCAACAGGCACTGAAGGAGGTATATAACTTGGTAAAGGCAACACCTCCAATGATTGATGAGGTAAGTAATATTTCCAGCGTCCCCGTCCCCGTTGCTTTATAGCTGGTAGTGAGAGCTTGTGAATGCCATCATTGTTTGCAGTTATCTTCCAGCATTGTTGTAAACTGAGTTCATCTTTGACTAAATGTTTTCCTAAAGGGTAAGTTTTAACCGAAAACCCTGGCAGGTCAGCATCATCTATTTTTATTGTGTTTCCTGGGTCAAATAATTTCATATTTACGCAGGTTTTTACTGACTCTCCCTGCCATATTTTTTCAGGCAATACTGACCATTCTGGAGTACCATTTATTTCATTGCGGACAGAAGGTATTACCGGGATTTTTACTGGTTGTGAGATTGCGCCTCCTAACGCAATTGAATGCAGCGTATGGACACCAATACGACGGGGGTAAAGTCGTAGTTTTTCGACTGCTATTGTTCCTCCTGTTGGGGTGCTTTCTGTTTCAATATCTTGACGATCAATGTAAAAAGCATTGCTCCATTTGTTTAAATTAGCTTGGCCTGGGGTGGAGTCACCTTCATAGATAATCTGAACCTTCAGGTATTTCCCCATTTCAATCTGATCTTTATTTATCTCAATGGCAAGTTGTGCACCGAGTAATGTTGCTGGGATGAGCTGCAACGTGAATAAAAGATAAAGCAGTCTTACCATGGTCGGTGTTCCTTAAGACGATAAGGATCAGTTTTTCCACCAACAGGAAGGCCAATTTCCATTGGCATCAAAATGTTCATCAATGCAGCTGTGTTTCCGGAAGGTGCTGAATGTGAAGATTGTACCCATCGAGCGCGATGATCTACGATATTACCGACTGCATTATCTGAAAGACTTTGTATATTGGCGGATAATAATTGTGTAACTTCCTGAGCTGACAAGGTTTGCAATGTGATTTCATTGCTTTCTGGACGAGACAGGTAGACCCCTTCAGCTATACGCTCAAGAAAATTATCAGGTAAATTACGAGCCTCTGCACGCAACTCGGCTTTTTCCTCTGCTTTTTTGATAGTTTCAAGGTGTTTTTGAACAGATCGTGCCAGGCTTTCTGCAAACTCAAGATTTAATCTGACTTTAATTTCATCAATACCCAGTAACTCTGCTTCTTTAAAAAGGACAATTGACTGTTTGAAGTTGCCGCTAAAAAAATGGGTATTGGCCAGGTTGAAGACAGCATGAGCGCGTTGTTTTTCAGTTTCTGCCTGCCAGGCAGCAGTAGAAAATGCATTTCTAGCACAGGAAAATTCCTTTAGTCGATAGCAGGCTGTTCCTTCACCAAATCGGGCAACATAACCTGGCTGTTGTTGATATAAATCCCTGGCTAGTCCGTATTTCTGTTCAGCCAAAGCCTGGTCAACCTCTTTGGTATTAGCGTTAGCGCTAGCCGGTATGATAAAAGTTGCCAGCAATAAAAATAGCAATGGCTTTATTCTGTGGCTAAACATCATTTCTTTAGCCCGCTTTTTTGAAGTTGCAGAGCTGCTAGCAGCAAAATGATGCCAATTGACAATGGAATGCTGAACAATTCATGCCACAGTACATCGGTAAGGTTTTCCGGCAGAATGCGGGGTTGTTTAAGTTGCAAAAGTGTTGTGAATGATTGTTTACTAGCTGTATCAATTTTTAGATATTGGCTTTTTGTATTGCGGGCAATCAGATGTAGCCATTGGGATTCCAGGCGCGTCGTAGCAGGCCTATTGTCTACCATTAATGGTTTGTTCCGGTTTGTGGGTATTCTTGCCGATTCTATTCCACCAATGCCAATGATGTTCAAGTGCAAATTATTATGCTTTTCACGCAGGCCGATGAATGTAAGTTCTGCTTTTTCCCTATGTGTTTCATCAAAATCACCATCTGTCAGCAAGACCAGGTGAGTGGTTTGTTGAGAGTTAGGCAGTTCTGCTTCTGCAAGCCGGAGGGCTCCAGCCAGCTCGTTGCCAAGTGTTGGTGGGATTAATTGATCAAATTGATTCAAATGATGCTTTATTAAGTGAAAATCATCAGTTGGTTTTAATAACCAGTGAGCATGTCCGGCAAAGATGATGATTCCTACTTGCAACGTCTCCGGCATTTCCTTTGACCAGTGTTGTAATAAGTATTTTGCAGCGATGATACGTGAAGTGGTTTTGTTATTAATCGCTGCATCGATGGCCTGCATTGAACTGGAAAAATCCACGATGATTATCGCTGTTTCTTTTTCTGGTCGTACGTCAGGTGGAATATATAGGGGAGTACGTGGTCCCGATAATGCGACACTGAACAACAGCCATGAAACTATTAGTAATACCTTGGGTAGATTATACGAAGAGTTTTCGGATTTTGATTGAATCCAGGGGAGTAGTTCCGGGTCGGCCAGGCGCAGCCAGAATTGTTGCTGTCGATATTGGCCAAGCAATAGCAGGGCAACGGGTAGCAGTATGAGCCATAACCACAACGGTTCACGCCAGTATAGAGAATCCAGCATCATGCACTGTTACTCCGTGCTGGCAAAATAAGCTGACCTGCAAATGCAATGTAGATCAGTAGTAGAATGCCCAAAAAAAGTGGTAACTGATACCACGGTTTTACTTGTTGCATTTCCTCGGTTGCAGTAATTATTTTTCGGTGCTGGTTTTCAATTCTCTGCAATGCATTGCTGAAAGCCGTTGAATCTATTGCATGAAACATCTGGCCATTTCCCTGATCTGCTATTTCCTGAAGGAGAGTCAAGTCAACCGGCTCATAAATTAATCCTGTTGTATCGCTTTTGCTTGGGTCTATTTGCGTGGAACCAATTGCAATGACATACAGGGTATAGCCTTGTTCAGTAAGTTTCCTGGCAGCTTCCTGAGGTGATGATTTTCCCAGTTGAAGTCCGCCGTCAGTAATCATGACAACAATTTTGTCATCTTCACTTGTATATTGATCTGTAACCAGCTGAAGAGAAGCAGACATATCAGTCAACCTCCCGCCAAGTGTTGTTCTTAGTCTAGATATAGCATCACTGATGATTCTTTTATCTGGTGTGTAAGGTAGCCAGTGCAAGGGAGGGTTTCCCATGACCGTCAGGCCAATACGGTTACCAGAATAAGCATTGATAAAATCTTCGAGCAAACGTCGTGTCATGCTCATTCGGTCAATAGGCTGGTTATCGATAACATAGTCTTTCAAAACCATGGTTAAGCTGGTATCTACGAGTAAAACAAGATCCACTGGCTCTGTTTTATCAGGACTATTAATTGAATCCAAATAGCTTACTGGCTGAGCCAGGGCTAATATAAACATGATGCCTGCTATACCGGTCAACAGGTCCTGTTTTGGACTGTATCGCTGTCTGTTCAGAGCTTTGCTTTCGGCTGTAGCATAAGCCTGCATGGGGTGGCGAATGCTGGGTGCAGGTAGTAGTGTGGGCCACGTTTTTTTCTGACGCATTCTCATACGCAACCATAAAAAAGGCAGTGGTAACAGCCATAGCCAAAGGCTCTGTGCAAAACCAATGTCAGGCATGTCGCTTAATCCGCTGAATTACTTTTAAAACCTGGGCTTTTGTAGGAGACTGAGGTTGAAAACGCATCAGGTCCAACTCATGTTGTATGTCTTGATTAGCAATCTCCTTGCTGTTTTCTATATGTTGTGACAATAGGTGGCTGGCTGAACGGGTCGATAGTGTGCCGCGTTCGAGTTGCCTGGAAATCTTCATCAATGGAGATTGCAAAAAGCTCCATAGCAAGCGGGTTAAAAATACAGCCAGGAGCAAAATCAGAATGAATATCCAGATTTCATTTGAACCTCCGGTAGTTTCTGGTGGTGGCAGAATATCAGCCATTTGTACTAACGTTTTTTGATTCATTTGGTCAGTTCCAGATGCAATTGCCCAAAGTCGTCCAGGTTGGTTGGAACTTCATTGTAGATAATTCCTGCTTTTCTAAATTCGTCACTCAGAAATTGTTCATGTTGAATAATGTTCTCTTTTAAAAGTTGAATCTGTTCAGGGGTATCAGCCTGGAAAGAATGTTTGTCCCAGTAGAGTTGCAGACCCTGCAACTTGTCTACTTGTTTTTCCAGTGGGTCATAGATTCGAATTGCCTTGGTATCAAAGTTCTGCCCAATCAAGCGCAACATGTTGGTATCATCTTTTTTCAGAACACTGAAATCCGACAGAATGAATAGTTTGCTGCCTATCGGCAACTGTTGCTTCAACGTAGAAAAGACCTGTCGCCATTGGTAAGAAACCGGTTCAACAGGTGGACAGGCATCACAAGCCTTTAACGCAAAATATCTGAGCGAGTCATACCCAGCTCGTTGCTCAAACCACTTGTGTGGTGTGCCAAGTAACATGCCACCTATATCATGGTCTGCCTGCAAATAAATGCCACTTAACCATAATGCAAATCTTACTGCCTGCGTTACTTTCAGGTGTTTCCGGCTACCAAAACGCATACTGGCTTGACGATCAATCACAAAAAACACGGGTTGATCATATTCGGCAAAATAGGTGCGCAGTAGGGTTTTCTGAGAACGTGCTGAAGCTCGCCAGTCAATGTGTTTCTGATCATCTCCAGCCTGAAAATAGCGTAGATCATCGAAATCCATGCCACTGCCTTGTCGTGTCGAGATCAGTTCACCTGTTTTTCCCGAAATAACAGGATGCTTTGAGCTTGCAGGCTCTAATGTCATACCAGTAGTGATCAGGTCATTGATTTGCCTTTCATTAAGCAACGGCAAATGCGTTACAGGTAAAGAAGCCATTGTTTAAGCAGCGGGTACTTTGTCGATCAAGGCTTTTACAATGTCGTCTGCTGTTACACCTTCGGCCTGGGCAGAGAAATTCATGACCAGGCGGTGCCTGAGAATATCTGTCGCTAGCGCGATAACATCTTCGGGTAAGACAAAATCCCTGTCAGATAATAAAGCCCTTGCCATAGCTGCTCTTAATAAGGCAATCGAGGCCCTCGGTGATGCTCCAGCCCTGACATGATCTTTCCATTCAGGAAGATAATTTCCTAACTTTCGAGTAGCAGCAACGATTTCTACAGCATAGCGTTCTATTCTTTCTTCAATAAATACCGTATTAAGCTGTTCGCGCAGCGTTAGAAGGTCTGCGGGTGTCAGAAGGGCTTTGATATCAGCTTCTACATGTCCTTCATAGGCTTTGCGTGCTCTTCGGGTAATTTCAACTTCTTCTTCAAGGTCGGGATAATCCAGTACGATCTTAAAAAGGAAACGGTCCAATTGAGCCTCTGGCAGAGGATAGGTACCTGATTGTTCCAGAGGATTCTGGGTTGCTAGAACCATAAAAACATCAGGCAGTGAATGAGTCTTTCCAGCGACAGTTATCTGATGTTCGGCCATCGACTCTAATAATGCTGATTGGACTTTAGGTGGAGCACGATTGATTTCATCCGCAAGTAATATTTCGTGAAATAGCGGTCCAGGAATAAAGCGGAAACTGCTGTTTGACGGTTCAAAAATTTCACTGCCGGTTAAATCTCCTGGCATTAAATCCGGTGTGAACTGTATTCTTTGGAAGCTGGCATTCATGCCTGAAGCCAAGGCATGTACAACCGTTGTTTTTGCCAGTCCTGGCGGTCCTTCAAGTAATACATGACCACCTGCTAAAACGGCTATGATCAATCGGTCGAGCAGATCATGTTGTCCTACAATAACGGATTGAATCTTCGTTCTCAGGTCATGTAATAGTTGGATTTTGCTCATTATGCCGCTTTTCCTTTGGTATCATTTTTTGAAGTTTTTATGTTATTTAGTTTTTAGGTCATTTTCAGTCAAGATCTGAATCGACCGGTAAACCTTCCAGTTTCCATTCTGGTAGCCCACCATCCAAGCGTCGTGCTGTAATCCCTTTTTCCCGTAACTTGGCCACGGCGTCGAAAGCCAGGACGCAATGCGGGCCACGACAATAAGCAACAATTTCCTGTGAGTGATCTAGGTCATCCAGATGTTTTTCCAATTCGTCCAGGGGAATATTGATTGAGCCAGGAAGATGGCCTGAGTCATATTCTTCCGGAGGTCTAACATCCAGTACGGTAACCAGTCCATCTTTAGCTCTTTCCAATAGTTGAGCTGCGGGTATTGGTTCGAGGTCGTCTTTTACCGTCAGGTAATCATCCACGAGTTTGCCGACATCAGCCAAATGACGTTCTGCTACCCCTCTTAATGAGCCAAGCAGCTCAACAACATCTAGTCCGCTCAAACGGTAAATAACCTTGTGCCCCTCCTTTCGGTTAGTCACAAGGCCTGCCTGACGTAACTGCTGTAGGTGTTGAGAGGTGTTTGCCACCGTGAGTCCGGAAACATGTGCCAAGGCATCAACACTGCGTTCACCCTGAGCCAGAAATTCCAGTAACTCAAGGCGATACCCGTTGCTCATTGCTTTGGCAACGCGTGAAAACTGGTTAAAAAGGTCATGTTTGAAATTTCCTGTTGACATATCTGGCTTCCTGGTCTTCAATTATTCAAGAGATCTATTGAATTAATGATAATTGTTATTAGTATAGCAGACGCAAAACCGGAGGAAAGCAAACGATGAACTGGAATGAGTGGATAATGGGAAATGAAGTACCAATACGTTTGAGTTTCTTTTTTGGCATTTTTGCTGTTATTGCGGTCTGGGAAATACTTTCACCTCGGCGTCAGTTGACTGTTTCAAAAGGGGCGCGCTGGCTAAGTAATCTTGGGCTGGTATTTTTTAATAGCTTTGTACTCAGAGTATTATTTCCAACTGCGGCTGTCGGTGTGGCTCTACTGTCCGAACAACAAGGCTGGGGGCTGCTTAATTACTACGAGCTTCCTTTCTGGGTTTCTGTTGTTATTGCTGTTATTGCGATGGATTTTATTATCTATTTACAGCATGTGATGGTTCACGCTATTCCTGTTCTCTGGCGATTACATCGGGTACATCATGCTGACCTGGATTATGATGTTACGACAGGAGCCCGTTTTCACACCATTGAAATCATCCTTTCCATGCTGATCAAGTTCGCCACCATCATGGTGCTCGGCCCACCCGTTGTTGCTGTCGTGATTTTCGAGGTACTGCTGAATGCAACCGCTATGTTCAATCATGGAAATATTTATATCCCTGAAAAGATAGACAGGATTCTTCGCTTATTTGTGGTAACACCAGACATGCATCGTGTTCACCATTCAGTCCATGCGCCGTTAGCGAATTCTAATTTTGGATTTAGTTTGCCCTGGTGGGACAGGGTTTTTGGTACTTATTTCGCTCAACCACCTGAAGGTCATACCGAAATGGAGATTGGGCTTGATACTTTCCGTGACCCCAAAGAGGTTGATCGTTTACCTGGCATGCTGATGTTGCCATTTAGAAAGCACTTGGGTGAATACACCATTAACAGGCGTTGGTAATCATGAAGGAAGGAAAAAATAGTTTTAGAGTCATTGGGCTGGTTTTATTGATCGCAATTATTGGCGTTACACTGTGGCAAAGTAAATCCCTAGATGCCACAGCAATAATTCAGAGAATCGAAGACTTTGGGCCACTAGCGTGGCTGGCTTTCATGTTGCTGTATGCTGTGGGTACGGTGTTTTTCTTCCCAGGTTCAGTGCTGACGTTAGCGGGTGGTGCTGTGTTTGGCCCTGTGTTGGGGACATTTTTGAATCTGACCAGTGCCACCATTGGTGCTGCCCTGGCTTTTCTTGTCGCACGCTACCTGGCCTCAGACTGGGTTGAGGAAAAAACTGGTGGCAGGTTAAAGCAGCTTAAGGATGGCGTTGAGAACGAAGGCTGGCGTTTTGTTGCCTTTGTCAGGCTTGTACCGCTGTTTCCTTTCAACCTGCTCAATTACGCATTGGGCCTGACGCGAATCAAATTCTCTCATTATCTTATTGCAACCTACATCTGCATGTTGCCAGGCGCAATCGCCTATACCTATCTCGGATATGCAGGTCGTGAAGCTGTCGGAGGAGGTGAAGACCTGATTCAAAAAGCCATGATGGCTTTGGCTCTTCTCGCTATCGTTGCCTTCCTGCCCAGAATCATTGGCCACTTTAGAATGGGGCCGTCGATGAGTGTTACAGACCTGCATCAACGACTTGAAGACAAAACTGAACTGGTACTACTCGATGTTCGCAGTCAAGATGACTTTCGTGGTGAACTGGGGCACGTGGTAAATGCCACCAATATCCCACTTGAAGAACTGGAGTCACGGCTGGAAACAGATTTGTCTAAATACACAGAATCACCCGTTGCTTTGATTTGCACGACTGACAGGCGCTCTAAAAAAGCGGCTGAAATTCTCGGACGTCAGGGTTTTTCTGATGTACATGTCGTCATTGGTGGAATGACACAGTGGAATAAACAGGATTATTCAATTGAAACTGGTTAAGTGCGACCAGTATAGGAGCTTGCAATGAACATACTGATGATTTTAAACGAACCACCCTATGGCTCAGAGCGTAGTTATAACGGACTGAGACTAGCCAAGGCACTTGCTGGTGAAAAGGCAGTAGTCACAGCATTTTTACTGGCAGATTCCGTCATCTGCGCCAAGGCAGGGCAAAAAGTACCGCAGGGATTTTATAATATTGAGTTGATGCTCAAGTCGGTAGCCCGCACAGGCAAGGTGCTTCTCTGCGGAACCTGTATGGATGCTCGTGGTATTACCGATGAAGACATCATTGACGGAGCCAGTCGAAGCACCATGAAAGCACTTGCCGAAGCTACACTAACATCAGATAAGGTGATGGTCTTTTGATGTCTTTACATTTCTAGCTGGATTTAATTTTGAGTGTCAGCTATTTGAGTTCGGCTAAACTCAGGGATTTATTCTGACTGACGGCAACGGTCACACAAGAGTCAGTAGCCATTTTCTGGCAACTGCCGGTTATATCAATTTTCAGTTTGATGAGGCAGTAGAAATTACAAAAATAATCTGTCTGCTTCGTAGAAACATCAAAATCTTATTCTGAGTGCCTGCTTTTTCCGTTGGGCTTTATGAATGGAATTTTGTGACTTGCGGCAATGGTCGCACAGTTGTCAGTTGGATAAATTGACGACTGACTCGATAAGTAGGATCTTTTCAAGGTATTTCAAAGTCATGCCTGCCTACAACATGACTTTACAGACATCCATGCCGGCCTAATATTGGTAGCTTTATCACTTAATCACGACTAAAGAATGGCACCAATTTTTGACTATATCTGATTTTATAGATATATTAATATCTAGATTTATAGATATAGTGTGGTAAGCATGAGTCCCGAGTCAGTTTTCAAATCCTTATCTGGTGAAATTAGATTACGCTGCCTTTTGTTATTAAATAGTCATGATGAGCTTTGTGTTTGTGAATTGACGCATGCACTGAACTTGCCTCAGCCTAAAATATCTCATCATTTAGCTGCCTTACGTGAGTCAAAGTTGGTTTGTGATAGAAAAGAAGGGTTGTGGATTTACTATCGTATCAATCCTGATATTCCAAATTGGGTTCAGGAGGTTATTCGTGCGGCTGAATCTGGCGCTGCTGAGCGAGACCCTTTTGTCACAGATTCACAGTCCTTAGCAACAATGCCAAATAGACCTGGCAGTGCGTGCTGTGCCTAACCCTCTTCATGCCTCCTATCCCTTTAGCAGGCTAATAAGAAAACGGAAGCACATCTTTGATCGCACACTAAACATAATTATTGAGAGAGAGCATGAAAAATATCAAGGTACTTGGCTCTGGTTGTAAAAATTGCGAGACCACCACAAATTTAATAAAGATCGCCGCTGAACAAGCTGGTGTTGAGATCGAACTGGAGAAGGTCACAGATATTGCCCAGATCATGGCTTTCGGGGTGATGTCCACACCAGGCGTAGTTGTTGATGGCGAGATTGTGCATGCCGGAGGTCTACCGGGGCCTGACTTGATACGCAAATGGGTAACTAATACTGGAGAATGAAAATTGGCTACACACCCTTATGATATTTTGATCTTGCCTGATAGTGGTCGCTTTATTTTTACCCCATGTCCCGGTACCAAAGGTGTGGATTTGGCGACTTCTATCAGTCAACTTCACCAAGCTGGTGCTGATGCCATCATTACGATGATGTCTGATGAGGAACTCGCTAAGTTTGAAGTTTCTGATCTGCCAGAAGTCGTCAAACAAAACGATATGACCTGGTTTCATTTTCCTGTTGAAGATGATGCTGCTCCGGATGATAAGTTTGAACAATCCTGGCAATACAGAAAATCCGAAGTGTTATCCATGATCAAGCAAGGAAAGTGTATCGCCATTCACTGCCGTGGTGGTTCTGGCCGAACTGGTTTCATGGCAGCTGTGATCATGCGTGAACTTGGCATGGATGAAAAACAGGCAACTGACCTGGTGAAAAGTCTGCGTCCCAACTCACTTAAGCTGCCGGTTCACACAAAATACCTTTCTACACATTACGACAGTAAATCTTAAAGGGGTTAGAAAAATGAAAATAAAAATTGGCATCAATGGTTTTGGTAGGATGGGCCGTCTTGGCCTGCGTGCTGGTTGGGATAACCCTGAACTGGAATTTGTTCGTATCAATGAAATCAGCACTAATGCCATGGGTTCAGCACACTTGCTCAAGTTTGATTCTGTCCATGGCACCTGGGGACCTGAATGTAACAGTAATGATGATCAGGTAGTAGTTGATGGACATGCCATTCATCACACCAGCAATCAAGAGATTGGCGAAACCGATTGGTCAGACTGTGACGTCGTCATCGAGGCTACCGGTAAACACCACAAAAAAAATCCAGAAAGCCTGCAAACCTACTTTGAGCAGGGTGTGAAAAAAGTCATCGTTGCTGCACCAACACAAGGGGCTCTGAATATTGTCTACGGCATCAATCACGACCTTTACAATCCGGATGAACATCATTTAGTCACTGCCGCTTCCTGTACCACCAATTGTCTGGCACCAGTGGTCAAAGTGATGCACGAGAAAATTGGTATTGTCCACGGTTGCATGACGACTATTCATGACATCACCAATACCCAAACTATTATCGACAAGGGCCATAAAGATTTACGCCGTGCCCGTGCCTGTGGTCAGTCATTGATACCTACGACTACCGGGTCCGCAAAGGCAATCACTAAAATATTTCCCGAGCTTGAAGGTAAATTAAATGGTCACGCGGTACGTATCCCGTTACTCAATGCTTCACTTACCGATTTTGTGTTTGAAGCCTCACGTGCAGTTACCGTGGAAGAAATCAATAGCTACTTCAAGGAAGCCGCAGAGGGCGAATTAGCTGGCATCCTCGGTTACGAAGAGCGGCCCCTGGTGTCGGTTGATTATCTCAATGATGCGCGTTCCTCGATTGTGGATGCGCTTTCAACAATGGTGATCAACGATACCCAAGTGAAGGTTTACGCCTGGTATGACAATGAATGGGGTTACGTCAATCGTATGATGGATATTGCCAACATGGTGGCTAAAAGTCTTTAACACGGGAATACGATAATGGAACGGAGTATACGAAATTATCTGATTGTCACAAGCGGCTACTGGGCCTTTACGATCACAGATGGTGCAATTCGCATGCTGGTGGTACTTTATTTTCACGTGCTCGGATATTCGCCGTTTGAAGTGGCGATGCTGTTTCTGTTTTATGAGTTCTTTGGCATTGTCACCAACTTGGTTGGTGGTTGGTTGGGTGCTCGCATTGGACTAAACCTGACAATGAACATTGGTATGGCGATGCAAGTAGTGGCATTGGCTATGCTCACTGTGCCGGATGCCTGGCTGTCGGTGGCCTATGTGATGTTCGCGCAGGCTTTGTCCGGTATAGCCAAGGACTTGAACAAGATGTCTGCCAAGGCCTCGGTCAAGCTTATTGCTGGTGATGGAGGTGAATCAAAACTCTTCAAATGGGTAGCTGTATTGACCGGTTCGAAAAACGCACTGAAAGGTGGCGGCTTTTTCGCTGGTGCTGCGTTGCTCGAATGGGTGGGTTTTAGAGGCGCTTTGACGATATTAGCCAGCATGCTGTTTGTGGTGCTGGTCATTACTGCCTTGATGCTACCTGCGGGTGTCGGCAAGATGAAATCCAAGCCAAAGTTCAATCAGGTATTTTCCAAGGTGGCTGCAATAAACTGGTTATCAGCAGCACGTTTTTTCCTGTTTGGTTCGCGTGATGTCTGGTTTGTTGTAGCCTTGCCAGTATTCCTGGTAGAAGTAGCCGGCTGGTCAGTAACCAATGTGGGCATCTTTATGGCTGCCTGGGTGATTGGCTATGGCTTTGTGCAGGCATCAGCACCAAAACTAGTGCGGCACAGTCATCACGGACAGGGGCCAGGTGGAGGAACAGCTAGGGTTTGGGCTTTTATTCTGGCACTGTTTCCTGCCGGTATTGTTATTGCCATGCAGCAGGGCTGGCCAATTGAAAGCGTACTGGTTATTGGCTTGATCCTCTTCGGTATCGCTTTTGCGATTAATTCAGCCGTGCATTCCTACTTGATCCTGGCGTATTCGGATCATGACAAAGTGTCGATGAATGTGGGTTTTTACTACATGGCCAATGCCGGCGGCCGTCTGGTGGGCACGGTCTTGTCAGGACTCATTTACCAGTCATTCGGGTTGGAAGGCTGCCTGTGGTTGTCATCAGGGTTTGTGCTGGCTGCTGCGGTACTTTCCTTTGCGCTTCCCCCAGTCAAATCAACTCCTGAAGAACAGGCTAGCTAGTGTTTGACCAACTTGCTAGCTTAGTCGTCTACCAGTGGCTGACTTTATCACCAGAAAGCCACTTGGGTGCTGCGGTGCATTTCTTTGTCATGGATGTCACAAAGATTTTTGTTATGCTGGTGATCATTATCTATCTGATGGGGTTGTTGCGTGCATTGCTGTCACCCGAAAGAGTACGTGATTATGTCCGTAACCGACCCGACTGGCAGGCACGTGGCATGGCTGTTGGAATGGGGGCAGTAACACCGTTTTGTTCATGCTCGTCAGTTCCCCTGTTTATCGGTTTTGTTGAAGCAGGCATTCCTTTGGGTGTGACCTTTTCTTTTCTGATAGCCTCGCCGATGATCAATGAAGTAGCCGCAGTTATCCTGGTAGGGATTCTCGGCTGGAAACTGGCTCTGCTGTATATCCTTGCTGGTCTTATCGTGGCCTGGTTTGGCGGACTTATCATGCAGTATTTCAAGCCAGAGCGCTGGGTTGAAGAGTATGTCTGGAAAATCCAGATGGGGCAGGCCGCTTTGCCAGAGCCAGATAATTCACTATCCGGTAGACATCGTTTTGCGATGGCTGAAGTGAAGGAAATTGTTGGGCGTATCTGGAAATGGGTAATACTGGGTATCGGTGTTGGTGCTTTGTTTCATGGCTATGTGCCGGAACAATGGGTTATCGATCACCTGGCCTCGGGCAACTGGTACGACGTGCCTTTGGCTGTGATAATGGGAGTACCTCTGTATTCCAACGCTACAGGTATTATTCCAGTAGCAGAAGCCATGCTGGGAAAGGGTGTGGCTATTGGTACTACGTTGGCATTGATGATGAGTGTGGCCGCGCTATCCTTGCCGGAAATGCTGATACTTAGAAAAGTTATCAAATGGCAAGCACTGGCACTTTTTGCCTGTATTCTTACCATTGCTTTTATTGTGGTTGGTTGGCTGTTTAACCTGGCAACAATGAATGTCGGCTTTTTATAAGTTACAAGATTATTATCTTAATAGTTGACCGCCTGCTTTGGTCGCGAAGCTGCCCGATGAGTCATTTATATGGACCAGAAAAAGGGTCCGCTTTGGAGAAATTTGGCAGTTCAAAATCATATAGTCATTGGGTCTCAAAAATACACAAAGCCGCCCGATGGATTCTTAATAATATCAGAAAATCACAGTCAGCTTTTGACAATTGAAAGAATACTACGCCCCTATTAAAGAGGCGCATGGAAAAGATTACTGAGCTTTCTCTTTTAGGGCTTTCAAAGCTACAGCCTTCGCAGAACGTGAT
>Ga0180435_10004237_pt1 | contig 14143 bp, 13 predicted proteins | sample SS_ome_3_FD_132467 | JGI IMG/M metagenome (GOLD analysis project Ga0180435, IMG submission 132467) | Hypersaline lake sediment archaeal communities from the Salton Sea, California, USA - SS_3_S_1 metaG | ecosystem: Environmental > Aquatic > Non-marine Saline and Alkaline > Hypersaline >... | reverse complement strand
GGACGAAGTGGGAGAAATGCCCCTTCAGACTCAAGTCAGATTGCTTCGAGTCCTCGAGACGGGTGAGTTCATCAAAGTCGGTAGCTCCAAAGTCCAGAAGACCGATGTCCGTGTTGTGGCTGCGACCAACAAGGACATTCCCAAGGAGATAGAACGAGGTCGATTCCGTGAGGATCTCTATTACCGATTGAACACCGTCCCCATTCAACTGCCTCCACTGAGACAGCGCAAGGAGGACATCGTTCTTCTATTCAGGAAATTCAGCGTTGACTATTCGGACAAGTACCGCATGCCTCCGATACGCTTGGACGAGACCGCACAAGTCTATCTCAGCGAACATCCTTGGCCAGGGAACATCCGACAGTTAAGAAACTTGACGGAGCAGATGAGCGTTATCGAAAAGAGTCGGGAAATCGACTTGGAAACCTTGAGACGTTATCTGCCGCCTGCGGGCAGCCGCCTTCCTGCAGTTGTGCCCACAGAAGACAGAAAGAACGAATTCAGTGATAGAGAGATCCTATACAAGGTGTTGTTCGACATGAAGAACGACATGAATCAACTGAAGGCGCTGGTGGCGGATCTCCTGAACTCGAATTCCTCCATGGAATTGAGTGATGAACAGGAGGCCTTCGCCAAAGAGCTCTATCGAAAAGCAGATGAACCCATTGCCGAAGCTCCTTCCAAACCAGTGACATTGGAGTATGAGATCTTGGATTCGACAGAACCAGCGGTCAGCTCCGATGAGGCTTTCCAAGAGCATGAGGTCATCGAGGAGAGTCTCTCTCTAATGGCTAATGAGAAGGAATTGATCATCAAGGCACTGAACAAACACAACAACCGCAGGAAGAAGGCCGCTGAAGAATTGGGCATCTCCGAGCGCACTCTGTATCGGAAGATCAAGGAATATGACATCCAATGAGATGGCTCTTCATCATACCGTTGATGTTTGGCTGTCAGGTCCGCTATTCTTTCAATGGAGGTAGTGTGCCTGCTGAGGCCGATACCTTTTCTGTGGACTATTTCAGTGTAGTCGCTCCATTGGCTGACCCGAATTATGGCCAACAACTATCAGAATCATACAGGGACCTGCTTCAAGGCCAGACCAGATTGAGCATAGCATCATCCAGTGGCGACATTCACTATGAAGGTGTGGTCAGCCGGTATGACATCCAACCGGTGGCGGCTAGTGGAGAAGAGACCACGGCACGGAATAGGCTGACCATCGAGGTGAAGATCAATTACTTCAATAGATTGGAACCGGACAAGGACAAGCAGCTCAGTGTGATGCAATTCGAGGATTTCGAGGCCGGTTCGGATTTCGAATCTGTAGAAGACGACTTGGTGGAGGCCATCAATGAGAAACTGCTTCAAGATATCTTCGACCGTACACTTGGAGACTGGTGAAAAGACAAGACGTCATATCTGCCATGACTTCACAGGCTTCCCTGATGGATCTGGACATCCATGAATTGGAAGAACTTCTGGCCCGCCACCCTTACAGTCACCACCTACGGATCCTATGGGTACAACGGTTGAAATCAGAAGATGATGTACGGTTGGCCGAGGCCATACATGATGCCGCAGCGCACCTTCCTGACCGAAAGCGGTTGAAGCTACATTTGGATGGGCTGGATGGCAAAGTGGTCACCAAAGACGCCTCAAGGATGAAAAAGGGCCGCAGCGCGGTCACCGAGCCGGATCTAGAGCGGCAGTACATCACCGAAGCGGTGCAAGTGAGCATAGGCTTGGAGGCCGAAGAATCTCAGGAGGAGGCCACCGATCAAGGAACCAAGGAACCTAAGGGCATCAAAGAACCCACCTCATTCATGGACTTCATCCAAGGGACAGGCAGCGATGAAGTATCTGCATCAATAGAATCCCCTCAGGACCTGGTAGAGCGTTTCTTGGAAGAAAGAGAGCCTGAACCCTTACCGGACTTCGATGCGACCGAAGCCGCTCGGAAGAGTCTAGATGATTCCGAAGGACCGGTAAGCGATACCCTAGCGCGTATATATGCCAGTCAAGGGAACTATCAAAAAGCAATAGACGCTTATGAGCGATTGCAGTTGATTTATCCTGATAAAAGCGGTTATTTTGCCGCCCGCATTGAAAAAGTGCTGGAACTCAAGAACAAAAGGAAGCGCTAATGGGTTTGCTTATCACCATCCTCGTAATTGCAGTATCAGTCCTTCTTGGATTGATCGTTCTCATCCAGAATCCAAAAGGAGGCGGCTTGGGTTCCGGATTCGGAAATGTGAATCAGATCGGAGGTGTCCAGCGCACCGCTGATTTCTTGGAAAAAGCCACTTGGGGACTGGCTATCGGGCTGGTACTTCTTTGCCTTGTCTCCAGTTGGCACGTCAGCTCCATGCGCGGTGCCACCCAAGACGATTCATTCCAAGGTGAGGCTGAACTCTATCAGCCGCCTGCCGCTCCACTTCCGGAAGAAGGAGAAGCTGAAGGAGGAGAGTAATCCTTCTGTCAGAAAGAGCTTCGCGAAAATGTCAGTTTGTCATAGATGAGCTGACATTTTTCATTATATCCCTTTGATATCCGTATTGGCATGGATTGTGACTAATTGTGGATGTCTCGGTAAGATGGCCGAGTCAGCGTAAGAGACATGTTCAACCATTCAAATCACATCAAAAGATGTCAGTGAACGTTAAACCCCTAGCAGATCGTGTGCTTGTAGAGCCTTCTGCCGCTGAAGAAAAGACAGCGGGAGGAATCATAATCCCAGATACGGCAAAAGAGAAGCCACAGCGCGGAAAAGTCATCGCAGTAGGAAGTGGAAAGAAGGACGAGCCGATGACGGTGGAGTCTGGAGACACTATCCTGTACGGAAAGTACAGCGGAACAGAAATAAACATCGATGGGAAGGATTATCTCATCATGCGTGAGTCTGACATATTCGCCATCATCTAAGGCGTTTCGCATCACATTATATCATTCGAATCATCAAATAGATAAACGAAATGGCTAAAGACATAACATTCGATGTAGAAGCCCGTGACAAACTCAAGAAAGGAGTTGATGCACTGGCCAATGCCGTCAAAGTGACCTTAGGCCCAAAGGGAAGGAATGTCATCTTGGATAAGAAGTTCGGGGCACCGAGTGTAACCAAGGACGGTGTTTCAGTAGCGAAGGAGATCGAACTCGCTGACGCGATCGAGAACATGGGTGCTCAGATGGTGAAGGAAGTGGCCAGCAAGACTGCGGACAATGCCGGAGACGGAACAACTACTGCTACAGTATTGGCTCAGGCTATTGTCACCAGTGGATTGAAGAACGTGGCCGCAGGTGCCAATCCAATGGACTTGAAGCGAGGTATCGACAAGGCTGTAGCCACTATCGTTGCTGAGCTCCATAGTACTTCTCAAGAGGTGGGTGATGACGATGAGAAGATCAAGCAGGTAGCTACGATATCTGCCAACAACGATGAAGCCATCGGAGGTCTGATCGCTGAAGCGATGGGCAAGGTGAAGAAGGAAGGAGTCATCACAGTGGAAGAAGCCAAGGGTACCGATACCACTGTGGAAATCGTGGAAGGAATGCAATTCGACCGCGGTTACCTATCCCCATACTTCGTGACCAATTCTGAGAAGATGATTGCAGATCTGGAGAATCCTTACATCCTCATCTTCGATAAGAAGATCAGCACGATGAAGGACCTACTTCCTATTCTGGAGAAGAGTGCACAGAGCGGGCGTCCTCTTCTCATCATCGCTGAAGATGTGGAAGGTGAGGCATTGGCTACGCTGGTTGTGAACCGTCTTCGTGGAAGCTTGAAGATCGCTGCAGTGAAGGCTCCAGGATTCGGAGACCGCAGAAAGGCCATGTTGGAAGACATCGCGATCCTGACTGGTGGTACAGTGATTTCCGAGGAGCAAGGAAGAAAGCTTGAGGATGCACAGCTGGACGACCTAGGCCAATGTGAGAAGATCACCATCGACAAGGACAACACCACCATCGTGAACGGTGCGGGTGACAAGTCCATGATCGAAGCTAGAGTGAAGCAGATCAAAGCGCAGATCGAAACGACAACCTCCGACTACGATAAAGAGAAGCTACAAGAGCGTCTTGCCAAGTTGGCCGGTGGTGTTGCCGTTCTCTACGTTGGTGCTGCCACAGAAGTAGAGATGAAGGAGAAGAAGGATCGTGTGGATGATGCATTGCATGCAACACGTGCAGCTGTTGAAGAAGGAATCGTTCCTGGTGGAGGAGTTGCTTACATCCGTGCGGTGAAGGCCACTGAAGCAATCGATGCAGTGAATGCGGACGAGAAGACCGGTATCGCCATCGTTCAGCGCGCCATCGAGGAGCCTCTCCGTCAAATCGTTGCCAATGCTGGTGGCGAAGGATCAGTCATCGTCCAGAATGTCCGTGAGGGTAAGGACGATTATGGATACAACGCAAGGACTGAGAAGTTCGAGCAGCTATACGCAGCTGGCGTCATCGATCCAACGAAAGTGACTCGTATCGCATTGGAGAACGCAGCTTCCATTGCTGGAATGCTGTTGACCACCGAGGCGGTTGTGTCTGACATCGAAGAAGAGAATCCAATGCCTGCTATGCCAGCAGGTGGTGGAATGCCAGGGATGATGTAATCCCAGGTAGAACCATTGAATGGTAAGGGCCCAATCTCCTTTTGGAGGTTGGGCCTTTTGATTATCCGTTGATTGGTTCCAGATCAGCCTGTCCCTTGAAGAACTTGGATTGAAAGATCAAGAATACCATGCCTCCTAACGCATAGAACATCACGTCAAGAGGGTCTGATACATATCGAGGGGAGAATTTCGGTAGAACCCACTCGAAAACCACACTCAAGTAGATCCAGACAAATATCACCTGAGCCGATGTCAGGTGCTTCACTCGACCTCTGAACCATCTCCTCACAATAATGAGTGTCAGGCTCAATAGAATCGGAAGACAAAGTAGGTCAGTCAGATAGTATGCTGTGAACTCCCATAGGACCATTTCCGAGCGCTTCATCATCAAGACGGTCCCATAGGAGACCATCAGAATAACCAGTATCCATCGACCTATCTGCGTCATGTCATCCTGGGGTACCTGCAATCAAGACCAAGAAGAAACTGACGATGCTGAATATCACGAACCACACGGAGTAGGCCACCCAATACAAGCCCCGCAGCAACAACCATCGTGAGTTCTTCCACGATTCGACAAACTCGTCCAACTGTGAAGGGCGCTCCTTTTTCCTACGCTCCTCACGAGCAGCGTCCTGCTTATCTCTGATCAACTTGGGATTCAGCACCTGACCACAATGGGTACAATGGTCTTCATCCCCATTCCAAGCTCCACAAGAAGGACATCTGCGTTGGATAGACATAGGTGCCGAAGGTATCTCCTAGAAGCCATTCTTCAGAAGAGCGTCCAACGGAGGCCTGCGTAAGCCATACGCCCGAATATGGGAGCCCATACCTGAGAGGCATCGAAGGCCTCACTGAATGGTGTTTCTGCCGATCGGATCGGATTGTCCTGACGATAGTCCGTTGCATTCTCCATTCCCAGATACACCTCAAGGCCTCGTTTGAATACTCTCGTCACTTGACCATGGGCTTGTAAAAAGCCATCGGCTGCACTACTGGGTCGTATTCCGCCCAAGTCGTCCTCGAATTGCGCAGGAACCCTCTGCTCTCCAATGTACTGAAGGGTTCCATCCACCTTCCATTGAGCTCCTTTATCCTTCTTCTTGCTCTCGAAGGACAGGTTGATGAATCCTCTATGCCTCGGATTGAATGGGTCACGAAGACGTCTGATGCGGTAATCGTTCTGGGCATCCGTATAGCGATACGCCAAGCGAAAATCCAAGCGTCTCATCATCTCCCAACTGAACTCCGCTTGTGCAGAATTCGAGAAACTCTCTCCATCCATGGCGTATATATCCACTACACTAGGTGTCTCGAAGTCCACGATGGCCCGATCCGTGAACCTGGTCGTATAGGCGTCCACGCTCAAGGAGGCATCACGGTAATCCAGCTCGAAGGCATAGAGGATGCTTCCCCCGAAATTCCATGCCGATTCCTGGAATATGGGTGTCTCGATGTTCCATTCCCGACTGCTGGCCAATAGGCCGACCATATCGGTGACCGGGTTGAACGTCCGATATCCACGACCTCCGGCAGCTTTCACTGTAAGATTCTCCAACAGGCGATATCTCATATGAAGCCTAGGAGTGAACATGGTATTGAACAGGTTGTGCTCATCCACTCGAACTCCAATGATGGTCGAGAACTCGTCTGACGGGTTCCATGTGAACTCACCATATGCTCCGAATACCCGTTCACTGCGGTCAAGACTCAACGTATCCAAGGACTGAACATAGTCCTCTACTATACCAGTAACCCCAACGGTCAGGTCCTTCTTGGCGCATCCTAGCTTCGTATTGAACAGCACATTGCCTCGGAATGTCTCTTGGATTCCGCTCCAATTCCTCAGCCCTGCTTGAATATCCAATTCATATCGCTCCGCTGAGAACTGGCTTCCAAAGCTTGAAGGCCAGATGTCATCCAAGACATATCCGGTCTTTGCGGTAAACTTCATCCGTTCCGCATCCAGGTCCATCCCCCATAGCTCATCACCTCCCTCTCCTGGCTCGAAGTCCATTTGACCTGAAACTCTGTTCTGTTGCAGATAGTCTATGGAATACTGTCCCTCCCAGTGCTCCTTCCCTTGGAACATCCATTGGTTTCTGAGAACTACATCTTGAACCAACGGGTTATCCAAGAAGTCATCTCCGTTCCTGTCCATCCGAGAGTCATTCCACTCTCCATGGACAAGAAGTATGGTCGACCAAGTCGGGTTGATTTTCCAATTGGCATTGGAGTTCAGCTCCATCCGTCCACCTTGATTCCCATATAGGTTCAAATGGAATCTTTCTTCTGAGCGTGCATCCTTAAGCGCAACATTGATTTCTCCGGTCATACTCTCGAATCCAGAGGTCACACTTCCAGCACCTTTCGAGATGTAGATGTCCTGGATCCAGTCTCCTGGGATATAGCCGAGCCCGTATATGGTGGACAAGCCTCGGATCTCCGGGATATTATCCTTCAAGATATGACTGTAGCGTCCACTGAGTCCCAACATCCGAATCTGCCTCGTTCCCGAAACAGCATCGGTGAATGATGCATCGATGCTGGCATTGGTCTCGAAACTCTCACTCAGATTGCAGCAAGCAGCCTTCCTCAGTTCTCGACCATCCAGTTGTTGGACATCCTTAGGGTCCAGCAGGAATCTGCTGGTTGTCTCCTTGCGCTCGACTACCTCGACCCCCTGTAGCTCCACTCCTTCTTTGAGGAAGATCTCAATCCCATCCTCTGGCTTGGATATGGTATCGGATACATATCCAGTATATGAGACCACCAAGGAATTCGAAGCAGAGGTTCGCTCTATCGAGAATCGCCCGTCCACATCAGTCTGTGTACCTAACACTGTTCCAGACCAGTGCACTGAAGCGCCCACCAGCACCCTTCTATCCAAAGGAGATCCACCCCTGACTATCCCACTCAGCTTCCCCTCCTGAGCTAGAGAGGACAAGGGAAGAACAAGAACGAACGCGACCAGGAGATACAGGCGATCAATGGTCGCCATGTTCTCGGTATTTGCAGCAATGATGGACCCGATCATATTGCTCATCAGAGGCCTTGGAGAATTCTGTATCGTGGCCTACTGCATTGAGTCTAGCATTGACATCATCAAAAGAGATGTGCTTTTCATTGTACACCACATTGAGTGTATGGGAGTCCACGTCATACTCAGCTCGCTTGACACCTTTTACGTCCAAAGCGGACTCGATGCGCTCCACACACATCTGGCATACGCCACTGACCTTGAAGGAGCGCTCTATGGGTTTTTGAGCATTACAGAAAGTGCTGATAGCAATGAATACCAGCGGGACTATGGTTCTTAAGATTCTAATTGACATGATTTCTACGATTTCGATTCAACAATGACTCCATGCACGGGAACCCCAAGGAGCTTCCCGATAGTCATCGAATCGCTAACCGTAGAATATCAGACTACACCATACTATGTACGGTGAGTCTGAAAGATGAGAAGGTGGTCGCTCATCCGGTGGGAAGACGATATCTGAATCAAGCTCCATGGACGCATTAGAGAAGTCGACTGATGACCACAGTTCAGTTTCTTGAACTGGAATCTCCAGCCTTTCCTGTGGAGCATACGAATAGAACTCATCTTGGAAATCAATGGAAATCTCAGCTGTTGGACACTCTCCTCCGCAGTCCTTGCTTTCCACCGGGGAACAACAGGACTCTTGGGATAATGAACAACAGTCTTCCACATCACCTCCATGATGACTCGACTGAAATGCGTCCGTATGCCATCCGGAGATACTCAAGCAACAAACATCAATATCAACGCACAGGCCAGCCAAAGCCCCTAAGTAGAGCGAAAGCAGACCTATGGATAACCAACGTTTCATTCTCGTGCTTTTGAACGGATCAGGAGGCGCCTTTGTTGCCTTTAGAAAGGATAGCGGCTCCGTATTCCCTATTCATGCGAGCGATGTTCTCTAAAGATATGCTCTTTGGGCACTCCACTTCGCATGCAGCCGTATTCGTACAATTACCGAACCCTTCTGCGTCCATCTGATTCACCATGTTCAATACTCGGTCCTTGGCCTCAACTTGACCCTGAGGAAGTAAGCTGAGTTGAGCAACCTTGGCCGAAACGAACAACATGGCTGAAGAGTTCTTACAGGTGGCTACGCAAGCCCCACAGCCTATGCATGTAGCTGCATCGAAAGCCTTGTCTGCATCCTCTTTTTCGATGGGGATAGCGTTCGCATCCAAAGTGTGTCCGGAAGTATTCACGGAGACGAATCCACCCGCTTGGATGATTCGGTCGAACGCAGTTCTGTCTACCACCAGATCCTTGATGACCGGGAATGGATTGGCCCTCCATGGCTCAATGTAGATCGTATCTCCATCATTGAAACTCCGCATATGCAATTGGCAGGTGGTGACCCGATCACCTGGACCATGCGCTTCCCCATTGATGAACAAGGAACACATTCCACAAATACCCTCACGACAATCATGATCGAATGCGACCGGCTCCTTCCCCTCCTCGACCAATTGTAGATTCAGAAGGTCCATCATTTCCAAGAAGGAAGAGTCTGGTGAGACACCCGAGAGCTTATACTCCTCCATACGGCCTGCCTTATCAGGTCCAGCCTGCCTCCAAATCTTAAGGGTGAGTGTCATATCTCTGTTTTCCATGTCTTCTCGATTACTTGTAGCTACGTTGCTTCAGTTCTACTTCCTCGAATTCAAGATTCTCCTTGTGCAGTTCTGGATGACTTGCATCTCCAGACCACGCCCATGCCGAGACGAACGTGTATTCATCATCTCTTCTCAACGCCTCACCTTCCTCGGTCTGAAATTCCTCTCTGAAGTGCCCTCCACAACTCTCATCCCGATCCAAGGCATCAAAAGCCATCAGCTCACCGAGTTCCAAAAAGTCGGCCACTCGTCCGGCCTTTTCTAATTCCTGGTTCAATCCATCCATCGTCCCAGGAATCTTCACATCTCTCCAGAACTCCTCTCTCAAAGCCTGGATGTCAGCTATCGCCTTCTTCAAGCCCTCCTCGTTTCGAGCCATACCCACCTCATCCCACATGATTTGGCCGAGTTTCTTGTGGAAATAGTCCACTGGCTTGCTTCCGTTGATGGAACAGAGCTTCTCCAGCTGCTCCTTCACTTGACGCTCGGCCTCCATGAATTCAGGTGAGTCATCTGGAATCGGTCCAGTCCTGATATCGTCCGCTAGGAAATCACCGATGGTATATGGCAAGACGAAGTACCCATCTGCCAATCCCTGCATGAGGGCTGACGCTCCTAAGCGATTCGCCCCGTGATCGGAGAAATTGGCTTCTCCAGCAGCAAAACATCCAGGAATGGTGGTCATCAGATTGTAATCCACCCAAAGACCTCCCATCGTGTAGTGCACGGCCGGATATATCATCATCGGTGTCTTGTATGGATTCTGATCCACGATCTTCTCGTACATCTCGAACAGGTTTCCATACTTGGACTCTACAATGGCCTCACCCAATTCCCTGACCTTGGCATCGGACGGATTCTCTATCCCAAGCACGGTTGCTTTCTCCCGCCCATACCTCATGATTGCATTCGCGAAATCCAGATATACGGCCTCACCCGTTGCGTTCACGCCATATCCCGCGTCACAACGCTCCTTGGCGGCTCGGGAGGCAACATCTCTAGGCACCAGATTACCAAATGCAGGATATCTGCGCTCCAAGTAATAATCGCGATCCTCTTCGGCTAATTCCGTTGGCTTCAAGTCTCCTGCTCGAATAGCCTCTGCATCCTCTTTCTTCTTCGGAACCCAAATCCGTCCATCATTCCTGAGGGATTCGGACATCAAGGTCAACTTGGATTGATGGTCTCCCGAACGTGGGATACATGTAGGGTGAATCTGCGTGAAGCTGGGATTGCCGAAGTATGCACCCTTCCTATGCGCTTTCCAAGCCGCAGTCACATTTGACCCCATGGCATTAGTACTCAAGAAGAACACGTTGCCGTAACCACCGGTCGCAAGAACAACGGCATGTGCAGAATGACGTTCGATTTCCCCAGTGATCAGATTCCTGGCGATAATTCCTCGAGCCTTCCCATCTACCATCACGAGATCCAGCATCTCGTGCCGATTGTACATCTTGATCTTGCCTTTACCAATCTGTCGGCTCATCGCAGAATAGGCTCCAAGCAATAGCTGCTGCCCCGTTTGACCCTTTGCATAGAAGGTCCTGGAAACCAATACGCCCCCGAAGGATCGATTGTCCAATAATCCTCCATACTCACGGGCGAATGGTACACCTTGTGCCACACACTGGTCGATGATGGTCGCGGAAACCTCCGCCAAGCGATAGACGTTGGCCTCTCGAGAGCGGTAATCCCCTCCCTTTATCGTGTCGTAGAACAACCGGTAGACAGAGTCCCCATCATTCTGATAGTTCTTTGCCGCATTGATTCCTCCCTGCGCTGCAATCGAATGTGCTCTTCTGGGAGAGTCCTGATAGCAAAAAGCCTTCACGTTGTAGCCGAGCTCGGCTAAGGAAGCCGCGCCTGCCCCACCTGCCAATCCGGTACCAACAATGATGACATCGATGTGACGCTTATTGGCCGGATTGACCACGTTGATGTCGTTCTTGTGCTTGGTCCACTTGTCCTTCAAGGGACCGCTAGGAATCTTTGAGTCCAATTTCATAGTGTTCGGATCTTTCTCAAGAATGATTCAGGAAATGGTAGATGGCAATGAAGATGAATCCAGCACTTACCACGACAGAATAGACCTTGCCAATAGTCATGATCGCTGGAGTGAAACGGCCTCGTGCGCCAATGGACTGGAAAGCCGATTGGAATCCATGCAATAGGTGTAGACCTAAGAAGACAAAGCCAGCCACATAGATAACGACCCTCCAAACATCATGGAATCTATGCTGAAGCTCTTCATAGTATCTCGTGGGGTCCTCAGGACCACCGCTGATATACTTATAATCCATCTCGGGCACCCAGAAGTCATAGAAGTGCAGGCCAAGGAAGATGAGTATGACTCCACCAGAGTAGATCATATTCCTGGACATCCAGCTCGAATTGGCTGAACCTTTGTACATCGCATAGCTCGTGCTTCTCGTCTTTCGGTTCTGATACTCCAGCACGAAGCCCATCACAAAATGATAGACCACTGCGAAAATCAAGATGGGCTGCAATACGAACTGGACCAATGGATTCGTGCCCATGAAATGGGAAACCTCATTGAAAAGGTCTGCACTGAATACCGAAGTCAAATTGATTGACAGGTGTTGTAAGAGGAAGATTAGTAGGAAGAGGGCCGATGCGGCCATTGCAAACTTCTTGGCTATCGAAGTCATTGATCGTTCTTTTATCGAGCGTTCGCAAATTTAGTCAGCCAAGGGGGATGGTTAAATAGACAGATTCTAAATCCACTGCGCTGACTCCGAGCTCAGATGTATCTCCTATTTTGGGCTCCCCTCGAAAAATCTGAAAGGATGAAATACGAACGCATCGACAAGGAATTGTTCATCTGGAATAGAAGCCGTTTCAAGGAAGCGATGGAGCCCAGAAGCCTGGCGGTATTCAACAGCAACGATATCATCACCACAAGTGCCGATAGCACACTTCCATTCGTTCAGCATAGGGATATACTCCATTTGAGCGGTGTGGACCAAGAGGAGAGCATCCTAGTGATCTTCCCAGACTGCCATGACCCGAAGCACCGTGAGATCCTATTCTTGAAGGAGACCAGTGAGCTCATTGCCATTTGGGAAGGTGCCAAGCTCAACAAGGATGATGCGTATGAGGTGTCAGGCATTCGAACGGTATACTGGTTGGATCGTTTCGAGGCCGTGTTCAAAGGACTCATGGCGGAGGCCCAAGCGGTCTATTTGAACACGAATGAGCATCTGAGAGCAAATACAGCAGGGCAAACCCGAGAGGACCGCTTCATCGTCAAGCTTCAGAAGGAGTATCCCGGACATGGATACCTACGCTCGGCTCCAATCATGCATCGAATCCGTTCGGTGAAGCACGCGCTGGAAATAGAATTGATGCAGAAGGCATGCGACATCACCAAAGCTGGAGTGGAACGGATCCTCGGATTCATTCGCCCAGGAGTGATGGAGTACAATATCGAGGCAGAGTTGATGCATGAGTTCCTGAACAATCGTTCGAAGGGATTTGCGTACACACCTATCATCGCATCGGGTGCCAACGCGTGTGTACTGCACTACATCGAGAATAATATGGAATGCAAGGACGGAGATGTCATTCTCATGGATTTCGGTGCAGAATATGCCAACTACTGCTCTGATCTGACCCGCTGTGTTCCTGTGAACGGCCGCTTCACCCAACGACAACGAGAAGTCTATGATGCTGTCCTGAGAGTGAAGGACTCTGCGACCAAGCTCTTGATTCCTGGGATGCTATTGGGAGAGTATCATAAACAGGTTGGTAAGCTGATGGAGAAAGAGCTGTTGGACCTAGGATTGATCACTCAGGAAGATATCGCCTCTGAAGATCCAAATTGGCCAGCGTATAAGAAGTATTTCATGCATGGCACGTCTCACTACATTGGCCTGGACACCCATGATGTCGGGCTATGGCATGAACCGATCCAGGCTGGGAACGTGTTCACTGTTGAGCCTGGGATCTATATCCCTGAAGAGAACCTGGGTATCCGACTTGAAGATGATGTGGTTGTACAGGACAGTGGAGAGCCATTCAACCTCATGCGAGACATTCCGATAGAAGCGGAGGCTATCGAGGAGCGGATGAACGCTTGAGCTAAGAAAGTGTTCCTTACTTATTGAACCGCTTACTGAAGACTCTATCACCGTCAACAATAAGCATCACGAATCGAGCCCCTTTCAAGGTAGAAATGTCCAAAGCGGTCTCTTCCGAAGAGATCCTACCCGTTTTGATGACTCTTCCGTTCATATCACAGAGGTCATAGATGGTTCTCTCCGTTCGGGGCGTATACCGCACTACAAGCCTATCCTTCGCTTCGCTCAACTCTATGTCCAAGGCAGTGTTCATCAGCTGTAATCCCATGACTGATTTCCGTTAGTTCCGGTTACTTGAATTAACGAGTAAGAAGGTCAAGGGTTGCCGATAAACGTGGCCTATTGGATGAATTCAGGGTCTGGATCGACTAAAAGACATCAGAGACGTACCGAAACAGACATGCCGGCTCTCATTAAGCTTCAGAACCGGCACGATCGAACTGAAAAAACACAAACTGTAACAGATGAAGGGTGCTATCGGAAAATCCAATATCCCTGCTTGTATTCCTTTTCCATAGACACTGGGTATTGTTTCACAGTATGGAAACTACTTTACAATTCGCGCCTTGGGAATACCAAGACGAGCAAAGGTCATCGCAGAACGATGAACGGTAAGATGTGGCATTCAGAACTGGATTCTATATTGGCCCCATGGCTCGGGCAGTGATAATCGATGCACGAACCACCACCTTGACCCCATAAATGAATCGGAAGGAACAACAGAAGAGAATAAATCAAGCGCATGGTCTGGGATTTACCTTGAAGATAGGAAAT
>Ga0180435_10004236_pt1 | contig 14146 bp, 15 predicted proteins | sample SS_ome_3_FD_132467 | JGI IMG/M metagenome (GOLD analysis project Ga0180435, IMG submission 132467) | Hypersaline lake sediment archaeal communities from the Salton Sea, California, USA - SS_3_S_1 metaG | ecosystem: Environmental > Aquatic > Non-marine Saline and Alkaline > Hypersaline >... | reverse complement strand
CCTGTCTGCATGATGCTGCAAAACGGGTTTACATCCGGCATGGAGATCAGTCAGTGAGAGCACCTCTTCTCGATAGACCGCATGGAAGATTGCCGGATTGCCCGGGACTCCGTTCAGTGACGGTTTTACAATTGGGTGGGCGGTATCGATTAATGCCGCTTCAAACTCTGCGAGCAGCAACTTGTAATGTTTGGCAGTCAGCAATGGCATATCTGACAGGCCCACCAAAAAATGCGCGTCCGGTGCAATTGCTCTAAGACCGGCAATAATGGAAGTTGTCATTCCGGATTCATAGGCGGGATTTTCGATAATCCGAACCGGAAGCCCTTCCAAGGCACATTTTACATCCCCGCTCTCAAAGCCAGTTACTACCACCACCTCGTCAAATGGCGCTCCCGCCAACTGCTCGGCCATTGTCCGAACCAGAGGCTGACCGTTGCCAACATCAAGCAAAAGCTTGTTGGATGGCCCCATCCGCGAAGAAGTGCCTGCTGCGAGAAGAATGGCGCATATCATACCGGCTCAGGCAAGGCATATTTTTCAGGATCAGCCTCAAAGGCAACTTTGCAACCGTCACAACAAAAGTAATAATCTCTTTCCTGAAATTGGACAACATATTTTGCAGTCTTTTTCTCGACAGGCACCTGACATACTGGATTCACGAAGTATGCCGAGTTTTCGGCTGGCTCATGAGCACTCTTTTTCTCAGCAGAATCCTGAATACTCTCATTCCTGATATGGGACACAATCTGTGCAAGTATGCTGACGGCGACCTCTTCGGGAAGCTTTGCATTGATGTCAAGACCCGCCGGGGTATGAATCTCACGCAGCTCATCAAATGAGACATCAAAACTTCGTAGCGTCTGAAAAATAGCATTTGCCTTTCGGCGACTGGCTACAAAAGCAACATAACCTGCCCCACTCCTGATTGCCTGCATCAAATGAGTTTCATCATCTTCACCCTGGGTACAAACCACAGCAAAGGTATTTGACCGGGCAGATTGGGCCTCGACGGGGGCTTCCCGCAACTCGTCGGCATCCGGAAAATGTACTGAGTCGGCTCCCTTGCACGCCACGGTGACGTGGTAGTCCATCGCTTTGGCCAGCCTCGAGAGCGAACGGGCAACATGCGACCGGCCGAAAATGAGGATTTCCGGCCTTGGCAGGACGGGATCAATGTAGAGTTCTACGGTGCCACCAGAGTGGCAGGTCATTGTATAATCCATCACTCCTGGATTTGGTGAGGTATCCTGATCAGGGCTAATTCGGAGCATCCGTGGTTTTCCGTCACGGATGGCATCTGCAGCTTCTTTTAGGACAATCCCCCGTGTGCACCCTCCGCCAATCCAGCCGGTGATTGTGCCATCCTGCTCGATAACTGCCTTATCTCCGGGCTTCCCGGATGATGGAACCTGGCGGTTCACAACGAAGGCCATGGCAAAGGGGACACGCTGTTGGTGAAGAGACTGGACTTTTTTGAGAAATTCATTAAACATTCAGCAAGAAATTTTCCAGTTCGAGAATGCTGTCAAGATTGTGTGCGGACTCAAACACATCGACCTGCGGCAAGGCTGCACTCATACCTTGTTGCACAGGCTGATATCCGGACATCCCCTTCAGAGGGTTGAGCCAAAGCAGCTGACGGGTGCGCAACTTGATTCGCTTGAGCTCTGAGGCCAGCAAATCAGGCGATCCTGTGTCAAGACCATCGGACAAGATAATGACAGTCGAGTGACCGTTTAGGATTCGCTTCGCATATTCTTCATTGAATGAGCGGAAGCACTCTCCGATGCGGGTACCGCTTGACCAATTGTCAGCCCTGGCTGAAAGTTCGCGAAATGTCGCATCCAGATTGCGGGCATTTAGCCAGGGGGAGATACGGACGAGGTGAGTGCTGAATAAAAAGGCCTCGATGCGCTCAAAATGGGCGCTCAGTGCGCAAAGGAACCGCAGAAGAAAAAAACTGTACTTGTCCATTGAACCACTGACATCAAGGAGGACAATCAGCCTCTGGCGTTTTGGCTTGCGGGTTTTTATGAATAAGTCAATGGGGTCACCTCCGTGAGCAATGCACTGACGGATTGTACGCCGCAGGTCGAGTTGCCCACGGCCAGGTGACGAGCGCAGTTTGCGTTTGAGGCGCAGGCTCATCTGCTTCCAGAGTTTCATGGCGATTTCCTCGAGCCATTGGCTGTCGATTTCCGACAGACTGGCGAAATCTGTTTTTCGCAGGCGTTCAACTGCGTTGGCGCCTGATGTATTTTTTGACTCCTCTTCCTGGCCGTTTTTTTGCTTTCCTGTGCCAAGCATGACCACTGATGCAGCTGAGCGCTTGACCAGATTTGACCGGTTTTTCATGGTAATGTGGCTCTTCACGGCATTTCTGGGTTTATTCCAGAACCAATCAAAGAGATCATCAAAGACATCACTGTCTTCCTCGCTACAACAATACAGGGCCTTAAGCGCAAACTTCATGGCACGCAGGTCAATAATCACCCCTTCCCGCGCAGCAATGAGGGCATCCAGAGTTTCCTGCACGCCCACCTTCAGGCCGTTATCACGTGCCAACTGACCAAAGGCAATGAGTGCCTCTTTCAGTGATACATAGTTTGTAAAATGGTGGTGCTCCGGCATGGGAATCAGGAAACTGGAATATCAGCGAGCAAAACGCCAAGGCCTTCCGCTTTAATCCGTTCTAGGTCATCTGCTGACTTGAGCACGCAGCCGAGCGTTTTGGACATGCTTTCTTCTGTAAGGTTTTCAAATCCAAGGGCGAGCAGCCCCGAAGCCCAATCGAGTGTTTCAGCAATACCCGGCGCCTTGTTCAACTTGCGTGAGCGGAGCACGCCTACCACTTTTACCAAGGTCTCTGCAAGCTGAGCATCAATTGTCGGAAGGTGCTTGCTCACAATACGGATTTCCCGTTCCTGATCCGGATAATTCACCCAATGATACAGGCACCTCCGTTTCAGGGCGTCACTCAACTCTCTGGTCCGGTTGGAGGTGAGTACGACAAATGGTTTGTGAATGGCCTTGATGGTACCCATTTCTGGGATGCTGATCTGAAATGCAGAGAGCAGCTCAAGCAGAAAGGCCTCAAACTCTTCGTCGGCGCGATCTACTTCATCAATCAACAGAACCGGTGCCTTGGTGGCCGCGGTTATTGCTTGCAGAAGTGGCCTTTTCAGCAAGAAGTCTTCTCCAAAAATATGCGCTTCCTTATCTGCTTCAGACCGGTCGATGCCCTCCTGAATTTTAATTGAAAGGAGTTGCTTCTGGTAATTCCACTCATACACGGCAGAGTGCACATCAAGCCCCTCATAACATTGGAGGCGGATCAGGGGTGTATCCAGAAAACCAGCCAGAACGTTTGCAACTTCTGTTTTCCCAACCCCAGGATTTCCCTCAAGCAAAAGGGGCTTCTGCAACTTCATCATCAGAAACAGAATGGTTGCGAGCTCATCGTCCACCAGATATTTCTGGCGGTCAAAACCCTCTGTCAGTTGTAACGTATCGTTCAGATAATCCATGTGACTGTTTAATTCTAAAGAGCAAACATCTCCGCCAGACACCCCCACGAGCTTACTTATTTGCAAAGAAAGTTTTGCTGTGATAGTTTCGGCAGAAGTGTCAGGCGGAAGATCAGTTATCTCTTAAACATTCCTTTGAGCATGGATCCGGCAGTCATTGTATTGTCAACTTCTTTACCGGCGAGCTTATCCTTAAAGTTTTGGATAAATTTGTCGAATACGGAATCCGTGACATCATTGATGAGTCTGGATCCGAATTGGGCGAGCATACCAGTGACAGAGACTTCCATGCTGGCTGTCACCTGAGTGGCACCGTCCTTTTCCTCGACCAGGCCGTTCATCAGCATATCAGCACTTCCCTTGCCTTTTGAATCGAGTCCTTTGCCTTGCATCACCATCTTATGGGCGTTCCCATCACGTTCGAGAAAGGTAATCTGTCCGGCATATTTTGCTTTGATGGGGCCGAACTTCAGGGTTACCTCCCCCTTGTAATTATCGTCATCAATCTGATCAACTAGCGTTGCCCCAGGCACGCAGGTTACGACTTTCTTGGGATCGCTGAGGTAATCCCACACCTTTTCAACGGGTTCGTTGACTGTAAAGACTTTATTAAACGTAGCTTTCATAACGCACGAGAATTTTTGAATGGCCCTCGGGCCATTTCGAATGGGTCAGAAAATGTGGGAGGGAGATTCGGCGATACCGAACAGCTCCCTCCCGGTTTTGTGCAATTTGATCAGGCGAGAGACACGCCCTTTTCCTTCAGCGCCTTCCAGATTTTGTAGGGCGTGATCGGGATATCCAGGTGGGTAATCCCGTATGGAGAAAGGGCATCAACGATGGCATTGGCAATAGCCGGCGGAGCTCCCACTGGCGGGGATTCTCCTACACCTTTGGCACCAATCGGGTGGTGGGGCGACGGTGTCACGGTGTGGCCGGTTTCCCAGTTAGGTGACTCGACCGCAGTCGGCACAAGATAGTCCATCAGGGTTCCGTTCAGGATATTGCCGTCTTCATCGTAAATAAGCTCTTCGTACATGGCAGGAGCGAGGCCCTGTGTCAGACCGCCGTGCACCTGACCCTGTACGATCATCGGGTTAATGATATTCCCGCAGTCATCGATGGCTACGAATCGGCGCACCTTGATTTCGTAGGTCTCCTTGTCGATATCAACCACGCAGATATAAGCTCCGGAGGGGAATGTCAAGTTTGGAGGATCATAGTAGTGGGTCGTTTCAAATCCTGCCTCCATGCCCAGCGGGTGGTTGGTGTACGCAGCGAAGACAATTTCCTGAATGGTCTTCACCTTTTCAGGTGCCCCCTTGACAAAAAACTTGCCGGGCTCCCATTCGAGGTCATCTTCAGAGACCTCCAGCAGGTAAGCTGCAATTTTTTTGGCCTTATCACGCAACTTGCGGGCTGCCATTGCTGCAGCCGCTCCGGCGGTGGGCGTACTCCGGCTGGCGTAAGTACCCAGACCGTAGGGCGCAGTATCTGTGTCACCCTCTTCAATCTGAATATGCTCAGCCGGAATGCCGAGCTCTTCGGCAATAATCTGTGCATAGGTTGTCTCATGACCCTGTCCCTGCGACTTTGTACCAAACCGTGCGATGGCCTTGCCTGTTGGGTGGACCCTGATTTCAGCAGAGTCGAACATCTTGATACCAAGGATATCGAAATCACGCGAAGGTCCTGCACCAACAATTTCGGTGAACGTGGAAATTCCAATGCCCATCAATTCACCTTTTTTGCGCTTCTCCGCCTGCTCAACACGCAGGTTGTCGTACTCAATGGCATCCATTGCTTTCTTCAGACCCGCGTGATAATCACCGCTGTCATACTCCCAACCGGTGGGTGATTTCCAAGGGAAATCCTCTTTTTTGATAAAGTTTTCCATCCGAAGCTGAGCCGGATCTTTTCCGATTTCGAGTGCAAGGCGGTCTGTAATTCGTTCAATAGCATGCACAGCCTCAGTCACACGGAAAGAACAACGATAGGCGACTCCTCCAGGTGGCTTGTTGGTATATACCGCATCGGCCTCCATGAAGGCTGTATCATAATCGTAGGAGCCGGTACCGATGGAAAACAGTCCGGTCGGGAACTTTGACGGGTTGGCAGATGCATCGGTATAGCCGTGATCTGCTAAGATTTTGAAACGCGTCCCGAGAATTTTCCCTTCCTTGGTGGCGGCCATCTCAGCAGTGATGTGATAATCTCTGGCGAATGAATCGGCCTGAAGGTTTTCGCTCCGGTCCTCAATCCACTTCACCGGCTTTCCAACAAGGAATGAAACGGCAATAGCAATCACATACCCAGGATACACCGGCACCTTCCCTCCGAATCCACCCCCGATGTCGGGAGAAATCACTCTGACTTTCTCTTCTGTCAGTCCTACATGACCGGCAACCAGTGCGATGACGGTACGAATGGCGTGCGGTGCCTGCGTAGTCATGTACATCGTCAGGTGATTGTTGACTTTGTCATAGTCAGCCACACAACCACAGGTTTCAATGGAAGAAACATGAATTCGCGGAATGTGCATCTGCTCTTTCACGACGACTTCAGCATCCGAAAAGACTTTCTCTGTCTTGTCTCTATCACCCACTTCCCAATGCCAGATGTGATTATCGGTTTTGCCTTCCTTGTCAGTACGAAGCACCGGGGCATCCGGATCGAGCGACTTATACGGGTCGACAACCGGCTTCATGGTTTCGTATTCTACCTGGACTGCCTCGCGGCCGTCCCGGGCCGCATATTTACTGGTAGCGATGACGGCGGCTACTTCTTGAGCCTGATACATGACGGTATCTGTCGGCAGGACCATCTGTGTATCCGACATCAGCGTTGGCATCCAGTGCAGGTTATACTTTTCAAGATCTTTGCCGGTTACCACAGCTACAACACCGGGGATCTGAAGGGCAGGCTCAGCATTGATATTTTTAATTTTTGCGTAGGCGTACGGGCTTCTGACGATGTCCATGTAGAGCATGCCGGGCAATTTTATGTCATCGACATAATTCCCCTTGCCCTGAATGAAGCGGTCGTCCTCCTTCCGCTTCATGGAGTGCCCCATGCCGCTGATTTCCTTGGAGGTTTTACACTGTATCATAGTATGCAGGTATTTGAATGGTGAAAAAAGAAAGAGAACCATTCGTGAACTTACACGAATTCCGGTTCAGTAGATGGCGTTTCCTCTCCGCGCATTTTCGCGCCGGCATATTGAATTGCCTTTACGATATTATTGTATCCGGTACAGCGGCAAAGATTCCCTGAAATTCCCCAGCGGATTTCCTCCTCGGTGGGATTGGGATTGTCTTCGAGCAACTCTACAGCCCGCAGCATCATGCCGGGAGTGCAGAATCCGCAGTGGAGTCCGTGGTTTTCCTTGAAGCCCTCCTGAATGGGGTGCAACCCTTCAGTTGTGGCCAGTCCTTCGACGGTGATCACTTCCTTCCCATTGGCCTGAACGGCCAATACGGTGCAGGATTTGATGGATTTACCATCGAGCAGAATGGTGCATGCTCCGCAGCTGGAGGTGTCGCAGCCGATATGAGTACCGGTCATGCTAAGCTGTTCGCGGATGAGGTGAACCAGAAGCGTCCGTGGTTCGACCTCGACGGTGTGTTGTTCACCATTGACGGTGAGTGTAATCTGTTGAGTCATCTGATGAGATTTTAGTCTGAAATAATTACCCTTTCGCCCTTTCAATGGCTTTATTGATGATGCGCTTGGTCAATACTTTGACCATTTCGCGCTTAAAATCTTCGTCACCACGGAGGTCTGATGAAGGATTGCAATCTTCTGATGCATACTGAGCAGCTTGTGCGATGAGATCATCAGTGAGTACATTGCCTTTCAACAGTTCCTCTGAACGAGATGCAACCATCGGCACCGGATTGACATTTGTGAGCCCGATTCCGGCATAGGTGCAAACCCCTTGCGCATCCATACCGATTTGTGCTGCCACGCCAGCTGTTGCATAATCGCCGACCTTGCGCTCAAGTTTGTGATATGCATTGCCAGTATGCTGCCCCGGTATTGGAATTCTGATTTCTGTCAGTATTTCGTGAGGTTGCACAGCTGTCATGTAGAAGCCATAGAAAAACTCATCGATCGGCACAACCCGTGATCCTTCCGAACTGCTGATGACCACTTCTGCCCGCATTGCCAGCATAACTGCCGGATGGTCATTTGCCGCATCTCCATGTGCAATATTGCCCCCAATCGTACCCATATTCCGCACCTGAGGGTCAGCAATCAACTTACTGGCATCGAGGAAAATCTGATATTTCCCCGGGATAAGATCGGACCTTTCAAGGTCGGATTCTCTGGTCATTGCCCCGATTTTCAGGTAACCATCCTCTTCCTTGATGTATGAAAGCCCTGAAATGTTGTTGATGTCAATCAACCGCCCGGGCTCTGCAAATCGCAGCTTCATCATTGGAATCAGGCTGTGGCCACCTGCCAGAATCTTGGCTTCATCGCCGTACTCCTCCAGCAACGCGAAGGCTTCCTCCAGCGTCCCAGGGGCGGCGTAGTCAAAAGCAGCAGGTATCATGGTGTGTAGATTTAAGAAGGTAAATGAATAAAATAGATTTCGAAATTAGAATTTATTTTCTAAAAATAGAATTTTTCAAGCAAAAGTAACGGTTTCGACTCTGCCCAACACATGGCTCAGGCACGTCCATGAGTCTCCGTCATTATCTGAGAAAAACAGATTCCCGGTGGTTGACCCGAAGGCCATGCATGAGCCCTGCCGAGCCAAAGCATGTCGAAAGACAATGTCAAAACAGCATTCTCCGGGCAATCCGGAGGTAAGCGATTGCCAGGTTTTTCCGCCATCTCTGGTCCGGCAGACCCGGAGTGCCAGATTTGGCGGAACGCGCTGATCATCGCTCATTGCAGGAATCACCCAGGCTGAGAGCGGATCACTTTCATCTACTGCGAGCGCAAACCCATAATGCACATACCCTCCGGGATCTGACACATCCGACCAGTGCTGCCCTCCATTTTCTGTCCGGAAGACCCCACAGTGGTTTTGCTGCCAAAGCACGTTTGGGTGGGAGGTACAAGCCAGCAGCAGATGTGGGTCATGGCCCTGTTCAGCATGCGGGTCCGGAAGATAGGCTGCGATGAGTCCTTTATTCTTCGCTGCCCACGTTGCTCCACCATCGGTTGTCTCGAAGATTCCAGCGCAGCTCACCGCGATATACACATGATCGCTGTCAGCCGGATCAACTACCACGGAATGGATAAACGGCAAATCGCGCCCTGCCCCAAACCATTGGGTTGGGTCCATACGGCCCGGCATATTCCACAGACTCTCAACCAGTGTATATGATTGTCCGTAGTCATTGCTGTAAAACAATCCTCCTGGTTCTGTGCCAACCCACAGTCCTTCAGGCTTATCCGGGCCTGCACTGCTGATCGTCCACACTTTCTTAAGGACTGCAGCCTTTCCGGGTCGCCACTCGGCTTTGTCAGGGTATGCAGGCACAGGCATTTCATCCCATGTCTTACCCTCATCAAACGACCGATGCAATTTCTGACCCCAGTGCCGGTGAGAGACCCCAGCCCACCACACTTGATGCCGGGTGTCTGCATAAATGACCGAAACTGGAAATCCCTGAAAGTGGACATCTCTGACGACCCATTCCTTCTGCCCTTTTCGGTCCCAAACAACCAGACCTTTTGACGTTGCCACGAGAAGTTTGCGGTTCATTTCAGCACATAGCATTTACCCTCCGGAGAGAGCTTGAAAAATGAGAATATCCTGACTCTGGCCTAACTGATCAGTCAGCGTATCTCGGTCTGAAATCAAGTCGCCGTCTACAAAAATGTTAATGTGCTTACGAAGCGCACCATTTTCTGTAACGAGATATGATTTGAGTCCGGGATATTGGGTTTCAAGCCTATCCAGCACTTCTGCGACGGTCTGGCCTTCGACGTGTTGTGGTTCAATATCAGGAAAAAACCGCTTGAGGGCAGATGTAAAATGCACAGTTTGCATCACGAATTTTCGTTTCTCAGCGTTTCGGTATCAAATGCTCCCGGAATGACCCATTGACGAATCAGCGGAAGGAGGTTTCCATTCACCCAGACCCCACCAAGGAGTAGTGTCGTTCCAAAGTAGTACGTTGGCAGACTTCCGGTTATCCATTCAGCACGAAGCAGGAGTGCACAGCCTGCCGCAACAAGTGCTGCGGCCACGAGTGTGCGGGTGCCCCGGTAGTTCCATAGAACCAGTAATAGGGTACATAGCGCGAGACCGACAGAAATCCATGATGTCCATGAGGCTGTATGATTGTACATTGTGTCGCCGCTGCATAACGTGATGGCACTCGACCATGCCAGGACACAGAAAGGACACTTTGGCAGAATGGCTACAATGAGACCGAATACCAATGGAAGGGCTTTTTTCCGCCCCATTGATGGCGCAGTCGCTTTGCAGGCACAATTCTTTTTGACAGCTTGCATGGGTTGAACTTTCCACAGAGACCGGCTGTTTTTGCCGATAATTAGAAATTTTGTTCTAAAAAACTCACGAATGAGAGAATTGTTGTCGCAAATTGATCAATGGATTGAAAAAAAAACGCCTTTTGCTGTGGCGACCGTCATTCGGACCTGGGGCTCTTCGCCTCGCCCTGTTGGGTCATCTATGCTGATTACCAGAGATATGGATATGGCTGGCTCTGTCAGTGGAGGCTGTGTGGAGACCGCCGTTGTGCGGGAGGCAATTCCTCTCATCGAAAGCGGGGATGGGAAACGACTTGCATATGGGGTCGCTGATGAAGATGCATGGGCTGTCGGATTGAGTTGCGGAGGCAAAATTCAGGTTTACCTGGAGCCATTTGTTGCCTTTGACAAACGGGAGGCGTCAAGAGCTGTTTGGAAAGCTCTTCGAGAGGGATTTGACCAGGATCGCGGATGTGTATTGGTCACTTCCCTTACTGATGGTCCGACGAGTCATACCGTGGTTTTTCCTGATGGCAAAATCGTAGGTGACAAACTCACACTGTCATTAACCGATGAGGCACTTACTGCTTATCGTGAGCGTCGTCATATCGCCACTGCAGATGAGGATGGCCGGGAATTTTTCCTTCAAGTCTTTGCACCCAAGCCAAGGTTGCTGATCATCGGGGCGGCCCACATCACCTCAGATCTGGTAGCGCTCGCCACTCAGTTTGACTTTCATGTCACCGTCATTGATCCGCGCGGTGCGTTTGCGGACAAAACCAGTTTCCCGGTTGCCCCCGACAAATTGGTCGTCTGCTACCCATCTGAAGTGCTTCCGGATATCGACCTTGACCCATACACGTGGGCTGTGGTGTTATCTCACGATCCAAAAATTGATGACGATGCTCTTCGTATTCTCCTTCCCTCTCAAGTCGCCTATATCGGAGCCCTTGGAAGCAAGCGAACGCACGCAAAACGAATAAAACGACTTCAGGATGGGGGGTTTGACGAAGAAATACTCAATAGAATACATGCGCCAATCGGCCTTGACATCAATGCACGTACCCCGCGTGAAATTGCACTGGCTATTTTGGGGGAAATGATTCGTGAAAAAAATCGCTATGTGCAGCGATCTTAGAATGAATGATTCATGGCTGAATTCGTGGATTTTTTCTCCCAATTCAGACATTATTGCTCGCTTCCTAAAGCGGCGCATTGTTACGGTCTCAATGTCCTGATTTTACCGAAGAAAGAAATTTTTGCGCCTTTGAAAGCGGGCAATGTGGCTCAGGGATGTGCAGCCACCCAGACTTCTCCATCCGTGAAAATTTCCTTTTTCCAGATTGGTACGGTCTCTTTCAGTGTATCTATGGCGTATTGGCACGCCTCAAACGCAGCTTTCCTGTGGGGCGTTGCCACTGAAATGATGACCGCAATATCTCCGATGCTCAGTGAACCGACCCGGTGATGGATGCACACTTTCTCCGCGGCCCATTTCTCTTGAACAGCCTCAGCAATCTTCCTCATTTCGGAAACGGCCATGGGCTCATACGACTCAAACTCAAGTCGTACCACTGCCTTACCAGCTGTCTGATTCCGGACTGTTCCAATGAACAGAGCAGTGCCACCTGCCTGTTCAGATGCAGTAAGGGCAATGCATTCTTCGGGGCGAAGCGCCTCTGATTTTATCCTGATATCAATCATGCCGCAACATTCATTCTCATTCTCAATCACCCCCCACTGACCGGCGGGATAATGACCACCTCGTCTTCAGCAACCAGCACCCGGGAGTCATCCTGATATTCTTCATTCAGCGCGATGCGCAGGGAACGTAGTCGGGAAAAATCGGGGTAAGTAGCTGTCAGAATATCTTTCAGCCCGGCAATGGTTGTTCCTTCTGAAACCTCAAGTACAGCTTGTGAATTCCCGAGAATATCTTTGGCAATTCCGAAGGCGAGGATATGAATTTTCATCATTTGTTTGATTATTCATTCTGCTGTTGCGATAAGATATTCAAGCATTTTCTCCCAGACAAGAGCTGCGCAGGTGTGCCGGCCCGGAAATTCCCGAGTAGCAGCAAACGCTTCGAAATCGTCTGAGTTTGCCAGATTATTCTGACACTCGGGGTCGACGACTTTGAGAAACTCTTCACATATGCCACGAGCTGCTTTCAGGTTTTGCCTGCTCAGATGCTTGACCAAAACGGATGCGGAAGCTCTTGATATGGCGCACCCATGCCCTTCAAAACCCAGATCTGTGAGCGCATCACCCTGAATTGAGACCCCTACCCGAAAGGTGTCACCACACATGGTGTTGGTTGCTTCAACGACTTGCACGTGCTCGGCAAGAGGCCCAAACCCGACCGGATTTTTATGATGGGCCAAAATAACGGATTTGTATAACTCTTGCAGTCGATCGTTCATGAAAAAAAATTAATTGCGTCCCGCACTCCACTTACAAGACGGTCGATTTCATCGCGGGTGTTGTAAATGCTTATCGATGCCCTTGTGGTTCCGGAGATTCCGAAGTGATTCATGAGTGGCTGCGTACAGTGATGGCCAGCCCTGACTGCAATTTGCCGGGTTCCGAGCACGGTAGCCATATCGTGTGGGTGGACACCGGGTGCGGTAAAAGAAAGTATAGAGCTTTTAGATGGGGCGCGGCCAATGAGTGTTACCCCGTTGACCCCAAGCAGCTGTTCAGTAGCATAGGTAGTCAGGTCGTGAAGCGATTCTCGCACAGCAGTCCGGTCGAGATGCTGTATGAATCCTATGGCCTCACCCAGACCAAAAACACCTGCGACATGTGGGGTTCCAGCCTCAAGGCGGCGGGGTATGTCAGCAAGCGTACAATCCTGATAGCTCACCGTCCGTATCATGTCGCCACCGTAATTTGGAGGCTCCATTTCCGAAAGCACCTCTTCTTTCCCGTAAAGTACCCCAATTCCTGTAGGCCCGAACATTTTGTGAGCTGAAAATGCCAAAAAATCAGCGTTCATTTCGCTTACATCTATCGGATAGTGGGCGATACTCTGTGCTGCATCCACCAGCACTCTGGCTCCTACTGAATGAGCCAGCTCGATGATTTCCTCTACAGGATTGACGGTACCCAATGTGTTGGAAACATGTGTGACGGCCACCATGGCGGTGTTCGCAGAAAGCATATTTCGGAATTCCCCCATGTTGAGCACTCCGTCTTCATCAATCGGAATGACCCGAAGTGATGCCCCCGAATTCTTGCAGGCAATCTGCCATGGAATCAAGTTGGCATGGTGCTCCATTGCTGAAATCAAAACCTCACTTCCAGCCTTCAATTTGGGCTGCAGATAACAGCGGGCCACCATATTGACCCCCCCCGTGGTGCCTGATGTGTAGACAATATTGCCCTCACCGGCGCCGATAAATTCAGCCACCACTTTCCTCACCGACTCATACCCGGCAGTCGCCCGAACCGCTATGTCATAAAGGCCCCGGTTGATGTTTGCATTGTCTGACTCATACAGCATCCTGATGGCATCAATGACCTGTGCTGGCTTTTGAGTTGTTGCTGCATTATCTAGCCATGCCAGTTCCGGATTCCGGACAAGCAGTGGAAATTGCAATCGGATTTGCTCCGGATAATGCATGAATTCGCGCAGTTGAGTATCTTGTCTGACTTGGCAAACCTCAAATTTGCCCCAATTGTTGGGCTTCCAGAATTGGAAACGCCTGTTTCTAGGAATTTTTTTTCAAAATTCTCCAAACAAAACACCTCTGAAAGGGATTTGTGCAGGGTGTGAAAGAGGGAGGAAAAGAGAATCCATGCTATACGATAATCACGGTCGCCAGATAAGCTATGTACGACTTGCAGTGACGGATCGCTGCAATCTCAGGTGTTTCTATTGTATGCCCGAGGAAGGTATCAAGTATGTGGCTCGCGAAGAATTGCTGAGTTATGAGGAGATGGAGCGGCTCATCCGCATGATGGTGCCGATGGGTATTGACAAGGTACGGATTACCGGTGGGGAGCCATTTTTGAGAAAGGGTATGGTCGAGTTTCTTGAAAAGATTGCAACCATTGAAGGGCTCAAAAAGCTCAACATCACCACAAACGGCACACTGACTGCCAGCCTGGTGCCACGACTCAAGGAAATTGGCATTCACTCTGTGAATCTGAGTCTG
>Ga0180435_10004234_pt1 | contig 14146 bp, 9 predicted proteins | sample SS_ome_3_FD_132467 | JGI IMG/M metagenome (GOLD analysis project Ga0180435, IMG submission 132467) | Hypersaline lake sediment archaeal communities from the Salton Sea, California, USA - SS_3_S_1 metaG | ecosystem: Environmental > Aquatic > Non-marine Saline and Alkaline > Hypersaline > Sediment... | reverse complement strand
TCCGGTCCCTCGCGAGTGCACGAAGCCGTAGAACGTCATCTTCTGAAGGTAGTCGCGCAGTGTTCGGACACGAACAGGATCGTGAACCTGCTCGTAATAGCGGTGGTAGAGGTCTGCCGAGCCAATGGTCTTTGCCTCTTGGATGATCGCGTAGAGAATCCGCTGATGCATGTTCAACTTGGATATTCCCCGCTCATTTGACTCCCTCTTCGCCTGAGGAATCGCCTGCTCGATGTCGCTATCCGAAATGGAATCGCGGTCGCTACGTTGCGCATCCTCCGCGGAAAATCGCAGAGTCTCAATCGCGCGTCTAGCGTCCCCATTCGCTGAGATCGCGATCGATCGCAACTGCTCGGGGCTTACGGTGTGAGGGTAGAGTGCGTGCTTGGCTCTAGCTGTGAGAATCGAGATCAGCTCATCCACTGAGTACACCTTGAAACCGACTGTGCGCAATGTGCCCAACCGGCTCCTGGTTCGAAGGCTTGCGTCGAGTAATGCTCCCTCAGTATCAGCTATGAATACCAAGCCGACTCCAGGGCGTGCTAGGACGTAGAGCGCATCTTTGTCCTTCAGCTGGTCCACTTCGTCTAGAATGATGAGGCACCGCGATGAGTTAAGCGATCGCTCAAGCCTCTCCACAAGTTCATCGGTCGGTGTACCTTTTCTGTGGATCAAGAGCGGGCTGGCTATCTGCTGCACAATCGAGTACAGAACCCGGAACTTCGAGTAGTCCACCCAGCAGTTGACGTAGGCAGTCCGGAGATTCCCGGATTCGTCTGTCAGGTCCTGAGCAATGTCAGTCGCGAGTGATGTCTTCCCAGTGCCTGCTGGTCCATACAGAAGAAGAGGGCGAGGCTTGTAGCCCTTTAGCAGCGGGTCTAACGTGTCTTCGATGATCTTCCTCTGAGCGTTCCTATGTAGCATCGCCTCTGGGATGAACTCTTCGGTGAGTGGATCTAGATCATGAATCACGCGCCCGTTGTACATTACAGATGTACTGTGGGAAGGTAGCCTTATAAGGTTACCGGTAGTTGGATGCCGGTATGCCGCTAGGAACCCTGTAGTGTGGGTTCCTCGGTCTGCAGACCATTGGCTTTGGCCAGCATCTCCAGGAGCTTCTCCAGATCTCCCTGCTCACGAAGCCTTGCGACAGCCTTGACTGCGGCAGACAGGTTCTCAAGTTCACTCTTCGCTTCAAGACTCATTGGGCGCAAGCAGTTCCTGCATTCTCGAGCGCTCGCGGGATTCCGAGAACCGCAAACCCTGCAGGTGACCGCCTCCAGTTCCGGCTTGCCGCCTAGTCCGTAGTGCTCGCGAATCGAAGAATTGACGTCGTGATCTGTGAGGTGGACGTATACCTCGAACTGGCCACTGCTAGGCCGCCATCCAGCGAAGCGACAGAGCTGTTGATTGCTCATGAATCGTGATACCTCTGTAATCCTGGAGTGACGAAGGGAGTACATCCGGTTCTTGCGATTCCTGATGTCCGCCTGAGCGCATGCACGTCGAATGGCCTTCCTCATACTGGCGTAGGAGACTGGCTCCACTTCGACGGGTTCGTAGTTCGCACATCCCTTTCTCTTGTGCCAGTAAGCTGAAACTCCGCAATTCCTGCACGATGTCTGCTCGAGCTTGACCCACAGCGGTGCGCTGGGGTCTCTTGGCTGGTAGGGATCTCCCCCTGCCGGGTGGTAGCGAATCCACATTCGCAATAGTTGCCCACTTGACACAAGCATGTTTCTCCGATCTGGCGTCTTCTTGACACCTCTGACAGAGACGAAGTCTCCTTCATCGGTGAACTCCACATCTCCTATCGAACAGCCCAGCAGCTCGGCCGGCCTGACAGCCGTCTCGTGCATGACACTGAAGAACGCCTTATCTCGTATGTTCCGGCACTGCGAAACTATCCGATCGACCTCGTCGGCCGTGAAGATATCCTCTCGAGTGATCTGGCTCGGCTTGCTCAAGGACGTCTTGATAAAGAGCGTCTTCTCTGGACTTCTCCGGCCGTTGAGAACCTTGTAATACTTCTTGATCGCCTTCTTGAAGTCGACTTTCGTCGTTTCCGCGAGCGCTGACCGATTCAACGCAGCCACCAACTGCTTGAGCTCCCTTTCTGTCGCTGAGCGCAGAAGGAATCCACCCGGCGCGAACCGCACTGCAATAGATCTCAGCATGTATATGTACTTGACCTGTCGTCCAGGGCTCAGCCCTTCCGCGGCGCATTCATCGATGAAGTCCAGAATCGCGTTTCGGTTCTCGTCACCGAGAGAGGGGTCGCTCTTCACAAACGCGATGCGCCGTTCAAGCGCTCGCTGTTGCTCTTTCATGTAGTTGTTCATAGCTTTCACCTCCATATTTGTTACGTGTGAGGCATGCCGCTACGCCGACACTCAGGACATCAGATACACACGCAGGGAGGCTCCCTCAGCGAATCATGGCTCTGTGACGGATTACTGAACCATTGGTCTAGTGCTCCCACCGGGCTTTCAACTTCCGGTTTACTTCCCCAGATTTTGGGGAACCGAACCATTGGTTCGATGCTCCTACCGGGCTCCGGCTTTGAGGTAGCACTCCCCTTGTTGTGGCGGAGCGGCACGCCGCACTTAAGATGTATTGGGGACCTGGACTTATATGAGTTTCGGTGGAGCGGAGGAGGCTCTCCCAAACGTCGGGCGATGGTTCATCGGTGAACCACTCGAGTCCCATTCTCGAGGGTTGCTTGAGGTTCGCGGACCTTCTCCTGTTCCACGAAGGCTTGTCCGCTCTTCCACCAGTTCGTCCTCTATTGGAATTGCCTTTCCTCCGACGCTAGAATCGATGCAAGAGCTGGGTGACGGAGGACAGCTTGGGCTTCCTAGTCGCCGACGTGACGGGCCATCGCCAAGGAGTGTACTTCGAAGCGGGATATGCCACGGGGCTGGGAATCCCAGCAATCTGGACATGTAGCGAGGATGAGCTCGATGACTGCCACTTCGACACTCGGCAGTACAATCACATTGTCTGAGACACCTGAGGAGCTTGCACAGGCGTTGGAGAACAAGATCGAGGGAACGATTGGCGCAACACCGAAGTAGGAGAGACGGGAGAGTATGGCGCAGCTAGAACACATCGAAGCGATCGAAAAGCGACTCTGGAGTGCAGCGGATACGCTGCGTGCGAACTCCAATTTCGCGAGCAACGAGTACTTCCTTCCAGTGATGGGACTGATCTTCCTTCGGCATGCCTATAGCCGGTTCCTTGCGGTGAAGGACGACATCGAGGCCAATCTCCCAACACGCGGCGGCAAGACACGGGCTTTGACGAAAGAGGACTTCTCGCAGCGCAGTGCGATCTTCCTCCAGCCGCAAGCGCAGTTCGACTACCTCGTCTCACTGCCGGATAGCGAGGATCGCGCCAAAGCCATTGTCGATGCGATGGAGTCCATCGAGAACGACTACCAGAACCTCGAAGGCGTCCTCCCCAAGAACGAATATCAGGAACTGGACAATGATGTGCTCGGTCAATTGCTTCGGACACTCAATCCCGATGAACTGAAGAAGGTTTCGGGCGATGTGTTCGGACGGATTTACGAGTACTTCCTCACTCAGTTTGCCGACCAGAAAGCCCACGACGGCGGCGAGTTCTTCACGCCGATCTCGATTGTCTCGCTGATTGGCCATGTGCTCGATCCCGAGCGTGGCACGGTCCTCGATCCAGCTTGCGGATCGGGCGGCATGTTCGTGCAGAGCGCGCGAATTGTGGAGGAGCATGGACAAAGCCCCACGGATCGTTTGACCTTCCGGGGGTTGGAGAAGAATGCCACGACCATCCGCTTGGCCAAGATGAACTTGGCCGTGCACGGACTGGAAGGCGACATTCAGCGGGCAATTACCTACTACGAAGATCCACACGAACTGCTCGGTAAGGCCGACTACGTGATGGCCAATCCGCCGTTTAATGTCGACGAAATCGATGCGGACAAGATCAAGAACGATCCACGTCTGCCATTCGGTCTACCCGGAGTCAACAAGAAGGACAAGGTCTCAAACGGCAATTACGTGTGGATCAGCTACTTCCACAGTTACCTGAATGAGAAGGGGCGCGCCGGATTCGTGATGTCATCGCAGGCGTCCAGCGCCGGCGGCGGCGAAGCCAAGGTGCGGCAGAAGCTCGTTGAGACCGGCGACGTCGACGTGATGATTGCCATCCGCTCCAACTTCTTCTACACACGAACGGTGCCGTGCGAGCTGTGGTTCCTCAATCGTGACAAGCCCGAGGAACACCGTGACAAGGTGCTGATGCTCGATGCGCGCGGTATCTATCGGATGGTGACGCGCAAGATCTACGACTTCAGCCCCGAGCAGGCACAGAATCTGTTGGCCATCGTGTGGCTGTATCGCGGTCAGACCGAGGAATACCTCGATCTCGTCTCCGGCTACTGTCAGCGTATGCTTGATGAGGCCGAAGCATGTTTCCACGGTGACGCTGCTGGCGGCCAGGCAGCTGGCCGATTGCCCGCGTTTTCCGATGCCATTGATGCCCTAGGTAAGGCGATGCAACCCTTCCTCAAGACTCTGCCCGAGGACGGCAGTCATGCTGACGTGCATAAGGAACTGAGCGCTGCCTTGCCCCCCTTCTATGCCGATGTTAAGGGGTTCCAGACATCGCTTGCCGAACAGGAAACGATATGGAAACAGCAACAGAGCACCAACGGTGCGCTCAAGGCCGCCGTCGATCGCCTTGCTCCGATGGCCGAAACCAGTCGGGATCTCGTCAAGGCAGCCGATCTGCTCTACAAGCTCGCCACGAGGCTGATTGAGACGTGCGAGAAGGAATGTGACGCCAAGGCGGGCGACGCGTGGTCCGGTCGGGACATCGCCCGCGCTCGGAAGTGTGCAGATGAGGCTCGACAGCAGGCCGTCGAGCAGCTCAAGCAGGTGCGCTACTTCTGGCGGCAAGCCCATTGGCTCACCGAGCGCTTCCCTGAAGCAGAGCTCTGCGAAGTGGAGGGTTTGGTCAAGCTTGTCGATCGCGCCGAGATTGAGGCCAACGACTGGAGCCTCACTCCAGGTCGATACGTTGGAGTTGCTCCCGAGGAGGAAGACGAGGACTTCGACTTCGAGGAGGCCCTGCGCGAGATCCATGTCGAACTGGAAGACCTCAACGCCGAGGCAGCACGACTGGCCGCGACAATCAAGAGGAACTTCGAGGAGTTGGGGGCATGAGCTGGCGACAAATCGAGCTCGGCGACTACCTGGAAGACGGTCGGATCAGTATCCAGACCGGCCCGTTTGGGACGCAGCTCAAGGCCTCGGACTATACTTCATCGGGAACTCCAGTAGTCAACGTCAGAAACGTTGGGTACGGGGATCTTCGCCCGGTGAAGCTGGAGCACGTTCCTGATCAAGTTGTATCCAGGCTTCTGCAACATATTCTCCAAGAGCGCGACATCGTGTTCGGCAGAAAGGGAGCAGTCGATAGGCATCTCTTGGTCAGTGAATCAGAAGCTGGATGGATGCAAGGCTCAGACTGCATCAGACTTCGAATCCTGACTGACGAAATCGTCCCTGAGTTTCTGTCATTCGCCCTTAGGTTGCCGCGCCACAGGCAGTGGATGATTACCCAATGCTCGAATAAGGCAACCATGGCTTCGCTCAATCAAGATGTCATCGCTCGCATTCCGGTCAAGTTGCCTGATCCGCATATGCAGATCTCCATTTCTTCCGTTCTCTCCTCCTACGACGATCTGATCGAGAATAACCGGCGGCGGATTCAGCTGTTCGAGCAGGCAGCTCGGCTCCTCTACAAGGAGTGGTTCGTCCACCTTCGATTCCCCGGCCACGAACACGTGAAGACCGTGAATGGCGTACCGGAAGGGTGGGAGAGGAGTAGCGTGGGCCTAGCCTCTTCGTATATCTCGCGAGGCATCACGCCCAAGTACGACGAGGAAGCTCCCGGACTTGTCATCAACCAGAAGTGCATTCGGCATCAACGCGTAGACATGGCGTTGGCGCGGAGACAGTCGAAGGCTGTGCCCCCGGACAAGGCTGTTCGATTCGGCGACGTTCTAGTCAACTCAACAGGGAAGGGCACTCTGGGCCGTGTCGCGCAGTTTCTGGCGAACGTCGAGGACTGCACAGTCGATTCTCATGTAACCATTGCTCGCCCGACGAATGATGTGCCAGTTCATCTCTATGGCCACAGCATCGCATCTCAGGAAGCGCTACTGGAGACAATGGGTCGAGGCGCGACCAATCAAACGGAACTATCGAAGGACACCGTCGCGGAGCTTCCACTGCTGTTGCCGGGCAAGTTGCTGGCCGCGCAGTTCGAGCAATTCGCCGGGCAGACAGCTGAACAGGTGCGGAACCTGATGGAGCAGAACGAAAGACTTGCCCAAGCCCGCGATCTTCTGCTCCCAAGACTGATGTCTGAGGAGATACGAGTATGAGCATTGAAACCAATCTGCACGGCCGCCTACGGAACACGCCATTACCGCAATCGCACGGCTTGCTACCGCTTTACGAGGCGGTAGTCAATTCAATTCACGCGATCGAGGAAGCCTCACTGTCACCAGGGACCGGTAAGGTATCTGTGCAAGTGATTCGAGACCCGCAGCAAATACTCGCCTTCTCGGATACTCCCAAGAGTAGAGGCATTGCAGATATCGTAGGGTTTCGGGTCACGGACAATGGTATCGGCTTTAATGACGTCAATATGGACTCATTCCGCACTTTGGATAGCGAGTACAAAGCCGAAAAGGGCGGGCGCGGCGTCGGGAGGTTGCTGTGGCTGAAGGCGTTCAGGCGAGTCAATGTAGCAAGCACATTCACGGGTGAGAATGGCACACTTCTATCGCGAGCCTTTGAGTTCAATACGACTGAAGGAGTCGCAAACGAGAAATGTGGTGCCGCTCAGAACTCCGGAGATGCATCAACAACCGTTCATCTCGAAGGCTTCCGAAACAAGTACCAGAAGGCTTCCGCCAAGTCCGTCAGCTCGATCGCCCATAGCTTGTTCGAGCATTGCCTCTGGTATCTCGTTCGCGAGGAGGGTGCACCTGAGATTGTCATCCAGGATGATGATGAGATCCTTCGACTTGCAGATCTTTACGATAAATATATGCTTTCTTCCGCGTTTTCGGAGACTATCTCCATCAAGGGTCAGAGCTTCCACCTGACGCATGTGAATCTTCAAGAGACATCTACGAGCGCCCATTCAATTGCACTGTGCGCCGCAAGTCGACTTGTCAAAGAGGAGAACCTTAGCGGGAGGATACCAGGCCTGTATGGCAAACTGCAGAATGGTGCAGGCGAGTTCGTGTACAAGTGCTACGTGAGTTCGGAGTTCCTTGACAAGGCAGTGAGATCTGAGCGCACCGATTTTGACATTTCTGAGAATGCAACTGAGCTCTTCGGCGACAGTGAGATTTCTCTCAACGACATCAGGGATTCTGTAATCGCAAGAACGACTCAGCGTCTCTTGCCTTATCTGGAAGAGAATAAGCAGAGATCCAAAGAGCGTGTGACCCATTTCGTGGCACACAAAGGTCCTCGATATCGTCCGATACTTGGGAGGATTCCCGAGGATGCGTTGAGTATCGATCCGAGCATCTCAGACAAGGATCTTGATCTAGCACTTCACAAGCAGCTTGCCATCATAGAAGGGGATTTGCTCGCTGAAGGTCATGAATTGATGTCACCGAGAGAAGGTGAGGAGTATGAGGACTATCAGGAGCGACTGCAGGACTACTTGCAGACAGCGCAAGACATCAAGAAGTCGGACCTTGCCAGCTACGTTTTTCACCGGAGGGTCATCCTAGATCTCCTTGGCGCAGCGATAGTCAAGGATGCTGATGGTAAGTATGCAAGAGAGGATCTCATCCATAACCTGATTATGCCGATGGGGACAGACTCCTCCCAGGTGAAGCCGGACGACTGCAATCTCTGGTTGATCGATGAGAGGCTCGCGTTCCATGAGTACTTAGCTTCTGACAAGGCACTGACTGCAATGCCGATCACCGACAGTACGAGCACCAAGGAACCGGATATTTGCGCACTGAATGTCTTTGATAATCCAATGCTTGTCTCAGAGGGCGATGCCCTACCACTGGCGTCTATTGTTGTCGTCGAGATTAAGCGCCCGATGCGAAATGACGCAGCGGAGGGCGAGAAGAAGGATCCGATTGAACAGGCTCTCGACTATCTCGATCGCATTCGAAATGGAAGAGTTCTGACAGCCCTTGGAAGGCCAATCCCAGCATCCGATCGAATACCCGGTTTTTGCTATGTCATATGTGATCTTACGCCAAGCATTGAGAAGCGCTGCCGCATACACGATGCGATTCGGACAAGTGATGGACTTGGCTACTTCTTCTACCACAAGGAATACGGAGCCTATGTTGAGGTGCTTTCCTTTGATCGCCTCGTCAACTCGGCAAAGGAGAGGAATCGAGCATTCTTTGACCAGTTGGGTCTGCCGACTACATAGCCATGATAACATCAGACGCCTTCACCGAAGACACCCTTGTCCAGCAAACGACAGCTGAGTATCTGCAACAGCAGCTTGGCTGGGAATCGATCTATGCGTACAACAACGAGGACTTCGGGGAGGACAGTCTTCTCGGTCGACTGTCGGATGAAGAGGTCGTTCTCACTCGATATCTCCGCAAGAAGCTCGTCGAGTTGAATCCGGGTCTGCCTGACGCTGCCTATGAAGATGCCATTAGGCAGATCACGGCGACAGTCGCATCGCAGACGATCGTTGCCGCCAATCGTGAGAAACACGATCTGATCCGAGATGGTGTGCAAGTTGCGTTTCGCGATGACACCGGGGAGTTGAAACGGGAACGACTGCGAGTCTTGGACTTCGACTTGCCAGAGAGCAACCACTTCCTGTGTGTGCGCGAGCTCTGGATTCAGGGTGAGCTCTACCACAAGCGTCCGGACATCATCGGCTTCGTGAACGGCTTGCCTATGCTGTTCATCGAGTGCAAGAACGTCCACAAGAACCTCAAGACTGCGTTCGAGAAGAACTTCTCTGACTATAAGGACACGATCCCCCACATCTTCCATCACAACGCCATCGTCATGTTTGGCAATGGAGTGGAAGCGAAGATTGGCTCGATCACAAGCCAGTGGGAACACTTCCACGAGTGGAAGCGGCTGGCGGAAGATGAGCCCGGCGCCGTGGATATGGAAACTCTGCTCAAGGGCGTGTGCGACAAGCGTAACTTCCTTGATCTGGTTGAGAACTTCATCGTGTTCGATGAGTCGTCTGGTGCACCGGCGAAGATCCTGGCTCGCAACCATCAGTTCCTCGGAGTTAATCAGGCCATTGAGGCAGTTCGCGACCGCAAGAATCGGCAGGGCCGGCTTGGAGTCTTCTGGCATACACAGGGAGCTGGCAAGAGCTACTCGATGGTGTTCTTCACCCGCAAGATCCACCGCAAGCTAGGTGGGGACTTCACGTTTGTCATTTTGACCGACCGTGCAAATCTGGACACACAGATCTACAAGACGTTTGCGGGTTGTGGCCTTGTCGATAACGATCGTGAAGCTTGCCGCCCAGTTGATGGCGCACACCTGGAGCAACTCCTGTCGGAACACAAGGCGTACGTGTTCTCGCTAATCCAGAAATTCAGCCGCGAGGTAGATCCGGCCAAGGGGTACACGAAGCGCGACAACATCATTGTCATCACAGACGAGGCCCATCGTACGCAGTATGGAACGTTGGCAGATAACATGCGCAATGCATTGCCCAACGCCAGCTACATCGGCTTCACGGGGACGCCGCTGATCGAAGGCGACGAGATCACAAGAAAGGTCTTCGGCGAGTATGTCTCAACCTACGACTTCTTGCGAGCCGTGGAGGACAAGGCGACAGTACCACTCTACTACGACGCGCGGGGCGACAAACTTGGCGTAGGCGTAGGAGATGTCAATGAGCGGATCGCTCAGGCGCTGGATGAGTTCGAGACAGATGATGTCGACGTGCAGCAGAGGCTGGAGCGTGAGCTGAAGCGCGACTACCACGTGATCACGGCTGAGAAGCGCCTTGAGCAGATCGCACGAGATATTGTTCGCCACTACTCGACTGCTTGGCAGACTGGAAAGGCAATGCTCGTGTGCATCGACAAGCTGACGTGTGTCCGGATGCACAGTCTGATCGCCAAGTACTGGAGTGAACGCATTCGCGAGTTGAGTGCCGAAACTCTCGTAGCCTCGGACGACGAGGAACACGCCGAGCTCCAGCTTCAACTGGAATGGATGCGGGAGACCGAGATTGCGGTCGTCGTCAGTGAGGAGCAAGGAGAGGTCGAGAAGTTCAGGAAGCAGAGTCTCGACATCCAACCACACAGGAAGCTGATCAAGCAGGGCATTGAGTTGCCTGTGAGTATGCGGAAGAAGCCGCAGTTTCAAAGCATGCAGCGTATGCCGCTCGATGAGGCGTTCAAGTCCGAGGAGCATCCCTTCCGCATCGCCATTGTCTGTGCCATGTGGATGACGGGTTTTGACGTTCCAAGTCTCGCTAATCTCTACCTCGACAAGCCACTCAAAGCGCACACCCTCATGCAGGCCATCGCGCGTGCGAACCGCGTCAACGAGGGCAAGAACAACGGCCTCATTGTCGACTACTGCGGGATTCTCAAGTACCTCCGGAAGGCATTGGCGACGTATGCCGGCCGATCAGATCGGGGACATGGCCCTGACATCGAGAATGATCCGCTCAAGCCAGAAGAAGAGCTGCTCGCTGAGCTGGAGGAGGCGATCGCGCTTGTCAGCCGATTCCTGGACGAACGAGATGCTCCGCTTGCTCACATTATTGAGCGCAGTGGGTTCGAGAGGAATGCCGCCATCCTTGCCGCGAAGGAAGCGGCCAATGAGAACGACGAAACTCGCAAGCGATTCGAGATCATGTGCCGCGAGGTGTTCAAAAAGTACAAGGCATGCATCAACATCCGTGACATGGGGGAGTACAAGGACGCTCGTGGCGCAATCAACATCGTCTACAAGAGCCTTCAGCAAGATCGTGAGAGGGCCGACATCAGTGACATCATCCGTCAGCTTCACGGAATCGTCGATGAGGCGATTGAGCTTCAAGGCACGCGAGAACCTGCCGATGATGAGATCTACGACATCAGCAGCATCGATTTCGAGAGACTGAGGCAGGAGTTCGAGCGCAGCCCAGCAAAGCGGACAGTCACTCAGAACCTTCGCCAAGCTGTGGAGAATCGACTGCAGCGTCTCCTGGAGCAGAATCCACTTCGAACGGACTTCCAGAAGCACTACGAAGGGATCGTCGCTGACTACAACCGTGAGAAGGATCGAGCAACGATTGAGCACACGTTCCGGGTATTGCTGAAGTTTGTCGAGGTTCTTGATGAGGAGGAAACTCGGGCTGTACGGGAGGGCCTCGACGAGGAGACGCTCGCTATCTTCGACTTGCTGAAGAAGCCAGAGCTGTCACCTACGGAGATCAAGAAGATCAAGCGCATTGCAGTCGAGCTTCTGCGGACTTTGAAGGCAGAGAAGCTGGTCATCCACCTCTGGCGGGACAAGGAGACAACACGGGATTCGGTGAAGAACTGGATCCGGGACTTCCTGTGGAGTGATGCAACCGGACTTCCGGTTGGGGTCTACTCAGAGCTGGACGTGCAAGAGAAAGCTGAAGAAGTCTATCGGCACGTCTACAGGGCTTACCCCACACTCCCCTCGCCCTACTACGGAAGCAGCGAAGATCCGAGCTTGAACTAGCTTGGCGTGCTACTGGTTCGTCTAGGCTGGCACGTTCAACTGTTAGTCGGTCGGCTCTACCGAGGCATCCGAAGCGGAGCACTCAGCCTCTCCCCACTCCTGCAAGATTGAGAAGAACTGCCGTAGATTGTAGAGTGCTTCGTCCAGTTGCCCTTCGGTCTCGATTCCGAATAGCCGACGTGCCTTCTCGAGTTGCTCTTTCGTGTATCGATCTGGCATATCTCACCTCAGTATTCCCAGATCGTAGCGGGTCCCTGTGTGCAACAGATTGGGCTCGGCATCCTTCATCGTTATGATGAGAATGAAAGAAGAAGGAGGGGGAATGAGAAAGCAGATCACGGATAAGCTGTCCATCTATATCCCAGCAACCAAGATCGACAAGAAGCCTGTGGAACGCTTGATCGCATTGGGCGAGAAGCGCGATCGCTCGGTCAACTACCTGGTGGTGGAAGCCATCCTGCAGTACCTGGATCGGGAGGAGAAGAAGTGAGAAGCCGATACCGACTTGTGGGGGTCGCCGTGCTGATGCTGTGTGCGCTCGCCCTCACGGCTACTGCCGCGCTTCCAGAGTTGTTGGTCCGATTCTTGAACGTTGGTCAGGGCGACGCGATCCTGATCAGTCGCGGGGACATTGACATCTTGATCGATAGTGGACCGAGTGCAGGCATTGTTCCTCTGCTGCAGACATACATTCAGGAGCCGCTGGAGGCCATGATCCTGACACATGCCCACACGGACCACTACAGAGGACTGGATGACGTCTTGAGAGCATTTGAGGTTCTGGAAGTCTTCACGAGTTCGGATCATCGTGACAAGTCGACCTACCAGACTTTCCTCTCTGCAGTCTCTGACGAAGGGCTCTTGCCCACGGAGGTCGGCCGAGGCGACACGATCACGCCTGGCGAGTTGACACTCTCTGTCCTTCATCCGCTCGTGATCGATACGAGAGAGGATATGGAGAACGTGAACTCAGTCGTGTTACAGCTCTCGTATGGGGAGATCGACTTCCTGTTCACCGGAGACCTTGAGGAGAGCGCTGAGAACGAGCTTGTGCTCGCTGGTGTGCTTGAGGACATTGATGTCCTGAAGGTCGCCCATCACGGTTCCAGATATGGATCTACGGAGGGGTTCCTCGATGCGGTGCTTCCAGAGATAGCGATCTACTCCGCCGGCGTAGACAACTCCTACAACCATCCACACGACGAGGCGATCACTCGCCTCTGTGACATCGGCGCCGAGATCTACGGGACGGATATTCATGGCACCGTCACGGTGATGACGGACGGTGAGGACTACTCAGTAGTGACAAGTACTGGGCAGCCTGCGATCGTGTGCGAGAACGGGGGGCAGAACGGGTCAGGCGAGCCGCTGCTTTTGTTGGTTGATCCGGTGGAGGCAACGGGCCAAGGCGGCTATGCGACATGCAGCGCCCACACGGTGCCTGGGGCAACCTGCACGATTGCCGTCTACTACAGCTCCGGAAAGAGTACGGCTGCTGGATTGGGGCCAAAGGTGGCCGATGCAGCTGGAAACGTGTCGTGGACGTGGAAGGTCGGGACAAGAACGGCTCCTGGCAGCTATCGAACTGTCGTTACTGCATCAGCCGGTGAGTCGACGTTGAGCGAGACGGTCTACTTCCAAGTGCTGGATACTGGAAAGCCCGGATAGGTTGCGACGACCTGGGGAGTGATGGTTGTCATTCCGCCCACAGAATGTCCTTCTGAGCAATCCTCAGTTCCGCTCCTAGGTCAAGGCAGCTCGGCGGATCCCAACGATAGTCCTTGCCGATGAGGTGGGAAAGCGCTGGGTCGAATCGCGTCGCGTTCCAGATTCCCCACATGGAGCGCAAGTGCCCTGGGCGTTCGTGGATGCTAGCGTGGGCCAACTCCTGGTCCGCAAGAACATCGAACGGGCAGGTAAGCCCGTTGCCTGCTGTCAATTGCTCGCGCCAGAACTCTGCCATGAAGAGCCTCATACACAGGTCGCGGTCCTCCTGGCTAGTCGCTGAGTCGACGCGCAGAGCTTGCTTTTCAGCCACCTTCGTGAGACAGAGAAGGGGGCCGGCCTCACGAGCTTCCCCGCCCTCCCGGAATACAGACTGAGAGTAGACGGGCTTCTCTTCTTGCAGTACTCCACCAGCCTCCTCCCAGAAGCGAACGGAGAGGCTTTGCAGATCCCTTGGGGGATTTCCGGGATGGTCAACAAGCCGGAAATCTGGCATGTGAGATCCTCGAGGATCCAGAGCGCCTCGCTTCACTGATTCTTCGAAGTCCTTGAAGATGAGAGGAATTGCGGCTTCTGCGTTTGCGCTGTCGATCTGGATACCGTGTTTGCGGATGTCCTTGATTACGTCGATCGCCTGCCGAAACCGATGGGCAGGGCTCTCCCATTGATCCTGTCCGATGCGC
>Ga0180435_10004233_pt1 | contig 14147 bp, 5 predicted proteins | sample SS_ome_3_FD_132467 | JGI IMG/M metagenome (GOLD analysis project Ga0180435, IMG submission 132467) | Hypersaline lake sediment archaeal communities from the Salton Sea, California, USA - SS_3_S_1 metaG | ecosystem: Environmental > Aquatic > Non-marine Saline and Alkaline > Hypersaline > Sediment... | reverse complement strand
ACATCCCAATCTCCCCTTCCGGGTATCAGCATCCACTCAGAAGAAGCAGCATCGGAACCAGCCGCAGTGGTCCAATCGGTATTACCTTCCTTAATGGAAAACTTCCTTACAAAAATATGTTCCGTTTCCGGACGGTATATCCCGGCCACAGTCTGGTAATCGCCGCTTACACTGCTGGTTGCAGGATCTATTTCAAGAAAAGCCTGATCCACGAGCACGGTAGAAGTGTCACCGCTGATCCAGAAGAGTCCTGCAGCCCGGTTCTCGTTCATGTACATAACTTGAAAATTTGCACTTGTAGAATCAAAACCCCACATTTCATATTCAGGAATTACCGGGTAGAGTTTATCTTGTGTACCCCAGTCAGGAAAATGAACCACGCTGTCGGCCCTTTCCAGCATGCTCAATGAATGATAGGGTCTGATATTGTATCCCAGGTCATCCATAATAAAGTATGGATCCCTGACTGCCATCACCAGGTAAGATTCACCGGGCTGAAGGATACCCTTTGGATAAAAGCTTCTGGCATCTGACGGTCTGCTGTTTGTTAGAAACCATTCATCTCCGACCTTGGTAAAGTCCTCAGCGTCAGAAATGCTGGCATACATCAAATTTGAAAGATCGACTGGTTCGCTTCCCATATTCGTCAATTCAAAGTACTGACTATTGTAGCGATTCCAAATGATCTCCGAGATCACTACGCTCCGGATCGTGTCCTGGGCAAACATACCCAGGCCAAATCCAAGCATTAACAATAAAGTTGTAAATAGTTTTTTCATAAGACAAATTTAAAGTTTAGTATTAATTCAAGTAAAGACAAAGTATAATTAAAATGCTCATTTTGATTTATTTTCCTGATTCAACAGTAAATTATTTATATACAGCGAAAGCATCAGGTATATAAATTCTAATGCTTGTTCTCTGTCAGCTCTTTATTTTGTAGTTCTGTCGTTTTCTTCAATCGGTATAGCGCCTCGATGAAATAATAATCGGCATAAATCAGGGGTACATCGATTTCCTTTCCGGCAGGATAGTTACCCACAGAATGCTTCAGTATGAAGCGATTATTATTCTCACCCTGCTCCATATAATCTTCAGAAGCCAGACTTTTCAGCATACGGAGTGCCGGCTCAAGGTAATCGACTGCACAATAGCCATCCAATTCCAATAAAGCTGAAGCTGTTATTGCAGCTGCTGAGGCGTCTTTGGGTTCCCCAGGAATTCTTGGGGCATCAAAATCCCAGTATGGAACAAGGTCCTCGGGTAAATTGGGGTGATCAAGGATAAATGTTGCTATATGCTTCGCTGCTTCGAGATAATCTGGGTTGTTGGTATACCTGTAGCACATGGTGTAACCATAGAGCGCCCATGCCTGCCCTCGCGCCCACGATGATTCGTGTGCATATCCCTGGTGGGTTTCTTTTGCCACCACTTCTCCTGAGACAGGATTATAATCAACAACATGATATGAGCTGTAATCCTGCCTGAAATGATTCTCAAGAGTTCTGTTGGCATGGTTCACTGCAATCCAATAATAAGCACTGTCAGCTGTTAAATTCGTAACATTAAATAATAATTCCAGGTTCATCATGTTATCTATAATCACCGGGAACTCCCATTTTCTGCTTATTTTCCATCCATCTGTCACATCCCACGATTTGATTGCCCCCACATTTTCATTGTATCTTGATACAAGGGCATTTGCTGCATCAATCAGCACCTTTTTATCCTCTTCTATTTTCAAAAGCTCATATGCTTTGCCGTAACTATTATTAAAGACAAAGCCCAGGTCATGGGTGGAACTATCTGTCCTGTGATCCATGAATTTTTCTTGGAAATGTTTAGCTGCCTTTAAATACTTCTCCTCCTCAGTCAGAGTATACATTTGCCAGCATATACCCGGAAAAAAGCCTGCGGTCCAATCATAATCATTTTTTACAAACTTTATTGACTGTCCGTCTTCTTTGAGCGTTCTCGGGATTTTATCCTCTTCCAGCGATAAGTGAAGCAATTGATCAAACTGCTTCACTGCAAGATTCAGGTTTCCGTTTAATAATGTATGAATCACATCCTCCTTTTGTATATCTGACGATTTGTTCTGTATGCAACTATTCGTTGTTAAGACGAAGACAATACTAAAAGAAGCGACAATTAAAACGCTTTTCATTTTCTATAATTAAATTTCTCTTTGCAATATATACTGTCAGAAAAAGAAATATTGGATCGAATTATGCAATTTATCCATGAAAATGTCCGATTCTCTTAATAACTTATTATTCTGAAGCTTACAAGAACTTTTTTATAGCGACAATGAACGATTATTCTGAAATATGAACAATTTATGTGCAATATGTGACAACTCATCGTTAGTTTTGCAGAAAGTACTAAATTGCTACTTGAAAGTGAATAGTAAATGGCAGAGGAGAATTGAAGAATGAAAAGACTATTTCATATTAAAATACTCTTATCACTATTGGCAACAAAAAGCCAGAATATATCTTTTCTGTTTTTCTCCCTTCTCTTTCTGACCACTCAGATTGCATCTCCTCAATCAGAAGGCTTCAGTAATATTAGCATTCCTGAGGGATTGAGCCAGTCTTCAGTTCTAGACATTGAAAAAGATAATCTAGGGCGAATGTGGTTCGCCACCAGGAATGGATTGAATTGCTGGGACGGAGTTAGAATGCGCCATTTTTTTCCGGAACCCGGTGACACTTCCTCACTAATGAGCCACCTGACAAGAGAAATTCTTATTTCAGGTAAATTCCTCTGGGCCCGGTCTACAAATGGTCTCTCAAGGATAAACCTGAAAACCATGAAAATCAGGAGATACTACCTTGACGGAGTTCAGGATATGTCAGTTTACCAGGACATACTCCTGTTAGCAACCAGGAATGGCTTATTGAAATATAATTCTGAAAAACAAGAGTTTTATCCTGATACGGTTTTATTTTCTGAGCGTGTCAACACATCAAAGATTTTCATTGACAGAAACGATGTTCTTTGGATTATTGAAAGCAATAATGGACAGATCATTAAAATTGAAAACACAAGCATAACCCATATATCATTAGAAAATTATAGAAACATAAGAGCTTCGGATGTCTTACTCGATAAGTATGACAGGCTCTGGATTGCCAGCAGAGAATATGGGATATTTGTCTATAACCAGGAGAAGGGAAGCATAGAGGTCATTAACGAAGATTCCAGTCCATTTTTCCTTAATAGCCCAAATGTAAGAGCGCTCGAAATAGATGCAGAAGGAAACATCTGGGCTGGCACATTCTCTGGTTTATCAAAATTTGACATTGATAATCAAGTTACAACGAATATTAATTCTCTTTCGATACCGGATGACATGCAATTTTCCTCAATTCATTCTATGTTCATGGGTGAAAACAATCATCTTTGGATTGGAACTTACAGACGCGGGATATTCTATAAGAACCTTTCGCACTCTGTTTTCCACACCTATTTTAATCCAATATCCGGAATATTTGAAACATTTCCAGTTATTGGTCAGATGATTGAAGATGAAGAAGGAAATTTATGGATTGCTACCGAAGGCGGGGGATTGGAGTATTATGACAGGTTCAATGACACATTTAAGAATTACCCGGTAAATGATATTGAAACTGGTACCTCTGCACCGAATATAAAATGCCTGTATCTTGAAAATAATGAAGCATTATATATTGGTATGGTTGACGGGGGATTAAACATCCTGGATATTTTCACAGGCTTATTCAGGAATTTTGAAAAAGAGGATTACCCGAATGCACCGGGCGAAGTTGGATCTATTATTCCTTATAAATCCGGATATGTCCTGGGAACTGATCTTGGACTCCTGTATTATAACAAGATTCAAGATACGTTTCAATCATTCGCTAATTTAGAAGGCATTGATGAGCTTGCAAAAATATATAATTGGAATACAAGAAGCATTTTTAGAGACAGCAGAGGCAGATTTATCATTGGAATAGAAGGCAATAAACTGTTGATGTACGATCCTGAGAACAAAAGCCTGGAAAGACGTCGGATACATTCGTATCCTGATAAAATGCCTGAAAACAGGCCAATGATTTCAGTTATGGAGGATCACAGCTACCGCATCTGGATTGGAACAAATGGCGGAGGACTATTACTTTTTGATACCAAAAGAGACACAATCCTGACCTTTAACAAAGCGACAAATGGGTTACCCAGTAATTTTATACTCGGAATTAGTGAGTCAAGATACGGGAATATATGGTTATCAACAAGTACCAGCCTTACACGATTTGATGTTGAAAACGAAGTATTTTACAATTACGACATTAAATATGGCCTGCCACTGAACGAGCTGAATGAGAAAGCTCTGCTACTAACCAGGGATGGCGAACTATTTATTGGAGGGATTGATGGTTTGATTTCATTTCATGAGGAGAATCTGATTTCTGAAGTTCCCCTCAATCCCATCATCTTCTCATCATTGCATGTTAACCAGGTCGAAGTCGATCCTCAGAAAGATAGTCACATCATAAAGGAAGATATTTCGTATACTGAAAAAATTGTATTGAAACCTAAATATAAGGTATTTACTATAGGATATTCTGCCCTTAATTACAATTCGGAACTGCTTAATAAATATGAGTACAAGTTGGAAGGATTTGACGAAGAATGGATCAGATCAGAATATAGTATCCCGGTAACCTATACAAATCTAAATCCCGGAAAGTACATATTCAAAATTCGAGCTACCAATGCTGTATATAAACCGATTGGTGATGAAAAAAGTGTGGAGATAATTATTATACCACCTTTTTATCGCACCCTGATTGCTTTTATAATCTATGGCCTTATGATTCTAGGGTTGATTTTATTTTTTAACAGTTCCTATCTGGGGAAAATCAGATTGCGCTATGAATTACATGCAAAAAGAAGTGAGATAGAAAAGGAAAAGGAATTAAACCAGTATAAACTAAGATTCTTTACCAATGTAAGTCATGAATTCATGACTCCACTGACAATTATTTTATCAAGTATTGAAAATATATTTTCCGGCGGCAGGGTCCCGGCTCAAATAAAGAATGACCTTAACCTGGCCTACCTGCAGACGAAGCGATTAAAAAAGCTAAATACGGAGTTATTGGATTTCAGAAAAATAGAACAAGGTTACCTTAAACTAAAATTTATCAAAACAGATATAATTGAATACGTGGAGAATATCTACAATTCCTTCAGTAAAATGGCAGAGGGAAGGAGTATTAAATATGTCTTTGATAATGAAATGGATGAGCGACGCATTTACTTCGATCCTGTACAATTGGACAAAGTATTTTACAATCTGCTTTCGAATGCATTTAAGCATGTGTCAGAGTCGGAGGGTCGTATTATCCTAAGCATAAGCGAACAGGAAAGTGAGGTGTTGATTAGTGTTCGCAACAATGGAAAAGTTATTGCTAAAAAGGATATTGAGAAGGTTTTCAACCGTTTTATACAGCTGGATGATGAATATAAGAAAAGTGAGTTTAAGGGAAGTGGGATTGGACTTGCTCTCAGCCAGAGTATCGTCCAGGCTCACCAGGGATCCATCAGCTGTGAAAGCAGTAAAAAAGAAGGAACAATGTTTGAAGTCAGGTTACCCAAGGGTAAGGCGCATATTGATCCGGATCTTGTTGTGCAGGATATAGATATAGCTAATTCATCAATTGATGAAGAAGTAGACATACTCCAGGAACTTGAGGCAATAGAATACAGGAGCGATCAATTGAGAAGCCAAACAGGAAGTGATAACCCTGCTATGCTTATCGTTGACGATGATCAGGAGATACGCTCTGCAGTGAAAAGAATATTCTCTGACAGGTATCAAATTATAACTGCCAAAAATGGAAAAGAAGGCCTCGAAATGGCTTTAAAAATCCAACCGGAGATTATTATTTCAGATGTAGTTATGCCGACCATGTCGGGTCTTGAAATGCTTAAAAAGTTAAAACGCAACTTGAATACGAGCCATATTCCCATTGTCTTATTAACAGCCCTGGACTCAAATGAAGATCATTCAGCCGGATTGTATTCCGGGGCCGATGCCTATATCAATAAACCTTTTGACACAGAAATCCTGAATGCAACAGTCACAAGTCTTTTTCAAAACCGGAAGCTCCTTCAGGAAAAATTCAACCTGGACCCTGAAAGCAATGCCGGGAATATTGCAAAAAACATTATGGACCAGGAATTCATTAAAAAGGCACAAGCCGTTGTTGAAAGGCACCTGACCGATTTTGATTTCAATGTTGATGAATTCTCAAGTAAAATGAATATCCGCAGAACCTTGTTTTATCATAAGGTGAAAAATATTACCGGTCAAACACCAAACGATTTCATTCAAACCATCAGGCTAAAGCATGCAGCTAAAATGATATTGACTGAACCTTCGAAAAACATCTCTGAAATTGCATATGATACCGGATTTAACTCACCCCGCTATTTTAGTCAATGCTTTAAGAATCATTTCGGCGTAACTCCCTCAGTCTATGTTAAGGAACAGGATAAATAACTTCCTGCAAAGCCTCATAGAAAGAGAAATGCAATCTTTCCTTTATTCCAGACTCGTTTCAGAAAAAGATTTTGCTTTAAAATAACTATTAAAATTGTAGGAAGAAAAGGAAGAAAGGGGCGCCCAGTCAGAAGGTATGTATTTGCTAAGGCTATCAATCAGACTGGAATAAGAGGTGTCTCCAGCCAGGTTATTCCATTCCTGCGGGTCATTGTTCATATCATAGAATTCGATGGAACCGTCCTCGTAACGGATCAGTCGATGATCTTTTGTCCGGACAGCAATGTTCCCTTTTCCATAGAAAGAAAGAGCCGGGTTTTCAATATCTAAATCTACATCTGCAAGATAGGGAACCAGCGAATTTCCATCTGCCATCTCATAGTCTGGCAGTCCACACAATTCGGTAAGTGTTGGATATATATCTATCAGCTGTACGCTTGCATTGCATTCCTTGCTTTGCAACTTTCCGGGTTCTTTAAAAATCATCACTGTTCGTGTGTCCCTCTCCCAAAGTGCCTGCTTGGCAAATCGGTTCTTCTCTCCCAGATGGTAGCCATGATCCGCCCACAGCACGATTATCGTATTGTCTGCGTAATCAGATTCTTCCAGCACTTCAATTAACTTACCAACCTGAGCATCTACAAAGGTAATGCAAGCTAGATAAGCCTGGACCACATCGCTCCATTCTCCGGATTCGATCAATTCCTCGGTTGTCGGCATCATAGGTGCTTCAGCAACTTGTTTTCCAATGGAGGGAACGTCATCCATATCTTCCGGCAGGTAGGGCGGAAGGTCGATGGTATCCATATCATACAAGTCAAACCACTTCTGAGGAACATACCAGGGAACGTGTGGTCTTACAAAACCCACCGCCAGGAAAAAGGGTTGTTCATGATGCTGTTTCAATTTCCCAGCAGCCCAAGCTGCGCTTTGAAAGTCGGCCAGCATGCTGTCATGCTCCGGAAAAGCCGCCCAATCTGTCATTGTTCCACTAGTTTTACCCGGAATTTTCGATGGATCATAATTGAATCGCTCTTCCGGGAATGGGCCATAAAAGGAGAACTTACCCCCGTATTCATCAAAGGATTTTGCTTTATCGCCCTGATGGTAGATCTTCCCGACTGCCATGGTCTTATATCCATTCTGCTCGAAATAATCGGGCATCAAAATGGCTGAAGCAACTGTCTCATTAGATTTCATTATATCCTCGTCGTTGACCTGAAGGTAATTTCCTGAAGTAGAGGGATATAATCCGGTCATGATCCCTGCCCTTGAAGGTCCACAGATGGGAGCCTGACAATGCGCATTCGAGAAAAGGACTCCCTGTCGGGCCAGTTTATCAATATTGGGAGTAAGTGCACTGACTGATCCATGCATGCAATTGACATAATCATTCAGGTCATCAATGGCAATAAACAATACATTAGGCCTTTCCGCGGAGTTTTCACAGGCAAAACAAGTGCTAATCAACATTGTGATTATTACATATCTGAAGAATATACTGAGAGTGGTTTTCATCGTATTTATTTCGATAATATTCACTTGTTAAGATATTGTTATCTAATTGCTTAAGCCTGCATATGGCCAGTTTTTATTTGCCTTGCTTTTTGAAAGCATTGTAGCATTAAGCTCTTCAAGCAATTCAGGTTTTTTCCCTGCCAGATTCACCTTTTCATAAAGATCCGACTCAAGATTATACAGTTCAGGAAGGCCATTTCGTTCATAACGAGTAACTTTCCAGGGTCCGTTTCGAAGAGCCTGTCTGAAACCCTCGGGCATTTTTCCTTCCTGGATCTCAAAATAGAGGTGTTCATGTCTTTCTTGTTCCTGCCCCAATAGTTCCGGTAAAAATGAAATACCGTCGGTCTGGGCAGGTTTCTTAATGCCAGAAACTTCAGCCAGCGTTGGCATTAGATCATAAAAAACTCCGGCGTGGTCAGAGAGGGTTCCTGCCTCAATCTTGCCATACCAGTAAGCAATCATAGGAACACGAATCCCACCCTCATACATATCTCTTTTTATACCCCGGAGACCTCCTGCGCTCATGAAGAATTGTGCATTATGACTCTCTGCCTGTGGGCCGTTATCACTTGTAAAGAGTACCAGGGTATTATCCATTTCTCCCATTGCTTCAAGAGTATCCAGTAACCGTTGCACTTGTTCATCCAGCATGGTGATACGGGAAGCATGCCGGCGTTCATTTTCCGGCCATCCGAATTCGCTGTACCTTTTTGTCTCCCGAAGATCGTATTCATGCGCATGAGGCGTGCGATAGGACATGACCAGAAAAAGGGGCTTTTCAGAATTACGCTCTTTTGTCAGAAAATCAATTGCCAGGTCTGTCCTGAAGACATCCTTGCAATCATATTGGGTATAATCATAGTATACTACGCTGTCGCGTCCATTGATCCAATGATCATTTTCATCAAACCGGCCTCCTTCCGGTTTCGCACCCCACTGTTCCTGAACAGCATACTCAAAGCCCCTGCCAGCAGCCCAGGTCGAAATATCTCCTGGAATCCCAAGGTGCCATTTTCCTATGTATGCTGTTTGGTAGCCGGCATCTCTGAGCATTTCGCCTAAGGTCAGTTCTTTTCTGTCCAGTGAAATTCTTCCCCAATCATTATTGCCAACATATCCGTAATTGCCCCTTATGCTCAGCCGTCCCACATGCATACCAGTCATCAAGACAGCCCGTGATGGACTACAAACTGAACTTCCCGCATAAAACTGTGTAAAACGCATTCCCCTTTTTGCCAGCTGATCGATGTTCGGAGTTTTTATTATTTCCTGGCCATAGCAGCCTAATTCACCATAACCAAGATCGTCGGCCAGCAGTATAAGTATATTAGGACGCTCAATAGGATTGACATCACTGTGTCTTGCACTATGGCATCCACTCAGGCAAATCACAAGCATTAAGAAGCATAGTACTTGTATCCATAATCGACTTTGCATACTTTCATTCATTATATTAACTGGACTATTGCAACATTACTTTCCTTACATATCTTCCCATCTTATTTTCTACACTCACAATATAAATCCCGGGACTTGAAATTTTGATCTGGTTCTTGTCTGTATACTGCACCACCCGGCCTGATATATCACTGATCGCTGCCCTGAACTCAGTCTCAGATTCGATATAGATATTATCATGATATGCCCATATTTTTATATCCTCAACAGTCCTGGGATGCGGCAGCAAGTCAACAGTGGCTGTATCAGGAGCGCCAATAAAATCTTCTGATACTGTTGATCCGGCATAATCCCCAGAAGGAAGCAGAAAATTTATATAGGTTCTCTGGTTCACGCTTGAAACAACATATTCTCCTTCTAATTCTTTGCTTATCTGCAAAAGCACGCTCCCGGTCCATAATGCCGTTGGATCAGCGATTGAAATATTGTAGATTGTATCAACCACGTGTATTAATAGTAGACAGGGTTTGCTAACCGAAACTGTAAACCCCTCTTTAAAAGTTACTGTGCTGTCCGTGGAATAAAATGCCGCTGCATATATATTTTTCGCAGCATATTTCACCGCCTGAACGCTTGCATTGTTCGACACAGTCTCATAGGATTGTGAGGGTATCCAGTTTTTAAAATCCTCCAGGCTCTTCCCTGGCACAATCATGTATTCATAAGTTTCATCTTCTGGTTGAGTGCCATGATCGATCCATGCACTGAATATCTTCTCGGTTCTGAGCTTATCATCAGAAGATCCAAAGTCAATATCGGAATACCTTCCGGACTGGTTTTTATTGCTCAATGTCACATTTTGCGGGTCTGGAAAATAATATCCCACCTCATCATGGTAGACCCAGTCAAGATCTGTAAAAGACATCTCATTTGCAGTAAAGTCAGACTGCATACCATTGTCACTAAGCACAACATTACCTTCAGACCTGCATTGGTTAATATTCGTAAATACCGGATTCGAAAGTGAAGCATTGATTTCTCCTCCGATGCAGTAGATGCCTTCATCCGTCATCAAATCGGCCTTTCTCACTGAGACACCTTCATAATCCTGCTCATAGGCAGTGAATCCAACAATCCCATTCGAAACGCCCCCCGCAAAATCTATTGCTGTTCTATTATATGTTTTGCTAATTGGGCTTATTTCATTGCTTTCTAAAGTAGATCCGGCGATACGCGACCAATCCCAGACCACCGGTGTCTCAACGTACTCAGTTCCGGTAACCATAATGCACTTGTTTCCGACTCCAAGATTTATTCCTTTTTGATTTGTGCCATTGATACGTTCAGTTGCCACAACTCTGCGGGAAGAATTTCGGACTGAAGCATACCAGTCAGGCCCATGTTGTACCATCATATCACTTTTCCAGAAGTGACGGTTACCGGGGTACTGAAAATCCCCTGTACCATTAATGTGCGCTCTCATGGCCTGGATCTCACCAATCCTGGGAGGATTGGCTTCCAGCAGGTAATCAATGGTTTCAATTAACCCCGTTGAATTTAAAGTCCATGGAGTCGCAATTTGACGACCACTCACTCCATAATCATAACCCGACTTGTGTACAAACCATTGAAATCCGTCAAGAAGGAGATCGGTCAGGATCTCAGCCTTATCGGAAGGATAACCATACAGAGTACCGGATGCCAGGTTCAGAAAAAAAGCGCCAGCTTTAAGGTATTTATGTCCATATCCGTCAAAATAGATCTGCTCCTCGTGCTGATGATAACTGTAATCCAATTTTATTCCTTGTTCAATTCCCGGAGATATACGGATCAGCTTTTTCAGGTCGTCGAATGATTTATCCACCTCATCCAAATTCTCTGTTATGCAAGCCTTGTAAAGTGATGGCTGGGTTACATATATAACATTCGCCCCAATAAATTCTCTTCCTTCCGCCTGAAGCTCACTGTGATAAGAGGTAAATAAAGCGTATTTTTCCAGGGTATCCTGCGGAAAACCAAATTCGTCACCGGTCTTCATGAGAAGCAGCGCAGCCTGCCAGTCAGCAGGCATCAGCACCATGTAAGAGTGCCAGTGTGTGCATTGTGGATCTTTGTTATAGAAAAACCTCAACCCCAACAAAATCTTCTCCTTAAGCACCTGATTATGAAAAAGGGAAGAATTCGGATCATTATACATCATGGTCATTGCATGAAGTTGTTCTGCATGTTTTAACGCCGGCCAGGGATCCGTCGTAACATTATAATCGATCTCATCCCAGCTCCCGTCTGTCGCCATCGAATTCATATACTCACTCACCTTGCTGTCGGACGAACTGGTTGTTTGATCCTTTGCCGGGTGATAACCGGATAATGCTGTTTCATAAAGTTTTTGGGTAATTTTGGTAAGCCTGTCCGTGGGCGCCACTAATTCATAGCTTCCATCAGATCCTGCTATGCGCAGTTCGTCGTGATAGACTGTACGTGAATATCCAGGCGGCATTCGGGTGTAATTTTCATTGATATCGTCAAATTGATAGGAATAAAGGCCAAACTTCAAATAGGCACCATCAACTCTTGAAGCGAGGTGGTTGTCGCCAGTCCAGTCAACAACTTGTGCACCGTTACGCCAAATCTGGAATAGACCATTCGTATCTGAAAACCTTAGATGGATGACCCAGTCGACCCATTTCCCGTAATCGGGAGGCAGATTATCTACCAGTGTTTCCCTTCCCCTGGAACCTGAATCTGTAACGTATTCAAATTCGAGCTTTACATCGTCTCCTGTGAAGCGAAGCACAAAAGGCTGTGGTTTGAAATCGTCCCCGTAAATCCAGTCGTTATAATGGCACTGCATGAGCATTCCCTGGTCGTTAAAAGTACCGCTCTCAAAGTCTTCGTCGAGCTTTATACTGATTCCTACCCAGTAGTCCTGGTCGACTTCGAATTTTCTTCCTGACTGGTTAAGGCTTACTTCGGTCCGTTCGGGGTTAGTACTTGCATTTGTAAGCTGCGATTTCAACACATATCTTCCTTCTCTTGCAGCAGCAGCTTCAACTACCTGAGCGGCATTACCTGAAACACTAAAAGTATGAGATCCGGATTCAAACCCCTCTTCGATGATCAGTATTTGGGCATTTGCATTAAATGCTAGAGAAACTGCAATAAATGTGAATAGTTTATTTTTTGCCAACATAAATCGAAATTGTCTATTAAATTATCAACGATTAAACACAATGATAGCACTTGCGATACTCAAAAAACAGTTAATATCGTACGTATTTATGCCGAATTGTTCAACGATGTCTTTCAGCAGCTAATTTCCGGCACGAAATAGGCCAAAAACACGATGATTTAGTTCCATTAGGTAGCGGTCATTATCATTATCTTCAAATGGATCATAGCCAATGTATTTTCTGTGAGTTGGGAATTCCGTGCATGCAACTACCTTTTCTCCTTCCAAGGTTCTTATCCGGATGAAACTGTTTTGATGAGGATATTCCTGGTTTCGCGTACGCTCTGCACCGACCAAGCTACAGGCGCTGCCTTTCCCCTCCATCCTGAGAATTGATGCTTCAGTTGTTGGTTCCATGTAGCGTGAGGTTTTTTGATTGATAAAAAATGAGAGCAGTTCTGTCTTTCCCCCTCCCTGAGTTTGAAGAAAGGGACCGCTGTGCTCTCCTACTTTCTGGCCAATCGTGAACAGCATACCCCCATCGTTGACCATTCGCGGAACAGTTGAAGCCGACAGGTAGTATTGAAGTGTTTCCGTTTTGTCCGGCAAAATGTACTCGCGATCTGAGACTGGCATCTCGATATTAAAATTTCGAGCCCAAACCTTCTGGTTCTTGAATACAACCATTTCCTGCGGGAATCCCCCACTATAAGCAAACTCAACATTATCGAAATATACTTCCCGGTTTTCAGCTTCAAATCCATTTCGATATGCCCGGGGTCCGGTTTTGGCCCTGACATCCTTGAAAACAACTGTGGATCGGGCATCATTTTGAAAGAGCTGGAAATCTTCAACCCCTGGGTTTGCGCCTTTGGGAACAACTCCTTCCAGTCGTATTCCCCTTATAAAAAGTTCAGGATGCCTTCCCGTATTAAGATGAAAACCAATAAAATAGTTTGGCCTCCTGTATGGAAATTGGCGTACGACAGGCCCCTTTATAAGGATATCCGTCATGTGACCGAAAATTAGCTCAACATTCCCTGGTGTTCCAGGTGCATTAACAAACAGGGTCCTCTTTATAACAAAGGCCTTACCATTTAAAAGTCCGATATATCGTGCCCCTGAATTGAATGCGGCTTGCAGTAAATGCGTGTCGTCACCGGTTCCCGAAGGTTTCACAATAATCCAGGACGAGTCAGTTACAATACTACCTCGCTTTAGATCCTTCATCGAAACTGTTGTGTAATCTCCTGCTTTGAGCCGTTCCCAGGCCACAGGTGAAATTGCGGGTGTAGACTTCTGTGGCAGGTTCAACGATTGGGTGGGTGCCCCCTCAAATGCTACCACTACGTTGGTTTTTTCCTCTTTGGAATGGCCATGCACAAGCACGATCTCATCGCTGGAAGCCGATCGGAACTTGCCATGGTCGAGGATAGGGAATGTGCCACACCTGTAGAATTGTCCCCCCCTCATATAAAGGTGACCTTGTTCGATGTGGATAACAGGAACAGAAGCTTCCTT
>Ga0180435_10004232_pt1 | contig 14147 bp, 10 predicted proteins | sample SS_ome_3_FD_132467 | JGI IMG/M metagenome (GOLD analysis project Ga0180435, IMG submission 132467) | Hypersaline lake sediment archaeal communities from the Salton Sea, California, USA - SS_3_S_1 metaG | ecosystem: Environmental > Aquatic > Non-marine Saline and Alkaline > Hypersaline >... | reverse complement strand
GTCTTCCGCACGCTGAAACAACGTGGCCACGATCCGATACGCACCATCATCGCCGCCCTTACCGATTACCTCACCACGAAACAACTACCAGCACTACCTGAACACAAAACCGCTTCACACGGCTGAAGTGTTACCAGATTTCTGACTTCAGATATCCACAGAGATGCGATTGTGGTGAGTCTTACTGGATAGCTTGTCCCATATCTGAAGTCTAAAATCACAAATCTCAAATCTAATTTCTCTGTATGACACACCCATGAAAGCTTGTATTCGTGACAAGCTTTTCTTGCGCGTGTCGCCAACAAGCCTTTCTCACTCTTGCTTCCTCCGCGGCCTCCTCCCTCTCTGTGGTTCAAGCTCCAATCGTTGCCAACGCGGATTTTTTGAACCGCGGAGGAGAAGAGATCGCGGAGATAGAACCGAAGAATGGTTGTCTTCTGATTTCAAGCGCCACTCGATATCAGAAATCAACAATCCTTTCCTTTTCCCTTCTCTTTCTTTCCTCTGCGAACCTTTGCGAACTCTGCGGTAGTCGTTTTGGTTGCGGCCCTGCCGCGCTAAGGCCTCGGTGTTCTCTGTGGTAGTTAATCTGTTCGCGCTGGATTCGCAGGAAACCGTCTCACGAGTTTTCGAGTATGCAGGAATCCGGAGAAGGCTCATTCACTCGCTTGCGACTCGAGCTAGTAGTCGATTGCCGCTGTCGATGCGCAGTACCAACCGCTCCGGCGACACGCTGTATCGCGGCTATCCCTCCTCACTACCTCACGCCTCACTCACTCAGCGTCGCCGTCGCCCGAAACTAATCAGCCCCAGCAGGCCCAATGCGGCCAGAGCAAGGGTGGTGGGTTCGGGAACCGCCGACACCCGGATGTCGCTGATCATAAATTCAGCAGAGGACCCGACTAAGCTGAAAGCCAGCGATGTAACAGAACCTGCTGATGTGAAATCAACGAATGCTCTTTCTTTTTTAACACCGAGGTTGAGATCGCCGTTCAACACGGATGCGTAGGGACTGACCGCGACCGCCGTACCGTCGTTGATGGAAACGGTGGAACTGGCGCTGGACAGGTCAATGCTCCCACCAGTGGAACGCTTCTCCAAGACGAAGGCAACATCCTTCACCGATTGGTCAAACGAGATCGTGAAGGTCGGATTGGAGACGTTAGTCTGGAACGACCCATGGAAAGCCGTAACCGAGGACGGGGAGTCAGTCGTGGCCGCAGCCGGACTGAGGTCATCCCAGTAACTGAGTTTGGTAGGGTCCTTTGCGGATAATGTCAACCCCGTCAGCGTTGCCGTGATATCGGTCCCGCCGTCATTGCCGGTGACCGCATGAGGGGAGGTTGCGTCGCTGTACCAATGCGGAAGGATTGTCCCTGCCTGAGTGGAGTCGGGAGCGAAGGTAAGGGCTGCCATTGCCACGCCGGCAATGGCCAATACGATCATCGTGCGATTCTTACTGTTCATGGGTCTACCTTTCGAATGTGGGGAGAGGAGTTGGCAGCGAGGAAGGTTCGCCTTCCCGATGCCGAAGAAAACAAAGACACAAAAAGATCATGTAACTCTGTCGGCCGGCGTTCTCCTTCTTGAGGGTGCTCATGGGGGTAAATCTTGTTGTACTTGTAGGCCGTGACAAGCTCTGCGCCGTTACGGCAGAGGACACTTCTGCCGGAACTGTGTCGCTGCCGCTCCTTGTTCCGGCCTACGGTTCTCCAAAAGCGTCGGCGCTTTCGGCAGCACCGTCGCCTGCGGCTTGCCGTTAAACAAGGATATTACTCGTTGCCTCTTTCTGTTTGGTAATTCGCTTTCACTTCGCTCGGCTTGAGTGCTCGGTCGTATACGCGGATGATGTTGAACTGGCCGTCGAAGGATTCATTCTGACTTGCCCGCTTGCCGAATAGCGTCTGCACGATCGCACCGCCGCTGTACGTCTCGGAGTGTGATTTCACGGCTCCTGCCGCAACGCCGTTCTTGTAGAACGCCATCCTATCGCCACTCTTGGTAACGACGATCTGCGTGAATACTCCCGTCTCATGCAGTTGTGAGTCGGACGTCGCCGAGCCGCCACTGGGGCTGAATTCGTCATAGCGAAGTGCCCTCGTACTGGAGCCGATTCCGTCCAGCCTTAGGTAGTGGCGAGTATGCTCATTGCTTGCCGGGAATTCACCGTAGAGCGCGCCGCGATTGACCTTGATGCCGCGGTCGGCTCGCAGCCAAAATTCCCAGGTTGCACCGGTGACCTTGTTCGTGCCGCCGGCAATTTGATAGGTGTCGGCCTGAATGTGCGTCTGGTCGTTGCCGGTCAGGACGATGCCGTATTCGTAGGGCGTGCCGGCCTGCCCGCTGTTGCGCGTCACGCCGCTGCCGGCCACAATCGTGCCGTCGTGTTTTCCCGGGGTGGCCAGATTCACCAGTCGCGTGGTGGTGCCGGTGCCGGGGTTGCCGCGACCGTCGACATTGTCGGCTCGGTAGTGGATCGAGAGCCCTCGCGTCGCAATTCCTGCGGAGGGTTTCGAAATCCGCTCGACCCGTTTGCGATACTCGGCAAGCCGCTGCAGGTCGATATTCCCCTGGCTGGCAATCCGGCCGCCCCCGGCCGCGACCGACGCGCCTTGCCCCTTGCTGAGTTGCATTCGCGGCGGATCCTGCTCGTCGCCGCCGCCGGTGCTTGTCACAACCACCTGACCGGAGAGCACGAAGAACTCCGCCGCGCCGTCTTCACGCACGTCGACGGCAAACTGAGTGCCGATATCTTCGACGCGGGCGTGGGGGGTGGCGATGGCAAAACCGCGCGCGCGTTCCGTTTCGCAACTTGCTACCAGCAAGCCGCGGACCAAGCGCCCGGAGTTAGTTGTGGCCGTGCTGAACACGGCTGGACCTTCGAGAATCACCGAGGCGCCATCGCGGAAGAGGATTTGGGCCAAGCCCGACTTGAGTTGCAGTTGCCGGCCTTCGCGCAGCGCCTCGCCGGGGTCGGGGGCCTCGCCTTCCCACTCGGCGTCACGCGTGCGCACCAATTGGGCCACGGGCGGGGCGATCTTCTGTTCCGGCCCTGTGCAATCTTTTCTTCCCCCAGTCGTGGCCAGACGATGGCAAAAAAAGCGGTCACGAACGCGACGGTTAGCAACGCGGCCAACGATAGGAATCGCCCCGGGTGCGTCCGCCAGTGGATGGCTCGGGCGGCCTTGCCGAGCGTGCTTTCATTGGGCAGTTCGGCCGAGTCGATCACCTGTTCGACCACGCCCAGCGACGCCAACAATTCTGTGACTTCGTCGTCCTGTTGCTGGCCAGAGAAACTCCGCGAAAGCAGGCCATCAAGCCGCACTGCCTGGGCAAATTGCGATGCGGCGGCTTCATCGGCGGAAATGTGCTCGGCCAATTCGCGCAATTCGTCCTCATCGGCGAGTCCATCCAAGTACCGATTCTGCAATTCCCGATACCGCTGCGACTGGCTCATTGCGACCCTCCTTGTCCCGCTAGGCGGCGCTCGATACATTCCCTGAGCGAATGCCTGAGTCGGGCCAACGCCTTGAACGCGGCGGCGGCAGTCAATCCCAACTGTTCGGCCAGTTCTTTCACCCCCAATGCATCGCTATATCGTAATTTCAGCAGATGGCGTGACTTTTCGGTGAGCGGCTTGAGGCAGTGCTCCAGGGCATCCGCCTCGGCAGATAACCCCGCCTCCTGGCGATCAAAAGCATCGAGAATGGCTTGCACGGTTTCGGGCGGGAACGGCGTTGGCGTACGTCCCTGCTTGTCCCGCCGCTGGAGAATCTTCCTGGCGGCAATCCCCCGAGCCCACGCCCCGAACGACCGATCGGCATCGTATTCGCCGAACTTTTACCACAACACCACGACAACTTCCTGGAAGATATCGTCCCGATCATGACGATCGCGCACCAACGAACCGATGAACATCTGCACATCGGCCTGATGTTTGACGAACAGCGTCAGAAACTCGGCGTGATCAGTCATTGCGAAGAATTACGAGAAAAACGAACGAAACGAGCGCATACTACACCCTCTATTTTCTTCTTCCGTGAGCTACCTGCCGATTGGACAGAAAAACGGTGTTTTTTGGAATTCGAAACAATTCGGCCGTCTGAGACACGCCATTTCCTCGCACGCGGGAATTCCGGTGACCCGCGCCGGTTTGCTAGAGTCCGGCTGCGTGGGAATGACGGTAAACTTGGGAACACGCCGCCACCGAAAACGCGACGGCCCCTGGAAAGCCAAAAGTCACCGATAATGCTTCTTGTTCAACTCGATGACTCGATCGACGTTGCTTTGATCGATGATGCCCGCCCCGGCGTCCATGTCGGAGGGCATGATGCCAAGGCGGCAATAGAGGGCGAGTTGCACGACGGGATAGAAGCCCTGGATGTAGGGCTGCTGATCGATGGTGCAGCGAATGTGCCCCGCCTTTATCAGGCGCAAGATATTGGGCGAGAGATCGAAACCGGCGGCCGTGGTGCCCTTGCTGCCGAAGTGCTTTTCGATGGCCAGCCCGGCCCCCTCGGTATCGGCTTGGCCCGTGCAGAGAACGAACTTGATGCGGTCGTCGGCCTTCAGCGCTTTGGTGATCGCAACACTCGCTTCGTCGGGGTAGCGGCCGGTGACGATCGCCGTCCAGGTGATTCCCTTTTCCTTGAGAATCTCCTGCTCGCCGCGCAAACGTTCATCCAGCGAAAGCACGTTGGCGTCGTGCTGCGTCATCAAAATGTGACTGCCTGCGGGAATGAACGACAGGGCCTCCTGTGCCAACGACCGACCCGCTTGATAGACATCTTGACTGACGGTCGAAAGGCGGGCGTTTTCGGTTCGCGAGTCGTCCGTATTGAATGCCACGACGGGCACGCCAGCATCAAGGGCCTTTTGGACAACACCGTCGAACGCCTCGGTATCGATCAGATTCAGCGCGATGCCGTCGTAGCCGTCCTCGACCGCCTTGGTGACCATGGCGGCTTGCTTCTTCACGTCCACCCCGTGTGTGCCGGTAAACTCGCACTCGACGTCCATCAGCTTGGCGGCGTCTTCCATTCCCTTCTTCAGCGGAATGAAGAAGTCCTCATCGACGCACGTGGTAATGAAGATCAACCGCAACCGTTTTGGTTGAACGACTTCTTCGGCGAACAACGGCGCCGCCAACAGCGCTACCGCGACCGCGGCGAATACACGGATTCGCAACTGCATGGTTCTTCCTCGTGATGTCTACCAGAAGATGATGTACAGCGCTACGGTCGCCAACACGACGCCGATGCCCGCGATCTTGGCTCCCTTGGAACTCTCCAGGGCAATCTTCTCGGTCTTGGGCAGCGTGACCGGCTCCTTCAGGGGCATGATCATCGTGAGAGCGCCCAACACAATCGCAATCGTCGCCACCGAGATCGCCATTCGGTTCAGGAACGCAATTTGAGGTGCGAACCAATGCAGTCCGCCGTAGATGATCGGGCAGATAAGCAACCCGACCACACCGCAGATTCTGGGCGACTTCGGCACGAACAGGCCGAACAAGAACACAGTCAGAATGCCCGGCGAAATGTAACCTTGGAATTCCTGAATGAAGTGGAACGCGCCTTGGTACTTGGGACTCGCCAATTGTGGCGCGATCAAACAGCCGAGGATGACCGCGAACGGCACACAGCACCGCCCAACCAACACCAAGTTTCCTTGCGATGCGTCCTTGTTGATGTATTCCTTGTAAACATCCATGGTGAAGATCGTCGACGCGGCATTGAGCATCGCCGCCAACGAACTGACGACCGCCCCCATGAGAGCAGCGAGAATGAATCCCTGCAAGCCGTTTGGAGCGAGATGGGCAATCAAAGTGGGGAACGCCGAGTCGTAATCGTATCCGACGAGTTCCGTGGCCACCTTGATATCTTCGTCCTTCTCTGCCTCCTCGATCAATCCGCCGTTGACCTTCGACAATTCCTCTCCCGTCGGCGTGTCGGATTTCAGAACCGTTGCGTTGAAAACAATGATTTCTTTCGCTTGAACGGGATAGAGCGAGGCGAAGTCTTCATTGAACTTGAACACCATTTGCGCCTTCGCAGGTTCTTCTTGTGCGGTGGCGAACTGCGCGAGCGTCTCCTTGTTGATCTGCTCCGAGGCGTTTTTCTGCAACTCCCCTCGATAGAGAGCAAAGGCAATGATGCCCGGTATGCAAACGATGAAGGGGATGATCAACTTCAGACCTGCCGCGAAGACGACGCCCTTTTGGCCATCGGCAAGCGAGTTTGCCCCCAACGTCCGTTGCATGATGTATTGATTGAGCCCCCAGTAATAGAAGTTGGGAATCCAAATGCCGATTAGCAATGCAGTCCACGGCAGTTCTGGGTTGTCGGCCGGCAGCACCATGTGCATTTTGTCTTCTTTGAGCTTGCCGAACTTTTCACCGAACGACGCGTCCTCCTCAACGCCAATGGTTTTCGCGACATCGGCCGTATCAATACCCTCGAAATCGCCGGGGTTACTGAGCGCCTGAAAGGTCAGCACCATGATCAAGCCGCCGCCGACGATCAGCGCAGAACCCCAAAACAGATCGGTCCACGCGCACGCCTTTAAACCACCTGCTGCCACGTACGCGGCCGCCGATATGCCAACGATCCAAGCCAGCGACGTGATATTGAGTTCCAAGCCCAAAACGGTTTGCCCCGCGAAGAGCGGCTGCAGCGCCTTGGCGCCAAGGTAGATCACAGTGGTCACGTTCACGCAAACGAGCGTGACGACCATCAAAAACGACATGATGGTACGAGCATGGTGACTGTATCGATATTCCAGAAACTCGGGAATCGTGTAGATGCCGCTGCGAAGAAACGTGGGCAGAAAGAAAAACGCTACGGCCACAAGCGTGACAGCCGCAATCCATTCATAGCTGGCGATTGCCAATCCAACGTGCGCCTTGGCGGCCGCACCCGACATACCGACGAACTGTTCGGCAGAGATGTTAGCCGCGATGAGAGAAAAACCGATCAGCCACCACTTCAAACCGCGCCCAGCGAGGAAGTAGGATTCGCTGTCCTTTTCCTGCCGGCTCATAAAGATACCGAAGGAAATCACACACACTACGAAAACCAAAAAGATACCGATGTCCAGTCCGCTCATAATCTAGTGACTCCCTCACTTGTTGGGTTGGTTGTGGTGGTCGTTTAACCGGTAGCCGTAGGCGACATCGTCGGGGTTCGCGACGAACTACTCAAACAACGTCGCCTGTGGCTTCCGGTTAAACGAGAAAGGGGAGGCTCGAAAGTACACCCCTACTTCGTCGAAAACTTGTAAATCGTAGTGGTTTCGTATTTCTCGCCAGGCTTGAGCACGGTCGAGGGGAAGTTCGGTTGGTTTGGGGTGTCGGGGTAATGCTGCGTTTCGAGGCAGAACCCGTACCGATATTCATAAACCTTGCCGCCCTTGCCGACATCCGTACTATCGAGGAAATTGCCGCAGTAAAACTGAATGCCCGGCTCGGTGGTGTAGACCTCCATCACTCGACCGGTGGTCGGTTCGTAGACGCGCGCCGCCAGCGACTTTTCGTCGCCCTTTTTGTTGAGCACCCAGTTGTGGTCGTATCCGCCACCGAACTTGAGTTGCTCATTCTCCTGTTCGATGCGGGCGCCAATCGCCGTCGCCTTGCGGAAGTCGAACGGCGTGTCAGTCACGTCCTTCAACTCACCGGTCGGAATCAGCGTTTCATCGACTGGCGTGAAGCGGTCGGCGTTGATCGTTAGTTTGTGTTTAAGGATGTCGCCCTCGCCGTGCCCCGCCAGATTGAAGTAGGTGTGGTTGGTCAGGTTGCAGTGCGTGGTCTTGTCCGTCTCCGCCCAGTAGTGAATCCGCAACTCGTTGTCTTCACTGAGGATGTATTTGACCGAGACCTTCAACGTGCCCGGGTATCCCTCTTCGCCATCCTTGCTGGTGTAACTCAGGGCAAGACCGGGGCCGTCTTCACTGAGAAAGCCAAGTGCATCCCAAACGACCTTATCGAATCCCTTGATACCACCGTGCAAGGCATTCGGCCCGTTGTTGACCGCCAGCGTGTACTCCTTGCCATCGAGCGTGAACTTCCCCTTGGCGATCCGATTGCCGTAACGACCAATCAAGGCGCCGAAATACGGATGACCATCCAGGTAGCCATCGATCGAATCGTGACCGAGCGAAACATCACTCAACTTGCCGTCCCGGTCAGGCACATTGAGCGTGACGACAATGCCACCATACGTCGTGATCGCTGCCCGCATGCCGTTGGCGTTGGTTAGCGTGTAGAGTTCGACGGCCTCGCCGTCGGTAGTTTTGCCAAACGGTTTCTTGGTGATACTGCTTTCGGCGGACATGGCTGGACTCATGGCGACTACTGCAAAAAGGAATAGGGACACGGAAACGATAATGAACTTCTGCCACGCGATCATGGATGTGTGCTCCAGTGGGTCGGTTTGACCGACGACCCTCTCAAAGTAACGCATACCTCGTTTCCGACAACTCTCGCAATTTCGCGGCCGCCTGCTCGGGCGTCAGGTCGCGCTGCGGTTCGCCGAGCATCTCATATCCAACCATGAACTTCTTGACGGTCGCAGACCGAAGCAGGGGTGGATAGAAGTGTGCGTGGAGTTGCCAATGGCCTTGGTCACCGTTGTCAAACGGAGCACCGTGCCAGCCCATCGAGTAGGGAAACGATATTTCAAAGAGATTATCGTAACGAATCAGACAGCGTTTGAGAATCGACGCTAGAGAATCTCGCTGTGTGTCGGTCAAGTCGAGCAGTCGTTGCACCGGCCACCGCGGCATTAGCAACGTTTCGAAGGGCCAAGTCGCCCAAAAAGGAACAACCACAACCCAATCGTCATTTTCGACAACAACGCGTTCTTTCTGCTCGATCTCGCGGTTTACGTAGTCCACCAACAGCGGCGAGCCATGCTTCGCTAGGTAGTCCTTTTGGCTGCGATCCTCGGCTTCGACCTCGTTGGGAAGTTGATCGCTGGCCCAAATTTGGCCGTGGGGATGCGGATTCGAGCATCCCATGATCGCCCCTTTGTTCTCGAAAACCTGCACCCATCGGTACTTCGCCCCGAGTTCGGCCAATTGTTCAGCCCACGTGTCGATCACCGTACGGATCGCTTCACGATCCATTTGCGGCAGCGTCAAATCGTGCCGTGACGAAAAACAGATCACGCGACACGTACCCTGCACTGCCCGATATTGCATCAATGGATCATCCGCTCGTGGCAGCGGCGAGCAATTGCCGTCATCGAGCAACGCCCGAAAGTCGTTTGTGAATACATAGGTTTCGGTGTAGTCCGGGTTCTTCTCGCCGCCGGCGCGTTCGTTGCCCGGGCAGAGGTAACAACTCTCATCGTAATTCGGCTTTTCCTCAGCAGCTTCCGTCTCCCGTTGGCCCTGCCAGGGTCGCTTGGCTCGATGCGGCGACACCAAAACCCATTGGGCGGTCAGTGCATTGAAACGACGGTGGGGTCGATCCGCCAATTCATTGGGAAGGAAAAGACTCATCGGTACACGCTGGTTACAGAAAGGCGACAATTGCTCGTACTCAAAACGAGTCACCGATTTTCCGGCTTTCAAGCCAATCCTACAAGTCCCCTTTTAAAATGGCCGTTGACCGATTGTATAAGCGCCCCTCGCCACCCTATGTTATCTGAATCTACGTTCTGCCCCGTTGGTCGAGTTTCCAGTGATCGATCCAAACTCGAGAATCCATGTGATCGACTCGCATACGGCGGGGGAACCAACCCGCACGGTAATCGCTGGCGGTCCCGATTTGGGCGGCGGCGCCATCGCTCAGCGTTGTGACCTACTGCATACGAAACACGACACGTTTCGCTCGACTGTGGTCAATGAACCCCGCGGGTCCGACGAACTGGTCGGGGCGCTGCTTTGCGAACCTAGCGAGTCATCCTGTGTGGCCGGCGCGGTTTTCTTCAACAATGTCGGGGACCTGGGTATGTGCGGCCACGCCACGATCGGCGTCATCGCCACGCTGGCGCATCAAGGTCGCATCGAACCGGGCGAGCATCGACTGGAGACGCCGGTTGGAGTGGTCACCACTTGGCTGCACGAGTCGGGCGAGGTCACATTCCGCAACGTCCCCTGCTATCGGGTCGCAAAGGACTACCCCGTGCTGACCGAGGGGTTCGGCGAGGTGATTGGCGATGTCGCCTGGGGAGGCAACTGGTTCTTTCTCGTCGGTGAGCATTCGGAATCAATCGACTCGAAAAACATCGATCGGCTGACAGCGTACGCGAAGGCGATCCAGGCGGCGTTGGCCGACGTGGCTGAGATCAATCCGCCGCGTGCCGTCGTCGACCATGTCGAGTTGTTTGGTCCGCCCTCGAACTCGCTGGCAGACTCGAAAAACTTCGTGCTCTGCCCGGGCGGCGTCTACGACCGATCGCCGTGCGGAACGGGCGTGAGCGCCAAACTCGCCTGTCTGTTCGCAGACGGCAAACTCGCCGAGAAAGAAGTTTGGCGGCACGAAAGCATCCTCGGCAGTTCATTTGACGGCTACGTGACACTCGAAGATGGCAACGTACTGCCTCACATCACCGGTTCGGCCTACATCACGGGCGAAGCGGTCTTGTACGTCGATGATCGCGACCCCTTCGGCAAGGGGATTCGGCGATGAACACGAATACCGCTGACGTTGTCGTCGTGGGCGCCGGCATTGTCGGCGCCGCCTGCGCGTTCTCCTTCGCTCGCCACGGCTTGAAAACGCTCGTGCTCGACGCCAGCTTTCCCGGGTCGGCGGCAACCGCCGCCGGCATGGGACACATCGTCGTGATGGACGACAGTGATGCCCAGCGATTCCTGACCTTGCGTTCACGCGAGCTGTGGACAGAACTGATCGACGAAATGCCGGCCGATTGCGAATACGACCGTCGCGGCACCCTCTGGATGGCGGCTGATGACGAAGAAATGCAAATCGTGCAGGCCAAGGCCGATGCCTACGCGGCACTGGGCATGCCTACCGAAACCCTCGATACGAAGGCTCTCCACAAGGCGGAACCGCGACTCCATCCGGAACTTGCAGGCGGATTGCGAGTACCCGACGACTTCGTCATCTATCCACCAACTGCGACCAGATGGTTGCTTGGACGCGCTGTCGATTTCGGGGCCGAAGTGATTACGAACACACCGGTTCACGCGATCTCCGCAGAAAACGAAATCTCGCTGAGTCGAAACGAAACGATCTCCGCCAAGTCGATCGTCCTGGCAACCGGCACGAGTGTTTGTCAGTTCTTTCCGCACCTCCCTGTTCGCCCGCGCAAAGGTCATCTACTGATTACCGAACGTCGGCCGGGCTTCCTGCATCATCAAGTCATTGAACTCGGTTATTTGAAGTCGACCCACGGCCTGCAAAAAGACTCGGTGGCCTGCAACGTGCAACCGCGACCGACTGGTCAACTGCTGGTTGGCTCATCACGACAGACGGAAGATGACGAGTTGCCGGTTCGGCCACAATTGGTAAGTCGAATGCTGGATCGTGCTACTCGGTACATCCCTGAGTTGCCCCAAGTCCAGGCGATCCGCACTTGGACCGGTTTTCGCGCCGCCACGCCCGACAAACTGCCAATCATCGGCCCAATTCCGGACCAACCAAACCTGCTGCTGGCGACAGGACACGAGGGGCTTGGAATCGCCACCTCGATGGCAAGTGAGCGGCTGGCAGTGGTTTTGATCGTCGGGGCGGGACCGGCGGGTATCGCGGCGGCCACGACCGCCGCACAGAGCGGAGCAAACACAACCGTCCTCGACATGAACATTCGCGCTGGCGGACAGATCTGGCGGCGGGACGCCTCAGCCGCATTGCCGAAACAAGCTCAACGGTGGATCAAGCGATTCAGTTCAACATCAGTCGAGTGCATCCCCCAAGCAAAAGTCATCGCTCTTGGTGAACGCGGCGAGATCATTGTCGAGAGGCCGGGCGAAACGCTCTCTTTCCGTTGCGACAAACTGATCCTGGCAACCGGAGCGAGAGAGTTGTTCCTGCCGTTTCCCGGCTGGACGACGCCGAACATCATGGGTGCCGGCGGTTTGCAGGTGATGGTTAAGAACGGCCTGCCGATTGCCGGCAAACGGGTGGCGATCGCCGGCAGCGGGCCGTTGCTACTGGCCGTGGCCGCCTCGCTACGGCAAAAAGGGGCGGACGTGCGACTGATCGCCGAACAAGCACCGGCGATGTCACTCGCCGGATTCGCCTTGCGGCTTCCATCGCTGGCGCCCAGCAAGATTCTCCAAGCCATCGGCCTGAAAACGAAACTGCTTGGAATTCCATATCGCACAAGTTGTTGGCCAGTCTCTACGGAAGGTACAGACCGCCTGTCGGCAGTCACGTTTCAACAAGGTAAGAAGCAATGGAAGGAAGAAGTTGACTACCTCGCTTGCGGGTTTGGTTTGGTCCCGAACGTTGAACTCCCAGTGTTGTGTGGCTGCCAACTTGACGGCCGGTTCGTCAAAGTCGACCGCTGGCAGCAAACGACCGTTGAGAATGTCTACTGCATTGGCGAGTCGACAGGTATTGGCGGGGTTGAAAAGTCACTCATTGAGGGTCGTATCGCCGGATTCGCGGCCACTGGAAACACTCAGGCCGCCAAAAGGCTATTCCGCAAACGCCGCCGCACTCTGCGATTCGCCACGGCGTTAGATCAAGCATTCACACTTCGAGACGAACTCAAAGAACTCGCGAACGACGACACGTTCGTTTGCCGTTGCGAAGACGTTTCGTACGAACAAGTGAAGCGGTACGCACACGCCCGGGAAGCAAAGGTCATGACCCGCTGTGGGATGGGTCATTGCCAGGGGCGCATTTGCGGTGACGCCGGACGGTTTCTATTCGATTGGGAGGGGCAGTCAATCCGCCCACCCATCCTACCGACGCCGATGGAGAACCTCGTCGATCAAGGGTCCGCTTGAACAATCGGAGTGCTCAGCGTTCCGATCCCTTCGATCGCTTCCCTTGCAGCGCACGCCCGCGCCCGATACGATGGAGCCATCGCTACCTTCAGCGCGCCGCAGTATGCTGTCGCCCCACACATTAGCCCCTTTCCCATAATGCGATTTCCCAATCTGCTGGCGACCAAATGGGGAAGGCTGGCGACCTTTTTTTCCTGTATGTCGCCGAGGGCTTGCCGCACGGCTTCACGACGTTTGCCATCGCGATTGAAATGCGATCGCAGGGTGTGGGGCACGCTAAAATCGCCGCCTTCATCAGTACGCTCAGCCTACCTTGGGCTTGGAAGTGGGTCGTCGGGCCGGTCGTCGATACCGTCTACTCCAATCGACTCGGTCGACGCCGAGGTTGGATTTTGGTCACGCAATGTCTCGTCGCCGCCTCGATCATGGCCGCCATGTTCGTCGACTTCACAGCCGACCTGTTTTTGTTCACGTCGATGGTGGTTTTGATGAACATCTTCGCCGCTACGCAAGACGTTGCGATCGATGCCTTGGCCTGTGGCTCGCTTCGGGAAGAAGAACGTGGGTTCGCGAACGGACTGATGTTCGGCGGATCGTATGTCGGCGCAACAATCGGCGGTGCGGGGGTCGTCTTCTTGACGAACTATGTGCCCTTTAACAGCGCATTTCTGCTGGTAGCCGGCAGCGTTTTGACAGTAACGGCTCTCATCGTCGTGCCTCTCCGCGAACAAAAGCCGAAGAAAGCGCAACATCGAGAAGAGTCGGCATGGCAACACATTCGTGTTGAACTCTCGCAGTATATGCGAGACGCGATCAGAGCGTTCACAAGTAACCGCAGCGCTCGCGCAGCCTTCGTCTTCGCGATGCTGCCTCCCGGCGCGCTCTGCCTGGGTGGGTCGATCGGGTTGAGCCTGAATGTCGAGTTGGGATTTACTCCGTCGGAAATTGCGCTGCTGGCAACACTGGGGGGAATCACTGCCGCCATCAGTTGCGTTTGCGGTGGGTATCTCTGCTCCCGATTCGGAATTCGACGCATGCTCGCCATCTACATCGGCATGATCGGACTGCCCGTTCTCGGCCTTGCTTTCGTTTTCTGGCAACACGGCTGGATCGACCCGCAAGATCCGAAATCGCCGAATCGCCTGTTCGCCGACCTACGAATTCTCTTGGCGTTTTGCGTGCTGGGGCATATTTACACAATCTTCCAAGGGATGATCTGGGGCTCG
>Ga0180435_10004230_pt1 | contig 14154 bp, 8 predicted proteins | sample SS_ome_3_FD_132467 | JGI IMG/M metagenome (GOLD analysis project Ga0180435, IMG submission 132467) | Hypersaline lake sediment archaeal communities from the Salton Sea, California, USA - SS_3_S_1 metaG | ecosystem: Environmental > Aquatic > Non-marine Saline and Alkaline > Hypersaline > Sediment... | reverse complement strand
GACGTGCACGAGTGCATCGGGCGGTGCCGCGCGCACGGGCTGAAGCTCGCCCTCGCCACGAGCGCCGACGAGGTGAAGATTCTCGTGAACCTGCTTGAGATCGGCGTCACGCCCGAGACGTTCGACGCCGTGGCCCACGGCCTCGAGGTCGAGCACAAGAAGCCGAGCCCGGACATCTTTCTGCTGGCCGCGAAGAAGCTCGGCGTGCCCGCGGAGCGTTGCCTCGTCGTCGAGGACGCGGTCAACGGAGTCGCCGCGGCCAAGGCCGCGGGCGCCCGATGCCTCGCGCTGCTGACCGTCTTCACGCCCGAGAAGCTCGCGCGCGCCGACTGGATCGCGCCGTCGCTGGCCGAGGCCCCGGACGACGTGCTCGACTGGTAGTCCGCGGAGCGGGAAAATAACATGCATACTCCAGCGTCCCATATGGGATGCTGGAGTATACATATCACCTACGTGTCATACGGCGTATTATAAGGGAGAGGCATTGGACCGGACGCTGGCAAAGGACCTGGCCGTGGTCATCCTCTGCGGGGGGCAGGGGACGCGGATGGGTTCGGCCGACAAGCACAAGGTCTGCTTCGACATCGGGGGCGTGCCGGCCATCAACCGCACGGTCGGCATGTTCCGCGACCTCGGCGTTGGCAAGATCGTCGTCGTGGTCGGCGCGCTCGCCGGCCAGGTGATGCGGACCGTCCGGTCGGAGTTCCCCGGCGTCATCTTCGCGCGCCAGCGTCCGCAACGGGGGACCGGCCACGCGGCGCTCGTCGGCGTGTGGCGGCTCAGGCGAGCGGGCCACGCCGGCCCCGCGCTCCTGACGATGGGCGACAAGGTCATCGAGCCGTCCGTCATCGAGGCCCTCGCCGCGCGGTTCGCCCGCGGCGGGTGTGACATGGTCTTTGTGACGGGCCCGAAGGCCGGGACGTCGGGCGGCGCGGGCCGTGTGGTCAGCGGCCGCGGCGGCGTGCCGCTCCGTGTCGTCGAGCGGCGCGACATCCAGCGGCTGAAGATAATGGCGCGGCTGGATTCACTGCTGGGACAATCGCGCCGGCGGTCGATGTCGGCCGAGTCGATTCTGAAGGCCGGGCGTCGCCACATCCCGGACCGCGCCAAGCTCGTGACGGCGCTGGGGCCGGTGGGCCGGCTCGTCGACGCGGGCGCGGACGTGCCGGCCGCGAAGCTCCGCCGCCTCCTCGGTGCGCACCCGGGCACGATGGAAATCGGCGGCACACGCCTCACCGCCGCACAGGTCGAGCGCCGGTCGCGGACCGTGAACCTGTCGGTCTACCTCGCGCGGTCCGAACTTCTCCGCCGGCTGTTGCCGAAGATCAAGGCCGACAACGCGCAGGGCGAGTATTACCTGACCGACCTCGTGCAACTCGCGGCGGAGGACGCGCGGGGGTGGAAACTCGAACAGCAGACCGTCCGCAGGTGGACGGACGTGATGGCGTTCAATTCGCCCGACGAGCTGCTGCGGATCCGCGACGTGCTTCGCCGCAGGAAAGGCGCGGCGCCCGCCGTGGCGAAGGCGCCGGCCGCGAAGCTCGACCCCCGACAATACCGGCCAGCGTCCGAGTGGCTCGCGATATTCGACCGTTGGCCGCCGGCGCTGCGGCGGACGTTCGCCCGCATCTACGGACCGGACGATGCGCTGCTCCGCGGGCGCCGGGCCGTGTTCCTCAGCGCAATCCGGCTCTTCATAAGTCGGTTCGGCCGGGACCGCCGGGCCGTCGTCCTGCGTGCGCCGGGCCGTTTGAACCTGATGGGCCGGCACGTCGACCACCGGGGCGGGGCCGTCAACGTCATCGCGATCGACCGCGACGTCGTGTTCGTCGCCGCGCCGCGCGACGACGACCGCGTCCGGCTCGCAAGCAGCGAGGTGACGCGGTTCCCGGACCGCGAGTTCGTCATTTCGGAACTGCTGGGCTCGATGCCGTGGGACGACTGGCTCGGCTACGTGAACAGCGAAGCGGTGCGCGACATTCTGCGCGGGAGCCGCGGCGACTGGAGCAACTACGTGAAGGCGGCGTTCCTCCGGCTCCAGCACCGTTGCGAGCGGCAGCGGCTGGTCGGCATGGACGCCGCCGTCGCGGGCGACGTGCCGATGGCGGCGGGCCTGTCGAGCAGCTCGGCGATGGTCGTTGCGTCGGCCGAGGCGGCGGTCGCGTTCAACAACCTCGACCTGACGCCGAGCGAGTTCGTCGACTTCTGCGGCGAGGGCGAGTGGTTCGTCGGCTCGCGCGGCGGCGCGGCCGACCATGCGGCCATACGGCTCGGGCGGCGCGGGAGCGTCGCGCACATAGTCTTTTTCCCGTTCAGGGTCGAGGGCACCTGCCCGATGCCGCCGGATTGCCGGGTCCTGATCGCGAACAGCGGGCAATCGGCGCACAAGAGCGCCTCGGCGAGGGACAGCTTCAACGAGCGCGTCGCGTGCTACGAACTCGGCTTCATGCTGTTCAAGGACCGCCTGCCGCGATACGCGCATCTCCTCGAGCACCTGCGCGACGTGAACGCGCGCCGGCTTGGATGCTCGGTCGCCGACATCTACCGGATGCTGCTCAAGGTGCCCGAGACGATCTCGCGGCGGGGGCTGGTCGGGATGCTGTCGGCGCGGCATCGCGAGCGGGTCGACCGGATTCTTTCGTCGCACCGTCCGCCGGAAACGTACGCCCTTCGCGGCGTGCTGATGTTCGGCGTTGCGGAATGCGAGCGGAGCCGGCTCGCGCCCGACGTTCTGCGGAGCGGCGACCTCGCGGCGTTCGGCCGGATGATGAACGTCAGCCACGACGGCGACCGCGTCTGCCGGTACACGCGCGGCAAAACCGGTCGGTGGAGGCGGTCGGCCTACGCCTATGACGCGGGCGACGCGGCCGTCGCCGCGCGCTGCGATGACCTGGCCGGCGGCGATGACGGGCGGGTGCGGGCGGCCGGGCTTCACATGCAGCCCGGCGGCTACCGCTGCTCGACGTACCGGATCGACAGGATGGTCGACGTCGCGCTGGCGGCGCCCGGGGTCTATGGCGCGCAGCTTGCCGGTGCGGGCCTGGGCGGGTGCATCATGGTGCTCGCCCGGCCGGGCGCGATGGGGAAACTCGAACGGTCGCTTCGCGAGCAATACTATGAGCCGGCCGGCGTGGAACCCGACATGCACGTATGCCGGCCGGTCGAGGGGTCCGGCCTGATACGCGTGTGACCTCCCGCCCTGCGGTCAACTAATCCCGTTTCCGAGACACGCGCATTCGTCACAGGTCCCCCATGGTAGGGTCTTCGGCGCGGGCGAGGACTTTTCGGTCTGTCAGCGGGAGGAGGAACTTGTACTTGCTCCCTTCCAGCGGGCCCCAGAGATAGAGAGTCGAGCAATAGCGGCATCCCGTGACCTTGAGGGGGGTGTCGCAGGCGATGCAATCGGCGCTGCTCAGGGGCCTTCGTTGACACCGCAGGCATTCAATCGTGTCGACGAACTTCTTGTTGGTCTCGACAATCTGCCGATAGGCGTCCTGGTACATCGGCAAAGAAATGAAGAGACCCAGGTGCACGACCCACGGCTGGCCGCATGTCTTGCATATCGAGACGTTGTCGCCGTCGAGCGACTTCTTTTCGCCCGAGAAGTCGTCGTACACCGTGCCGCAGGTGCCGCACGCGAAGATGGCCGTTGTGTCGGGCGTCCGTCTCTCGACTTTCTCGAAGTGTTCGAGGATGGACCGCTGGTCCGTGTCTGGCAGCCGCCTGAACGCGGTCATCGTGTTGCCGCAGTTGTGGCAGTCACATCCGACGGCCCGCCGCAGCAGGCACGCGAGAAGACCGAAGACGACCGGGACCCCGACGCACATCACCAGCATCGCGATGATCTTGCTCGTCGACATGAGGTTCCCGAGCGTCTGAACAAGTTGGGGAGGGCGAGCGCGGCTCCCGGCCGCGTCGATTCCTGCGCCAGTGTAGCGCCGGGACCTCCGCGGCACAAGCGCCGCGGTGGAGGGACACCGTTCGTGGGGGGAGTCTGCGGTGACGGGTGCGCGCCTCTCAGCGGGAGGTGATGTCGTACGTCCCGGCGTCGGCGTGGCGCTCGCGGGCTGGGCTGACGGTGATGGCGAGGCCGGTCCATTCGCGGAGGAACTCGTCCCTCGTGCGGGTAATCCGCCCGCGCGCGGGGTCGCCGACGACCACCTCGGTCTGCCGGACTGCCAGCACGACGACGCAGTGTTCCACGGAGCGGAGCGGCTTGAGTTCCGCGAGGAACGGCGTCCGTATGCCGTCGAGCCCGTAGGGTCCGACGCGCCGTATCGCCGCCTGCCGGTCTGTTGATTCGAGTGCGACGTTGAGGCCGCGGCAGAGCTCGAGGGCGGTGACGCCCGCGCCGCGCCGAAGGAGGCAGAGCCGGGCCATCTCGCCCTCGCTGATTTCGCGCCCGGTGAGCTTGAGGATGGTGACGGCGGCGGCCGGGCCGCATGAGTAATCGGTCGCCTGCCGGCAGATTCCGTCGCGGTCGAACTGCGCCGGCATCGCGTAGGCGGGCTCCAGGCAGGCCGAAAGGTTGTTCCACAGGAACAGCGGGCCGAGCGCGATGAAGGACGTGACCGCGAGCCGGCGCAGGCGGCGGCTCTGGAGCCGCGCGAGCATTCCGAAGATCAGGAACAGCGCGACCGGCGCGTCCCAGGAACAGAAATAGAGGTAGTCGTGCGACAGCCGGAGCAGGTATTGCTCGTATTCGGGATGGGCCTGAAGGAAGTTGCGGACGGATATGACGAAAATGCCGCCGGCGATGCAGAGGCAGAACTGCCATATCCTGAGCCGCCGGGCACGCCATCCGAGAAGGGCCGCGGCGGCAAGGATGAGTCCGTTCAGAGCCAGATAAAGCCAAGCCATCTGTCAGTTTCCCAATCGTTGTGTCCGGATGCCGTTCCGCCTGTGCGACCGTCTCAGGAGCAATTGCCGTGCCGACGGACGCTCCCGGGGGTGGTGGTTTGTGTAAGGCCCGGCCCGGACAGTGGTTAGACCAGGGATTTGGGTCGGGGTCGCGCGGGTCGAGCGAGCGGCGGTGTCGTCTTTTTCAGACTCGTCGAACGCCGAGCATGTGAGCCGATTGCGTAATATTATGGTGCGTCAGTGGTTGCGGAGCGTTGCCCAGGGGCAACGCCGGATTTCGACACGGCATCGACGTTGCCGGTGCCTGCCATGTAGGAAATCAACGAATCGGGCGCATGCAAGCCGCCAAAGCGGCGTTTTGCGTCCCCCGAAAAGCCGTGACAGAGGCGCGTCTCCGCTTCGTTCCGCTGGTGCCTGATGCCGTTTTCCGCCGGCGCCTTGGGACGCGAGGTGGAAGGCCGGGCCTGCCGCTTGCTGGCTGTCCTGTTTTCCGCGCGAGTATCGGCTCTGCAAGTCCGCCGATGTTGACAGCGAGGGATTCTGTGATATAGTCGTCGCGGACACGGAGCCCCCCGCCAGGCCGCGCCCGGCGGGATGGAGAAACGCGATGCCATACAGAACTGAGTCGCTGGAGAAGTACCTGGCGGACGCGTCGGCCGGGCGGCCGACGCCGGGCGGCGGCAGCGCATCGGCCCTGGCCGGTGCGGTCGGCGTTTCGATGGCGTGCATGGCCGCGAACTTCACCGTCGGCAAAAAGAAATTCGAGAGCGCCTGGCCGCGTGTCCGGGAACTGCTCGCGAAGTGTGACGAGAGCCGCGACGCGCTCCTCGGATACGTGGACGACGACGTCGCATCCTACTCGCGCGTCTCGGCCGCGTACTCGATGCCGAAGGACACCCCCGAGCAGAAGGCGGCCCGCGCCGACGCGGTCCAGGCCGCGCTTCAGGTTGCAATGGACACGCCGATGAAGGTCTTCCTCGCGTGCGCCGACGTGCTCCTGCTCCTGGGCGAGCTGGCCCGGCTGGCGAACCCCAACCTCGTGAGCGACGTGGGCGTGGCCGCGGCGCTCGTGCTGGGCGCGCTCGACGGCGCACAACTGAACGTCGAGATCAACCTCGCGTTCCTCAAGGACGAGGAGATCGCGGCGGCGACCCGCGCGAAGCTCGAGCAGGCCGGCCCGGCCGCGCGCGAGGCCGCACGCAAGACTCTTGACAAGGTGTACGGCGCGATAAGACAATGAGCCGGCGTGGCCCGAGCGCCGGCGCCTCGCGCGGCCGCTTTCTCTGACGGAACGACGGACGTTGGACTGGAACATCACAAAGTCTCTGCACCATTGCACAAGCTGCGGCAAGGAGTTTGCAGAGGAGCAGACGTACTACTCGGCCCTGTTCGACACCGGCCCGGAGTTCGAGCGCAAGGACTTCTGCCCCGAGTGCTGGGCCGCCGAGGACACCCCCCAGCGCGGCCGGGCGTTTTCGTTCTGGAAGACCGAGGTGCCACGGGCCGACGAGCCGAAGAAGGTCTTCGTCGACGACAGCGTGATCTTCGACTTCTTCAAGCGGCTCGCCGCCGAGGAGCACGAGCCGGTCAAGCGGAACTTCCGCTACATCCTCGGCCTCATGCTGATGCGGAAGAAGGCGCTCAAGTTCAAGGACGTCGTCCGCGAGGACGGCAAGGAATATCTCGTCCTCCGGCGGTCCAGAACGAAGGAGGAGCACCGCGTATTGAACCCGGAACTGACGGACGAGGAGGCGGAACAGGTCAAGAACGAGCTGACCAAGATACTCGAAACTGAAGTGCTCTGATCAACACGGACAGGAGGACGCATGAAGATCGAAGACGTGGCATATGCGATTGCGGGCGAGACGATCGCGGTTCTCGAACAGAAGTACCACTACCGCATTCCGGACGAGCACAAGCGCGACATCCAGCGCACGGTGCAGGAAAAGCTGAGCGAGGTCCTTGCGCGGCTGAGCAAGCCGGCGTCCGGCGCGGAACCGGCCCCGGAAGAGGCCTGACCGCCTTAACGCAGGGCCGTCATCGCCAGAAGCACCGGAATCGACCCGGCCCGGGTCGATGAGAACGCGACGGACTCGACCGGCACACCCGGTCGGCCGTTCTCCCATTTCTTCGCGTAAATGGCCGCGGGTTCGCCCAGAGCGGTGAATCCCTTCCACGCAACCGACGCGCCCTGGAGCCCGCGCGGGCGCTCGTTCCAGTCCAGCACGTCGATGCCGTACCTCAGCGGGACCTGCGTCTCGAGACCGTCCTGGTACCTTACCGTGAAATGAGCGACCGGCAGGCCGCGGCTCGCCGGGCCCTGACACGCGACCAGGAACGCAAGGGACTTGGCCGTGTGGCCGAGCGTGACGGGCGGCGCCGTGGCCGGGCTGTTCGGCCCGAGCACACAGCAGTTGTGTTCGTTCGCGCCGTCGCCGCCGGTCACGCGGAAGAGAGCCCCCGCCGCAATGACCTCGCCGGGCGAAAACGCGCCGAGGTCGTTGTCCGGGCCGCGGCCGGTCCATCCCTCGCCGTGGCCGGGCCTGGCCGCCCTCAGCGTCGAGTTGCACGCGCCCGCGATGTCCACGACGCTGGACGCGCCTGAGGGCGGAGCGAAACGGCGCGGAACCAGGGGGACGCCCAGGTTTGTCAGCAAGGTCGAGATGTAGCGTTCCGCCCTGGCGTCGAGACGCGTTTCCACGTCCCAGCGCACCTGGTCGACCACGACGCGCCCCTTGCCCGCGTGCAGAACGAGCAGGCCGTGTTCGACGGATGATTCGAGGGCCGACGCGACCCCGGTGACGCCACTGCCGCGGGCGCTGACCGTGGCCGTCGCCGCGTGCACCTTGGTCGGCGCCACGCCGACGTACCTCGCGGCGTGGTCGGTGAAATGAAGATCGGCGGACGAGAGGCCGCGCGCGAGGCCGCAGCCCGGCCGGTTGAAGACCAGGCGTTCCTGCGGCGATTCGGCGAGCGTCGCCGGATGCCCGGACAACTCGGTCAGGACGCCCGCGTGGTCCGGCGCGAGGTGGTGAAGGGCCAGGCATCCGCCCGCTTCGACCCATGACTTGAGCGTGCGCACCTGCGCCTTCGTCCGCGCCGACAGATCGTCGCCGGTCAGCATGACGACCTCGACCGCGTCGAGGTGTTCGGCCGAGAAGTCCGCCGGCAGAGCCGGGCAGCGCACGCCGACCCGGGCGAGCGGCGACTCGGCCTCGGTGATGCGCGCCTCCGCAGGGCGCCACGACGGCGCCGCGTCGGCGAGCCGAGCGAGCAACAGGCCGGCGACGGGCGCGAGCGCGGCGCGCTCGACGAGGGCCATCTGCAGGAAGATGTAACTGCCCCGGCCGTGGAAGACTTCGGCCGCGGCCGCCCATCGCAGGCCGCCCCGCCCGCCCGCGTCCACGAGACAGCGGAAGTTGCCGGACGACGGCTTTCTGAAGCAGCCGTGCGCGACGGCGTGGTCGTCCTGCCACCAGCGCATCTCGAACCCGGAAAGGCCCCGGAGCAGGCAGTGCTCGGCGTCGCGGATGAACGTTATGGGCGCTGCGTGCCCTTCGTCAAGTATCATCGTGACCGGCGAGAGGTCGCACGGGACCCTGCCCTGGCCGAGGCAGACGGCCAGCCCGCCGCGCGCGACGAACGAACGGATCGCCTCGGGGTCCGGCGTCGAGCCGCGCTCGATGGCGTTCTCGCCGATGATGATCGTGTCGAACTCACCGTGCGGCGTTCCATGCACGGCGGAGTGCTTCGCACCGACGGACGACAGAGCCGCGGCCGTATGCCCCTCGGGGTCGTACAGCCCGATGCGCCGTTCGCCGGCCGAGCGTACGCGTGGCCAGACGGCTATCTTGCGGCGGCCCTCGAAAGACCCGGTGACCGAGCCGTTCAGCTTGACGATCAGTTCCGCGAGCGACGAGGTCGCGCCGTTCGCCTCGTGCGCCTTCTGGACGTCCGGGAGGTCGAACGCGACGGACTTCTCCGTCTCGGCGCCCGCGGCGACGAACACCTCCTCGGAATGTTCGGAAACGTCGCCGTGCGCGTTGGTGAAACGGCAGTCCAGTTGGAAATCCTGGTCGAACCGTGTGTCGTTCTTGAGGACGAGGTTCTCGACGAACCGTGTGCCGGCATAGAAGTTGGCGAACAACTGCCGCGGCAGAGCGGCGACGTCCGCGGCCGTGTCGCCGACGCCCTGCGGCGCGGGAGGCCGCGCGACCGTGTTGACCGCGGCGAGGTGCGCCTGCCGGCACGCGCCCATTTCGAGCACGGCCAGCAGAGCGGCCGCTTCCTCGAGGGCGGCGCTGGGCGCGTAAGCCCCGTCCCCCAGGAAGAAGGCGAGCGAGCTGGGCGTGAGCGGGCGGCGGAAGTGTTCCATGATGCAGAGCGGCCGGTCGGCGGGCCGCGGCGGAAACGCAATCTCCCGGCCGGGTTCCCGCAGTACGCGGCCGCGGACGGCGTCGGGCTCGTATGGCCCCGCCGTGCGGAAGGCGACGCCTACGTCTGGAAAAGGCACCGAGGTCGGGGCGCTGACGTCGAGTTGCGCGGCATCGACCGCGTCTCCGTCTCCGCCGTTCTCGACGGGCCGGGTGGGGTCCGCGTCCGCGACGACGCGGGCGAGTTGCCGGAGCCCATCGGCCACGTCCCCGCCGTACCGGCTGACCATTCCCTGGTCGATGCTCCACATCACGAGCGACGGGTGATGGGCGTGCGCCGCGACCCATTGGCGGGCGAACTCCTGCGCGTTGTCCCAGAACCGCGGGTCGTCGGCGGCATAACGCTGTTCGTCATCGGGCAGGGGAAACTCGACGATGGCGAGCAGGCCCACGGCGTCGGCGGCATCGAGCAGGGCGGGGCTGGGCGGCATTCGGTGGAACCGGACCGCGTTGAGGCCCGTCTTTCGTTTGAGGGCCGCGAGCACCTGCATCGCCTGTTCCGGCTCGACCGGGCCGGGCGCGGCGCCCGGGCGGCGTTGTCCGAACAACTCGCCGGAGATGGGGCAGACGGACTCCGACCGCAGTTGGATCGGGACGTTGTTGAGCAGGAACCGGTCGTTCTCGATGCGGAACTCGCGGAAGCCCACGGGCGTGTGGACCCGGTCGACCACGTCGTTGGCCATGCCGGCGGCCGCGTCCTCGTCGTGTCCCGGCAACGTGGACCACAGCGCGGTGCGCAGCGAGTATAGGTGCGGGCGGTCGGGCCACCACAGCACGGCCGAGTCCCAGGAAGTCCCTACGTCGACCTCGGTCCGTTCGCCCGGTCCGACGGCCCCGCGCACGGGCGCGAACGCGACGGCCTGTCGGGCGCCGTCATACACTTCGTTGGTGAGCGAGAAGCCGAGCGCACGCCCGGTTTCGTTTTCGACGGAGACGCGGACCTGTATGCGGCCCTCCGCACGGGTTTCTCCCGGGTGCGGCGCCAGCGTGGTTCGCACGGCGACGGCGACGACGCGCAATTCAGGCAGTATGCGGAGCGAGACGCCGCCCCATATTCCGGGGTTGTGGGCGAGGCCGGGAAACGTGAGCTTCGCGGCCGGCCCGCGCCGGTCACGGTCGCCGGTCCGGGCGTAGGAGATGTCCTGCACTCCGACGAGAATCTCGGCCTCGCGGCGGGGCGTCACCGCGTCGGTCGCGTCGATCTCGAACGGTATTCCGTCGCCGACGTGCTGGCCGCACCGCTTGCCGTTGACGTAGACCACGGCGTAGAAGTTCACGGCTTCGAAGTGGAGAACGGCGCGCGAAAGCGGCGGGATGTCGGGGATGACTATCCTGCGGCGGAACCACGCCATCCGGTGGGGAACCGCGTCGAGCGGGATGTCGGGCGAGAACAGGAAGGCCGACCACGGCATGGGGACGGGGACTTCGACCCAGTCGCCGCCCTTCGGCTTGTCGAGCCCGGTCTTCTCGGGCTGCATCATCCATGTGCCGTTCAGGCTCGTGACGGGCGCCAGTCTCAATGCAAACCGCCTCCGCTGGTTGCCGTGGTCTCCCGGCATTATAGCGAGCGGCGTGCGTCGGGACAATATCCGGAATGCGGCGGCGCCGTGTTCTGTCGCGGGGAGAAGAGGGCGATGGGGCCGTGGATTATCGGTCGGACGCGGTTCTCGCCGGCCGTTCTTCCTCGTCGCGTTTCCGGGCGATGTCGTACCTGACGGTGTAGGCCTCGCCGTCGAACTCGGTTTCGACCTTGTATCCGCTGTTGTGGAAGATGTTGAGCATCGGCCGGTTGCTTGCGAGGACGGATGCGTGGAAGCGGCGAACGCCGCGCTGGCGCGCGGTCTGTGTGAGATAGTCGAGCAACAGCGTGCCCATGCCCTTCTGTTGCCACTCGTCCTGGACGATGAAGGCGACCTCGGCGGCCGTGGTCTTCGGGTCGAGGAAGTACTGGGCGATGGCGACGATTTCCTCGCCGGCCGGGCCGGGCACTACGCCGACGATCGCCAGGTCGTTCTCGTAGTCGATGTTCGTCAGCTTCTGAACGGCCTTGTGCGGGAACGTCATCGAGTGGGTGAAGTAGCGGGAGCGGACCGATTGCTTGCTGAGCGAGTAGAGCATTTCCGAAAGCGCCGGCTCGTCCGTCGGCTTGACGGGCCGGAAAAAAATCTGCGTGCCGTCGCGGAGCGTGTCGTATTTCTCGAGTTCATCGGGATACCGCACGTTCTCCCAGGACATCTCGATCTGGTCCTGCGGCACGTGATTGTGCGCCTTCGCCGCCTGGAGCAGTTCTTTCCTGAACTTCGGGTGGGCGATGTGTATCAGAGCGAGCACCCGCTCGCGGATGCTCTTGCCGTGCAGGTATGCGATGCCGTATTCCGTGACGACGTAGTGCACGTCCCCGCGCGTGGTGACGACGCCGGCGCCCTCGCTGAGGCACGGGACGATCCTCGACACCGCCCCGTCCCGCGCGGTGGACGGCATGGCGATGATGGCCTTGCCGTCGCGGCTCCGCGCCGCGCCGCGGATGAAATCGACCTGGCCGCCGAACCCGCTGTAGAACTTGTAGCCGAGCGAGTCGGAACAGACCTGGCCGGTGAGGTCCACCTCGAGGCCCATGTTTATCCCGACCATCTTCTCGTGCTGGCTGATGATGAACGGGTCGTTCACGTACTCGGTCGGGTGGAACTCGAAGAAAGGGTTGTTGTCGATGTAGTCGTAGACGCGCTTCGAGCCCATGCAGAAGCTCGCGACGACCTTGCCGCGGTTGATCGTCTTCTTCGAGCAGGTGATGGCGCCGCACTCGATGAGGTCTATTATCCAGTCGCCGAACATCTCGGTGTGGACGCCGAGGTCTTTCTTGTCCTTGAGGAACTCGGCGAGCGCCTGGGGGATTCGGCCGATGCCGCACTCGATGGTGCTGCCGTCCTCGACGAGCCGCGCGATGTTTTCGCCGATCCGCCGCAGCGTCTCGTCCGGCTCGGGCACGGGGACCTCGATGAGCGGCTCGTCGAAGGGCACGAGCAGGTCGATGCGGTTGACGTTGATGAAGCTGTCGCCGAGAGTACGGGGCATGTTGGCGTTGACCTGGGCGATGACGAACTTGGCGTTCGCCGCGGCGGACTGCACGATGTCGACCGAGACGCCGAGACTGCACTGGCCGCGGGCGTCGGGCGGCGAGACGCTTATAAGGGCCACGTCGATCGGGATGCGGCCCGACTCGAACTGGCGCGGGATGTCGGAAAGAAAGATGGGGGTGTAATCGCCGATGCCCTCGGCGACCGGCTCGCGCACGTTCTCCGCCACGAAGAACGTGTTCATCTTGAACCGGTCGAGGTGCGCTCGGTCGGCGTACGGCGCCGTGCCCATCGTCAGGAGGTGGATGATGCGCGTGTCGGCGACCTCGTTCGCGTGCAGCATCAGCATGTCGACCAGGTGCTGGGGCTGGGCGCAGCCGGTGCCGATGAAGATGCTGTCGCCGGGCTTGACGAGCTTTATCGCCTCGGCCGCGGCGCCGATGCGGTCGGGATACTTCTTCTTCCAGTCGAAGTCGGCCATCGTCCTGCTTGTTCCTCTGCCGCCGCCTCAGACTTCCTTCAGTGAGATTCGGGCGTCGACGGCGACGGGCGTCGTGCCCTCCGGCCCCACCACGTACGGGTTGATGTCGAGCTCGTGTATCTGCGGGAACTCGGTGACGAGCTGTGACAGGCGCTGAAGCCCCTCGGCGACCGCGCCGATGTCCACGCCCTCGCGTCCGCGCACGCCCTTGAGCAACCGGTAGGTCTTCGTGCTCACGAGCATTTCGAGCGCCTCCTCGGCCGTCAGCGGTGCGAGGTAGAACGACACGTCCTTGAGCGTCTCGACCAGGATGCCGCCCATGCCGAACATCATTATCGGCCCGAACTGCGGGTCGCGGTTCATGCCCAGTATGACCTCCTGGCCCGACCGGCACATCTCCTGGACGAGCACGCCCAGGATGTCTGCGTCCGGCGCGCGTTTCGGGATGCGGTACATCATCAGGTCAAACGCATCGCGCACCTGCTGCGCGTCGGCGAGGCCGACCTTGACGCCGCCGACGTCCGACTTGTGCGAGATATCCGGCGACCATATCTTCATCACGACGGGGTAGCCGATCTGGTCGGCGATGTTCGCGGCCTGGTCGGCCGTCGTGGCGACGGAGCCCTTCGGCGTGAGGAACCCGTAGGCCTCGAGGATTTCCTTCGACTCTGCCTCGCCCACCTCGGTCACGCCGCGACGAAGACTGCGGCCGACGATCTGCTCGACCTTCCGGCGATTCACCGAGAACAGCTTCACGACGCGCTTCGGCCGCGCGCGCCAGCGGACGTGGTCGGCGACGGCCTTGAGGACGTCGACGGCGCTCTCGGGCGAGTCGTAGTTCGGCACGCCGCCCTCGCGGAGGATGTCCCGGGCCTTCGCAACCTTCGGCCCGCCCATGAAGCACGCGAGCACGGGCTTGCCGTTTTCGCCCGCGGCGAGCCGGGCCACGGTCTCGGCCGTGGCGTCGCACTCGGTCATCGCCTGCGGCGTGAGGAGAACGAGCACGGAATCGACGTTCGGGTCCGCGAGGGCCGCCTTGATTGCGGCTTCATAGCGGTCGGCAAGCCCGTCGCCCAGCACGTCAATCGGGTTCTGCACGTTCGCCGCGGGCGGGAGCTCGGCTGAAAGCGTCTTGACCGTCTCGTCGGCGAGCTTGGCGAACGTCAGCCCCTGTCGCTCGACCGCGTCGGCCGCCATGATGCCCGGCCCGCCGGCGTTGGTGATGACGGCGACGCTCGGCCCGCGCGGGAGCGGCTGGTGCGCGACGGCCTGGGCGATGTCGAACTGCGACTTGATCGAGCCGCAG
>Ga0180435_10004229_pt1 | contig 14156 bp, 11 predicted proteins | sample SS_ome_3_FD_132467 | JGI IMG/M metagenome (GOLD analysis project Ga0180435, IMG submission 132467) | Hypersaline lake sediment archaeal communities from the Salton Sea, California, USA - SS_3_S_1 metaG | ecosystem: Environmental > Aquatic > Non-marine Saline and Alkaline > Hypersaline >... | reverse complement strand
TGTACTTGATGTTAGACATGGCCCAATGGTTATGATTGATGATAAATCTCTTGTGATTTTAGCGATGAGAGATATGGATGATCATATTACGAATCTTGTTAAGGATATAAAGTCGAAGGGAGCATTCTGCCTTACGATGGGAGTGTTTAGCGAAGAGATTGGAGGGGATTGGCATATTCAGCTTCCAAATTTCGAAAACATGGCTGTGGCAGCAATATATATGATATTCTGTATTCAAGTAATTACTTTTAGCAGAGCATTAGCATTAGGAGTAAATCCGGACGAACCGGACGGTTTGGATCCTTGGATTAATTTGCACAATTAAGCTATGATAATCGAGGAGTTAATATGATACACCCGCTTAGACAACTTGTAAGCGATCAAAAATCCAATATAAATAGAGTAAACGAGCTCCATATGATAAAAGTAAAACATAATATCGTATGGAGTTGTTTTTATTGCAGATATTAGAAATGCTGACATCTATCGCAATATGTTTAATTATGCATCGTGCTGAAGACTAAAGTACTTATCCAACCTTCCCCTGCCGCCTTTCTCTTTGCTCTTCCAAAACATATTTATATACCTCAGCAGTAAGAATTACTACTATGTATGAGTATAGTAGAAATGGTCTTTAAATCTACACCACAGTATCCATCCTAAAACGACAGCTCAATGGTTTTCTGTGGGTTTTTTCTCAAGTTTTTTTGCAGAATTTCTAACGACTCCATTGGTAAATATTATAAATAAATGGTATAATACTTAGCGGATTGCTAATATAAATGAAGCTAAATCATTCTTGCTGCTGCAGAGCGACTCAATAGACTGTAAAGCTGGTTTCTCGATATACTACCAGTATTAGATGAAATAAAAGTTTATAATAATATAATACACTAAAAGGAAGTAATGCTATTGTGATCGACAGGACACAGAAAGAAAATAAATATCCCAAGATATATTTGGCGATTGACAACTGTTTTGCATTTAAACGGTGGACAAGACCAAAGGACTGGGCAAAGGTTATAAAAGATTTAGGGGTAAACTTTGTAGAGGCAAGTGCGGATACAGAGCTGGATCCTCTTTTTATGGGAGAAGAATATCTAAAGGGATGGGTCGAGGATGTAAAAGATGCGGAAGCGAAATATGGCATCAAAGTCGCAAACCTATACTCTGGACACGGAACATACTGCACTCTTGGTCTTACCCATACCGATGAAATGGTTCGAAGAAGGATGATAGATAAGTGGTTTAAGCCGCTGATTAAAACTGCAGGTCAACTGGACGCGGGTATCGGTTTTTTTGCTCATGCATTTGCAGATTATATTTTACAGGATAAATCGGCATATGATGAATACATAGAAATATTGTATACAGGACTAACTGAGTTAAACGCATATGCGGATGAAGAAAACTGCGGTGATCTGGGCTTGGAACAAATGTATTCCCCGCATCAAGTGCCTTGGAGAATTGAAGGCACAAGAAAGCTGATAAAAGAAATAACGAGACGAAGCGGAAGAGATTTTTTCTTTACCGAGGATGTCGGACATCATCATATAAAGTTTGTAAAGCCAACGGAAGAAGATGTTTTGAAAGCGGTTGGAACGGGAAATGGAGAAAACCTGTGGCTTGGTACAAACAAGGCATATAAGATGCTAAATGATGCAGTACAAAGCAAAAACGTATCAAATGGAGTAATTAAAAGCATAATGAATGAGTTTGAAGACAACCCGCAAATGTTTGCGCGGAAAGAAGACGGCGATTGCTATGAATGGCTGAAACGATTAGGATGCTATTCACCGATTATCCATTTGCAGCAAACGGATGGACTTTCATCTTCTCATGCACATTTTACGGAAGAAAACAATTCGAAGGGTATCATCAGCGGAGAATGCCTGCTTAGAGCGATTAAAGAAAGCTACGAAAACAATATAGAGGATGGTATGCCCGGCAGGTGCGGCAGAATCTATCTGACTTTGGAGGTGTTTACGTCAACAGCTTCCATAAACATCGAAACGCTTAAAGACTATGCGCTGTCTGTTGAGTATTGGAGAAAATTTGTTCCTGAAGACGGTATGCGTTTAGATGAGCTGGTCTAAGCTGGCTTCCTCGAGAGAAAGACAGCAGTAAACAAAGAGTAAAAAATAGAAAATATAATTTACGATTGCTTAATCGTACTGGGATACTATAAAAATATAATATAAGAGGTGGCAGAAATATGAAAATAGGTATTAGACCGACTATCGACAGTAGAGAAGGCAGACGGAACGTTCGAGCAAGACTTGAAGATCAAACGATGAACATGGCAAAATCCGCAGCAAAGCTTATAGGTGAGAATGTGAAAGATTCCGACGGGAACGCGATAGAGTGTATAATTGCTGATACTACTATCGGGAGAGTGGCCGAAGCTGCTGCTTGTGCTGAGAAGTTCGCTAAAGAAGGAGTATGTGCATCTCTTACGGTTACGCCATGTTGGTGCTACGGCAGCGAGACGATGGATATGGATCCGCTTTTACCGAAAGCAGTCTGGGGATTTAACGGCACAGAAACTCCCGGAGCAGTTTACTTAGCGGCCGTTCTTGCAGGGCATGCACAGAGAGGCTTGCCGGCTTTTGGAATATACGGGAAAGATGTACAAGACAGCGACAATACCTCTATCCCGGAGGATGTTGCGGAAAAAATTCTTCGTTTTTCTCGTGCGGCTGTGGCAGCCGGAGAAATGAAAGGCAAGTCATATCTTTCCTGTGGTAATGTTTCGATGGGTATTGCAGGGTCGAAGGTTGACGATGCTTTTTTCCAAGATTACCTTGGCATGAGGACAGAGCAAGTCGATATGGTGGAGTTCATAAGGCGTATAGATGAAGAAATATATGATAAAAACGAATTGGAAAGAGCACTTGCATGGAGAGAAGAAAAATGCAAAGAGGGCAGGGACGATAATGAGAATCAAGCGACGAGGGCAGAAAAGGACGATCAATGGGAGTTCGTAGTTAAGTGTGCCCTAATCGCAAAGGACTTGATGAACGGGAATGAAAACTTGGCGAAGATGGGGCATACCGAAGAAGCGAAGGGGCACAATGCTATTGCGGCGGGTTTCCAGGGACAAAGACAATGGACGGATCGATATCCAAATGCTGATTTTTTAGAAGCGATTCTTTGCTCTTCGTTCGATTGGAACGGAAAAAGAAAACCATATGTTATGGCGACAGAAAACGATGCACTGAACGGTGTAGCGATGCTGTTCGGAAAGCTTTTAACAAATACTGCACAGATGTTTTCGGATGTAAGGACATATTGGAGTCCTGAAGCGGTTGAAAGAGTCACAGGAAAAGAACTCACAGGACTTTCCAAAAACGGTATAATCCATCTCATAAACTCAGGAGCAACGGCGCTTGATGCGAGCGGACAACAGACGGACAAGGATGGGAACCCGACGATGAAGCCGTTCTGGGAGATTACTGATGAAGAGGTGGATAAATGCTTAGGAGCGACAAAGTGGTGCCACGCGGATCTTGGATACTTTCGTGGAGGAGGATTCTCATCTCTTTTCTATACCAAGGGTGGAATGCCTGTAACTATGAGCAGGGTAAATTTGATTAAAGGAATGGGACCTGTTCTGCAATTAGCGGAAGGATATACCTGCGAGCTTGAAGAAGATGTGAACGAAACTCTGACCGAAAGAACGAGCCCGACATGGCCGACAACTTGGTTTGCTCCGAGAATTACGGGTAAGGGAGCATTTACCGACGTTTACAATGTTATGGCAAACTGGGGTGCGAATCATGGAGCTATTAGCGCTGGGCATATCGGTGCGGACTTGATTACCTTAGCAGCGATGTTGAGAATTCCTGTCAGTATGCACAATGTACCGGATGATAAGATATTCAGACCAGCAAGCTGGGGAGCTTTCGGCACAGAGAACAAGGAAGGTGCAGACTTCAGAGCATGCAGAAATTATGGCTCCATATATGGCAAATAGTTGATGCTTAGAGCCGCATAAAAGCGTTTGCTTCCAACGATAGAGAATTACTGAAGTGCTTTGATTGAATCGTATATAAAGGAAACGAATATGAAAAGAGCAATTGTAATGCCGAGAAAATATATTCAGGGTGAAGGTGTGTTGGGCGAAATTTCAAATTATGTGAAATTGCTTGGGGACAATCCTTTGGTCCTTTGGGGGTCGAATTCGAAAAGAGAAACAGAGGAGCTTATCAGCAAATCGTTTGAAGCAGCAAATATGGAATGGTCTGAGATGCATTTCCCGGGAGAAAGCACAAAAGAACTTGGGGTGGAAGTGGCAAAACAAGCGAAAGCTCGAAATTCGGGCCTTTTGGTTGGAGTCGGAGGAGGGAAAGCTATTGATACGGCGAAGGGCGCTGCTGATATGGCGAAATTACCTATTATAATTGTTCCAACAATCGCTTCAACAGATGCTTCGATTACTTCCACAGCAGGGTGGTATAATGAAGAAGGGATAATGACAGAGATCAATGTATCTCCATTTAATCCGGATATACTGTTGGTGGACACAGGTGTGATTATTCAATCTCCGAAAAGATTGTTTATTGCAGGTATGGGCGATGCTGTTACTACTTGGATCGAAGCTGACGCTTCATACCGTGCAAAATGTTCATTCAGCAATCGAACCGGTGCGGCTTCTACAATGGCTGCACGAACAGTGGCAAAACTATGTTATGATACAATTTTGAAGCATGGAAGGGAAGCACTCGTCGATCATGAAGAGAAGAGGATAACGCCTGTATATGAGGATGTTGTAGAAACCTTAGTGCTTCATTCCGGGCTTGGCGGAGAAAGCGGAGGTATTGCCGCGGCTCATTCGATTGCGAATAACTTACCTTGGTTCAAAGAATGCAAAGAGAGTTACCATGGTGAGATGGTGGCTTTTGGTGTTGTTGTTCAGTTGATGCTTGAATCATATCTTTCAAAAGATGAAACTTCTCGAATAACCGACTTTATAATCGATGTCGGATTACCTTCAACTTTAAGTGATTTGGGTATAAAAGATGTTTCCAAAAAACGATTGGACGAGTTTTGCTCGGTATGTCTTGAAAGCAACGTGTCTTTTTTTGAAGCAATACCTGTTAAGGTTACCAAGGAAACTCTTCTGAATGCGATAATTGCTGCTGATGAGTTTGGTAAAAAAAGAAAAGCAGTATTAAGATAAAACATATATAATCGATTCAGTTTACTCTTAGATTAGCAAAAATATAAGCTAATCTAAGTTTTTTTTATATAATAGACGAAATAAGGAATAAAAAAAAGGATTTATGCCTTTCTTGTAGAAGTATATAATTATAAAAATGAAACAAGGTTTCGCATAATGAAACTTCCATCTAATGGAATATTTTTGTGCAGTACAGAGCTGAGTAATAAAGCATTGATATTTTATCAAAAATGAAAATATATATTAGAAAGTGAATTTTGGAGGGAACGCAATGATTTATTCTATGTTCATTGGTAATGAATGGTATCAAGGAAAAACAAAAGAATTTCGAGATGTAGTGAGCCCGGGAACCGGCGAGACTATCGGACAAATCCCTATGGGTAACGCAGAAGACGTCGATAAGGCTGTTGAAGCTGCTTGTTTGGCGGCCCCTACTTTAGAGGCTCTGTCTGTTTTTGAAAGAGCTGAGTTATGCGTTCGCATAGCTGATGCTATCGAGAACAGAAAAGAAGAATTGGCAAAAATTTTGTCTATGGAGCATGGGAAGCCGTATTATACAGAGGGCTTGGGTGAAGTTGAAGGCTCTATTCTGGCTTTTAGAGAGGCTGCGGAACAGATAAAGTGGATGAATGATGAAATCATTCCAATGCACGATAAAACGAAAAGAGCTTATACATATAGGAAACCAAAAGGTGTATACGCTGTGATAACGCCTTGGAACTTCCCTTTGGCATTACCAAGCATCTATTACCTTGCTCCGGGTATAGCGGCAGGTAACTCGATTGTTTGGTCACCGGCAACCTATACTTCGGCTGCTGCAAGCGTATTTATGAAATGTTTTGAAGATGCAAATTTACCAAAAGGTACAGTTAACCTTGTGCTTGGAAAAGGCTCTGTTGTGGGCGATGCATTGGTTGTGCATCCAAAGGTGGATGCTGTGACTTTCACAGGCAGTCCGGAAACAGGGATGATGATCGAAGGGCGTGCGGGGATTAAACCAACTGCGATGGAGCTTGGCGGAAACGGACCAACCATCGTCTATAAGGACGCCGATCTCGATTTAACTGCAGAGGAACTTCTCGGAGGAAGTTTCGCTAATGCCGGACAAATTTGTACGATTACAGAGCGCGTACTTATTGATGACTCCATTGCTGATAAGCTTGTTGAAAAGATGATGGCAAAGATAGGCGAGTATATACTGGGTGATCCTTTTGATAAAAACACGACAATGGGACCGATGAATAATCAACCTACAGTTGACAAAGTCAACCAGCATATAAAGGACGCTGTGGATAAGGGAGCAAAAATTGTTGTCGGTGGTGGTGTGCTGGATGATGCACCGACAGGACTGTATTTTAAGCCAACTATTATCGATCATGTATCACCGGATTCTTTGATAAACGTTGAAGAAACTTTTGGGCCTGTCATACCGTTCATTAGATTCAAAGACGAATCCGAAATCGATGGTATAGTAAATATGTGCAGGTATAATCTTGCTGCTGCACTCTTTACATCCGATATAAAGAAAGCTTTGATTATCGGTGAAAAAATGAAGTTTGGATATACACAGATCAACGCAAGAAGCTGTGCATGGGACACACCTGTTCCAGCCGGAGGCTGTGGAGGCGGACTCAGCGGCCATGGCAGAAATGGCGGTAAATGGTCAATTGAGGATATGAGTGAATTAAGAACAGTTATATTGAATCTTGGATGTTAATCAAGAAGAGTATCGGGGTTTGAAAGCCATAGGCTGAAAATATAAATATTAAACGGAGGTAATTTATGAAAGTTTTATATGCAGGAGATGCTTGTACCAAAATTGGACCGATATTTATGGCATCACCTTTTAACTTAGAAGTTAAAGGGGTTTCCCACCATATATGGGGGCAACCGTTGATTGATGCATTGGAAAAAGAGAATATTGAAGTAAAACACCTTAGGAATGAAGATGCAATCGGCGAATTTCCAAGAACTGTCGAAGACTTGTCAGAGTATGATGTTCTTATGATCAGTGACTGCGAATGTGAGGTGCTGTCTTTGTATCCATTCTGGATGCCGAATGCTAAGCCGCCGAGAACAAACCGCTTGAGAGCAATTCGTGATTATACTAAACAAGGCGGAGGTTTGTTGATGATCGGTGGATGGTCATCGTTCAGCGGAAGATATGGTACGGCAGCCTATTACGACACACCGGTAGAAGAGGCATTGCCTGTGGATTGTCTAAAAGGTCTGGATGATAGAGTTGAAACGCCTGAAGGTGTAAAGGTATCTATATCTGATGCAGATCATCCAATAATGAAAGGAATTCCTTGGGAAAACGCTCCTGTATTTGAAGGGTTTAATAAGTTCATACCAAAGCAGGATTCAACAGTTTTGGCCACTATCGGCGATGACGAAATTGAACATCCTCTGCTGGTTACATCGGATTACGGCAAGGGCCGTTCAGCGGCATTCGCATCCGACTGTTCGCCGCACTGGGCAGAGCATTTTCAGCAATGGGAATATTATGGTCAGTTTTGGGTTCAGTTGATAAAATGGTTAGGTAAAGATAAATAATTATTGATAGCTAAGTCTAGGTTTATAATAGGGAGCAGCAACATGTTTATGAAAATGGAGATTCTGGAGCAGCCTAAAGTTTTGGTTGATTGCCGAGAATACAATAGAGAGATTATAATAGAATTAGCTAAAAAGCTCAGAAAGTCTGATTTTCAGAACGTCATTATTGCTGCGAGAGGAACTTCTGATCACGCAGCAATATATGCAAAATATTGTATTGAAATATTGACTGGTATTCCTGTATCCCTTGCGGCACCATCTGTGGTTTCGATTTATAAAAGAAATATGGACTATTCCAAATCTCTGGTTATAGGGATATCACAGTCCGGAGAAGCACAGGATGTTAATGATATACTCACGCATGCAAGGGAACAAAATGCCTGTACAATAGCCATAACAAACTTTGAAAATTCTCCGCTTGCAAAGACAGCAGAACATCATCTGTTTCTTAATGCAGGCGTCGAAAAAAGCGTGGCTGCAACGAAAACTTTTCTGACACAACTGTTTCTGATAATCGAATTGGTGGCGTACTGGGTGGAAGATGCCGAACTTTTAGAAGCACTTCAAAGGCTGCCAGAAGTTCTAAATAAACAGATAAACGAATCTGGAGAGATAGAAAAAGCAACCGAAAGGTATAAGTTTATAGATAAATGTGTTGTTTTAGCAAGAGGAGTATTATATCCTATTGCTTTAGAAGCGGCATTGAAAATTATGGAGACCAGCAATTTTTTTGCAAGGGCATTTGCGATTTCTGACTTTTACCATGGCCCCTTGGCATTGATAGAAAAAAATCTACCGGTCCTTATACTATCGAGTAATGATGCGACGAAGAAAGATGCAATAGATGTTGCGAATCGGCTGCAGCAGATGGAAGCGGACATATTGGTTAGTACATCGTCTGATGAAATCACCGGTTATGCAAATGAAATAATTCGCATACCGAAGGTTCATCCTTTGATTGAGCCATTACACCATGTTGTTTCGATGCAGCTTTTTGCATACTATCTGGCATTGCAAAAAGGACTCAATCCTGACGTACCAAGAAATTTGAAGAAAGTGACTATTACGAGGTAGGTAAAGCTAGAATGGGAATAAACTTGCTTAATGAAAAGGCCGTAACATTTGTGCCGGATGGTAAAACTCAAGAGATTGCGTGTGATCGTACAACAATATTGTGTATAGCTGCGCACCAGGATGACACAGAGATAATGGCATATAATGCAATTGCAGATTGCTATGATGATCCGGAAAATTGGGTTACGAGTGTAATCGTTACCGATGGAGCAGGATCTCCGAGAATTGGTGATTATAGTGAGTATACAGATGAGCAGATGAAAAGTGTTCGAATGGAGGAACAAAACAAGGCTGCGCAAATTGGAAAGTATTCGATGCAATTACAGCTCTGTTATGAAAGCAAGGAAGTAAAAGATGAAAATGAAAATAATTTAATTGAGGATATAAAGGCAATAATAAAAGCTTGTAGCCCAAAGATGGTGTTTACTCATAATTTAGCGGATAAACACGACACACATGTTGCTGTTGCACTTCGGACAATTAAGGCTATAAAAGAGTTGCCGAAAGAAAATAGACCTAAAAAGATATACGGCATGGAAGTTTGGCGCAGTCTGGATTGGCTTTTGGATGAAGACAAATCAATCTTTGATGCATCAGCATACCCGAAGGTTGCATCGGATTTGTTGACGGTTTTTGACTCTCAAATCTGCGGAGGGAAACGCTATGATCTTGCAACAATAGGGCGAAGAACTGCGAATGCAACTTTTTTTGAGGCTCATGATGTTGATACTATACAGTCGGCAATTGTCGGAATTGATATGACGGCGTTAATCAAGGATGAGCAGATGAGCTCAAAAGAATTTGTTGCGAATAATATTGATAACTTTAAAGATAACGTAATAGGCAGAATAGACCGTATGGGGGGAGAGTAAAAGTATGAATATACACGGGATAGAAGTCAATTGTAAAAACAAACCTTTATATGACAAGGATTTTATACCGTTCAGCAAATTCACAGAAGAATTTGAAAAATCGGTTGAAACAACCGGTGGTAAGAAAATTGCTATTGCCCTTTACGGGAATGGCGAGACGATATATGTATCAAAAATTTCTATTCATAAGGACGGTTTTTTGGATGCAAACAGATTCTATGTTGAACGAATGGTCAAGTTCCTTTTGTGGATGAAGGGTGGATGGAAAGTTGCAATCTGCGGAGATAAAAGCATAGCAGAATTTATTTCCGATACTTATAGAAAAGGCGGAGCACGTGAGTTCGATGCAGAATTTATGGCATCGATATATAATCACCCATTTGAGGTAGTGTCTCTGCCATATGATGATATGCCGGTGAGCAGAGAAACAAATATGTCGGTAGGCGGGAATCTCAATGGATACAGAATTGGGTTCGATGCTGGAGGAAGTGACAGAAAAGTATCGGCGATTATTGACGGCAGGACGGTATTCAGTGAAGAAACAGTATGGAATCCAAAACTAAACAGTGATTTAAACTATCACTACAGCGGAATTATGGAATCGCTGAAAAAAGCGGCATCATATCTTCCGCAAGTTGATGCAATCGGAGTTTCAAGTGCTGGTATCTTCTTTGATAATAAGTGTATGATAGCCTCGCTGTTTCTCAAGGTTCCAAAAGACGTATTCGAGAAAGAGGCAAAAAATATTTATCAACGTGCTGCAAGAGAAATTAATCCTAAAGCCCCTGTAATGGTGTGCAATGATGGTGACGTAGCCGCTTTGGCTGGATCGATGAGCTTGAGGAAGAACAGTCTCCTCGGAATAGCGATGGGGACAAGTGAAGCCGCGGGTTTTGTAGATGAAAATGGCAATATAAAAGGATGGCTAAACGAACTCGCTTTTGCCCCTGTTAATGTGGGCCCAAAGGGAACCATTGATGAATGGTCGGGGGATATCGGCTGCGGTGTTAAGTATCTATCACAAGATGCAGTTGTAAAACTCTGTCCAATTGCGGGAATCGACCTGCAAGCTGATGCGACACCAGCCCAAAAGCTTAGAGCTGTTCAAGAACTGGTAGAAGTTGGGGATGGCAGAGCGCATCGTGTTTTCTCTTCTATTGGTGTATATTTGGGACACGGATTAGCGCAATATTATAAGATGTACAGTATGAAGCAGGTACTGCTTCTGGGCAGAGTTATGTCCGGTGCAGGAGGCAATATAATTTTGCGAACAGCTGAAAAAGTGCTTAAAGAAGAATATCCAAATATAGCAGAGAATTTAAAGCTTAACCTGCCTGATGAAAAGAGCAGATTAGTAGGTCAATCAGTTGCTGCAGCGAGTTTGCCGGTTCTTGAATAGGTAATAAAAAAGGGAAATTGCACTTTTGTGTAGAATTTTATAAGTATAATAAAATGAAACCGCATTTTGCGGAGTGAAATAATGGGGGGAGAATGAAAAGCCTTTCTAGTATCGCACTAGCGATACAACCTTCAAAAATCAGACAGATGTTCAATCTTGCACATGGTAAAAAGAATGTCATAAGTTTTGCGCTTGGAGAGCCGGACTTTTCAACACCGGAATATATTCAAAAGGCAGCGTGTGAAGCTGTTAGGAACGGAAAAACCAAATATACGCAAAATGCAGGTATTAAAGAATTAAGAGAAGCTTATGCGAAAAGCATATCGGAAGAGTACGCAATTGAATATAACGCTGATAATGAGATTATTGTTACAGCCGGAGGGATGGGAGCCTTGTCAACGGCATTAATGGTGATGCTAAATCCCGGCGATGAGGTCATCGTTACAAATCCGGGCTGGACAAACTACATACAACAGATATCTATAGCAGGAGGGACTCCAAAACCGGTTGACGTATTTGAAAAAGATGAATTTGCATTAACGGCTGAGAATTTTGAAAAGGCCATAGATAAAAAAACAAAGGCGGTGGTAATCAACTCGCCGGCGAATCCGACAGGAAGTGTTATATCGGAAAAAAGACTGAGAGAAATAGCGGAAGTTGCGAGCAAGTACGATTTATATGTGATTTCTGATGAGGTATATAGAAATATTGTATTTGAGGGTGAACACAACAGCATAGCCAAATTCGACGGAATGCGAGAAAGAACTATCATCGTAGACAGCTTTTCAAAATCGTATTCGATGACAGGATTCCGTGTTGGAATCGCAGCAGGACCAAAAGATATTATTGGTCTGATGGTAAAGTACCAAGAGAATTTAGTGGCCTGTGCAAATTCTGTGGCTCAGTATGCTGCGAGAGAAGCGCTAGGCGGATCCCAAAAGAAACTGAAAGAAATGGTCCGCTGCTACAAAAAGAGAAGAGATATTATCACAGAGGCAATTAACGGAATAGAAGGTCTGTCATGCGTAAGACCTTCAGGTACATTCTATGCTTTTGTCAATATTGAAAAAACGGGTATGCTTTGTGAAGAATTTGCAGTTAGCCTTTTCGAGAAAGAGAAAGTAGTAGTCATACCAGGGACGGCTTTTGGAACTGCGGGCGAAGGATATATTCGACTTTCATTTGCAACATCGGAGAGTAATATAGAAAAAGGACTCGAGAGAATCGAAAACTTTGTTAAGAAAATCGGAAACATGTGAAGGACGGTCATAGAAAGTGGACAAGGCGCAATATAATGTTAGAGCTGTAGAGAGAAGTTTGGACATTCTGGGACTATACAGGAATAGAAACAAACCTCTTTCGCTCACCGAAATCAGTGCTCAACTTGGACTCAATAAAACGACGTCCTACAGATTGTTGTCTACTCTTTTGAATAAGGGATATATTCACTATGATAAAGAGACAAGAAAATATACTCTGGGTTTCGAGATTTTTATACTCGGTCAGTGCCTGTCACAGTCATTGAATATCAGGAATATTGCAAGACCGCACCTGGAGAAGCTTTCAGAGAAACTGGGATTAATATCTCACCTGGGTGTATATGACAATGATCATGTTGTCATTCTTGAAAAGATTTTTCCAGTAAGAAAATCCTCATATGAGATGATTTCAAGGGTTGGGGCAATACTACCGCTGCATTGCACATCTTTGGGTAAAATACTGATTTCGTCAAAAGAAGACCAAGAGATCAGAGAGATAATGGAGGAAAAGGGATTTTTCCCTTATACAGACAGTACTGTTTTGGATATTGAAAGCTTCTTAGAACATATTGGAGAAGTTAGAAAATTGAAATATGCAACTGATGATTGTGAACATGAGCAATATATACGTTGTATTGCATATCCGATATACAGAGCAAGAAAAAGGGAGATTGTAGCAGCGATAAGTGTAACAGGAATATCAGAAGAAGTTAACAACATCGATCAAAAGTTTTTACATGAAACTCTGCATAGTACAGCTATGGCGATTTCATCGAGCATAGTTTAATTGATACAGAGATACAAATGATGAGATTTTTTTGAAATATTTTATAATTGCTAAGCATATTTTATACAACTTGTGCTTAAAAAAATGTAAGCGTAATGAAAATTGGTTTCGTAGAGTGAAACAAAAATTGTTTAATTATATTTTATGGAGGGAATAAAATGGAAAAGAAACTTAGGATAGGATTGATAGGAGCGGGTTTTATAGGAGCACTTCATGCGAGAATAATATCTGAAAACCCTTGCGCCGAACTTGTTGCTGTAGCAGATGTTTCAAAAGAAGTGTGCGACGCATTCGCGAAAGAATATGGATGTGATTCATTTACAGACTATAACGAAATGCTGAAAAGAGATGATATCGATGCTGTTGATATCTGCGTTCCGGAGGATTACCATCTCGGTCCGGCGGTGGCTGCTGCAAATGCAAAAAAACAAATATTTATTGAAAAACCTATCGCAAAGACTGTGAAAGAAGCAAAGGAAATCAAAGAAGCTGCTGACAAAAACGGAGTAAGAATAATGGTTGCGCACGTATTGAAGTTCGACCCGCGCTATGTACAGCTTAATGATGCGATAAAGAATGGTGAGCTTGGAGAGTTAACAAGCCTGCACCTAAAGAGGACAAATGCACGTTCGACACCGATAAGGCTTAAGGGTAAGATTTCGTTTTTCTATTATCTCGGTGTGCATGATATTGAGTGGATGCTGGATTATAACAAAGCGGCAAGACCGGTAAAAGTATATTGTCAGGCGTCTTCAAAGGTTAACAAATCGATTAATCAATTGGATACAGCGTTTATGATAGTTACATTTGATAACGGATCAGTGGGCAATATTGAATTATCGTGGGCGCTTCCGGAGAATCCTGCCAGTGGATTTATGACAAGCGTTGAGGTAATCGGTGATAAAGGCATTGGACTTATCCAAATAGATAACCAAGGATTGGAAATAATAACTGAAGATACGGTTTCATATCCGGATGCATTGCATTGGCCTACATACAATGGCAAAATTCAAGGTGACTTGAGAGA
>Ga0180435_10004228_pt1 | contig 14158 bp, 14 predicted proteins | sample SS_ome_3_FD_132467 | JGI IMG/M metagenome (GOLD analysis project Ga0180435, IMG submission 132467) | Hypersaline lake sediment archaeal communities from the Salton Sea, California, USA - SS_3_S_1 metaG | ecosystem: Environmental > Aquatic > Non-marine Saline and Alkaline > Hypersaline >... | reverse complement strand
GGCTGTGGCAATAACCAGCAGCAGGGCCGTGGCAGTAAATATCTCCCTGAGTCCGGTCCGGGCAATGATGCGAAACACATATTTAACCAGGTAGAGACCAACGATTACGATACCGAAGATTACCACGAGCATCAAAAGAACCTGCACCCATCCGGTGATTTCCAATCCAGCAATATGCCGGACTTCCTCATGAGAGGAGGCCTGAGCTACTGCTCTGCCAGCCATCAGGGGAATCAGGGCAAGGATGGGAACCACTGAAATATCCTGGAACAGCAGAACAGAGAATGATGCTCGTCCCGAGGCTTGTTTCATAAGCCCTTTTTCTTCCAGGGTCTGAAGCACTATGGCAGTGGAAGAGAGTCCAAGCATCAGTCCGATGGCAATACCTGCTCCCAGCTTTTGCCCAAGCAAGATAGCGATGCCTCCGATCAAAAAGGCAGAGACCAAAAGCTGCAGACCACCCAGCCCGAAAATGGATTTCCTCATTTCCCAGAGCAGGTTGGGCTTTAGTTCTAGTCCAATAAGGAAAAGCATCATCACCACCCCGAATTCGGCAAAGTGCATTACATCTTCTCCTTCGCTCCCGATGAGCCCAAGTACGAAAGGTCCGATGATCATACCGGCAAGCAGGTAGCCCAGCACCGATCCGAAGCCCAGTCTTTTAGCCACCGGGACCGAGATAACTGCGGCCAGCAGGTATATCATGGCATTATGGAAGAAATCCTGTTGGTGCATAGCTAAGTTATCAAATCGTTGATGTAATCAAATTTATGGACATCGACAGCTGAATATACCCCATCGCGTAAAGCCCCGATCACCTTTGCATAGTCAGAAGCTGCTTTCTCGATTCCTGCAGTATCCAGAAGATGGGTTCCATGGGTCACAAAAGGACTCAGGTAGGTCATTCTGCAAAGCTTGGTGGTCTGTTCAAAGGGAGCCATCAATTGTCTGATGGAGTATTTATCTTCCTCCGACTGGTAGGCTTCCCTGCGGCCACCGGTGGATATGGCTGAAAGCACCGTTTTACCGTCCAAAGCATGACCCTTTCGGCCAAAGGCAAATCCATGCTCAAGCACCAGGTCGATCCACTCCTTTAACAGCGATGGTGAACTGTACCAGTATAAAGGATGGTGCCATACAATTATGTCAGTTTCCAGCAAAATCTCCTGCTCCTTTTTCACATCAATGAAGAAGTCTGGATAGAGATCGTACATGTATCGAATGCTCACGCCATCCATCCCATCGACAGCCTGGATAAGCTTTTGGTTAACCCGCGATTTGTGCAGGAGGGGGTGAAATATGAGGATCGTGATTCTATTCATGTCAACTCGGGCTTGCTGCAATTAATTAATAACAATCAAGATAGTAAATTGATCGATTATGGGGAATGTTGTAACTTCAGAATCATTATGAAAAAACTGACAATTCTATCTTTTGAAAGTGTTCTTCTGGTCTTTTGCCTGTTTGGACTCAGTTTGAATGCTTTTCCTCAGGTCTCAGCATCACTCGTTCTGGAGGAGGGCGGCGAGCAAGTAATCAGCAGGCATATTTATGGCCATTTCTCCGAGCATCTCGGACATTGTATCTACGGTGGATACTGGGTGGGTGTGGATTCACCCATTCCCAATACCCGGGGTATACGCAAGGATGTGGTTGAAGCCCTGAGGAAGATTCAGATTCCCAATCTGAGATGGCCGGGCGGTTGTTTTGCCGATGAGTACCACTGGATGGATGGCATTGGAGAAGATCGTCCCAAAATGGTCAACACCCATTGGGGAGGAGTTACCGAAGACAACAGCTTTGGTACCCATGAGTTTTTGGATCTTTGCGAACAGCTGGGCACTGAACCAGTCATTTGCGGAAACGTGGGCAGCGGAAGCGTAAAGGAGATGTCCCAGTGGGTGGAATACATAAACTTTGACGGCATCAGCCCCATGGCCGATCTGAGAAGAGCCAACGGACGTGACAAGGCCTGGGGCCTGAAATACTGGGGCGTAGGCAATGAAAACTGGGGTTGCGGGGGACATATGACGGCCGAATTCTATGCCGATCAATACCGCCGATATGCTACCTACTGCAGGAATTACGGCGATAACAGGCTGTATAAGATTGCCGGGGGAGCTAATTCGGAGGATTACCACTGGACAGAGACCCTTATGCGAAATATTCCCCACTGGATGATGAATGGCTTGTCCCTGCACTACTATACCACCGACTGGAGCAACAAGGGCTCTGCCACAGACTTCGGAGAGGATCGGTACTTCGATGTGCTTCGCCGCTGTCTGAAGATTGAGAAAGCCATCGACAGGCATATGGAAATCATGGACAAGCACGATCCGGAGAAACGGGTAGCACTCATATTTGATGAGTGGGGAACCTGGTACGATGTGGAACCGGGCACCAACCCGGGCTTCCTCTTCCAGCAGAATAGCATGCGCGATGCCCTGGTGGCCGGACTGACCCTGAATTACCTCAATGACAGGTGTGAAAGGGTGAAAATGGCCAATATCGCCCAGACGGTGAATGTCTTACAGGCTCTGATATTTACAGAAGATGAGAAGATGCTGCTTACACCCACCTACCATATCTACGACTTATACCAGGTGCACCACGATGCCACCCGGATCCCCCTTAGTCTGGAATCGCCCGATTATAGCTACGGAGACCAATCCCTTCCGGCCATCAGTGCCAGTGCATCCAGAGATGCTGAAGGTAAAGTCCACATTTCCCTGGTGAATATTGATCCTGAAAATGCCCTAGAGCTGAGCATAGAGCTTGGAGAGCTTAAAGCCCGTAAGGTGAGCGGAAAGCTACTTACCTCGCAGGAAATCAACAGTTTTAACACCTTCGAAGAGCCCGAAAGGGTGGTTCCGGTGGAATTCACAGCGGCAAAAATCCGAAAGGGAAAATTGGATGTAACTCTTCCTGCCAGGTCCGTAGTGGTTCTGGAGATAAATTGAACAGGGAGAGAGCTTATTTATCTATCAATAATTACAGAGGTGAGTCGTCTTTTTCGGCCGGACGGGTGAAGAAACGCTGGGTGGGATAGGCAAACTCGATGTCCTTGTGTAGGGCAAACTCCTTCAGTACATCCTCCCAGATGGCATGTTCTGTGCCCCTTCTTTTGCGTGGTTCGCAAATGTACCTCATGGAAAGAAGTACTCCGCTATCCTGGACTGACGTATAGACAATGGGAGTGAGATACTGGTAAAAGATCATGTATTTTTTTGAAGCCTCAATGATTCTTTTTTCAGCATCTTCTGAGAGAGATTCCGCATGATCGCTGACAATTTTCTGCAGAATTTCCTTGGCCATGTTCCAGTTGCTCTCAAAAGTGACAAGGACCGGTAATTCATTCCAGATATAATTGAAGCCGGTACTGTAGTTGGCTTGCGATTGTGTGAAAACCGTGCCGTTGGGAACGTGGATGATTCTTCCCGTGCTCTGGTCGGCATTCACCCAGTTCCCGATCTCCAGCAGGGTAAACTGGAAAAGCCGGATATCAATCACATCCCCGGCCTGTTCACCGATCTGTACCCGGTCGCCCAACTTAAATGGCTGCCGGGTGAGGATGAAGATCCAGCCTGCAATATTGGTCAGCGGATCTTTCAGGGCAATGGCCAGACCGGCAGTAAGCAGCCCCAGGAAAGCACCAAATTTACCAATGGCTTCAATCCAGACACTTGCAATCAGAATGATGGTGATGAAACCCACCGTAAACGAAACGCTACGCTTCCAGTTGTATCTCTGCTTGGGTTCTTCGGTAAGCCTCCAGACAATTTTCAGGATGGCAAAACGAATGATCCCAAGCACCACAAAAATAAGCACCGAATAAAGAACCTTGATTTGGTGCTCGGGACTGATGCCGAGGGTGTTCTGGATTGATTTCGTGATCTCTTCCATGTCCGGGTAATCGGTGAACCCAGGTAAATTAATGAAATTAATTCAGATTAGAAAGCCTGTCAAATCCTGGCCAGTGCCATGGTGGCCGCATGCAGTGAAATACTGATGATCAGGAAGAGGTTCCTGGCCGCCGTGGGAGAAAGTTTCAGGAAACGGTATTTCAATGAGCCGGCATGACAGGATGAGAGGCAATCTCCGCAAAGTGTGCAGGTGAGCCCCGGTTTGCGAGCAGCCACATCCGAGCGATTCAAGGCATCGTATTTACACACCCGCGTACAGGCCATACAATCGGTGCAGGAAGAATTGTCGATGTACATCCGGAAGGGATTCACAAAACGTGTAAGGTTCACCACTGTACCTACAGGACAATAGGCCGTGCAGTGTACCATTCTGCCTTCTCTCCGGCTGATCAGCAAAATTATTCCCAATCCGATGATGCCAAAACCCAGGGCAATCCAGGTGGCGTTTAACACACTTACGCCCAATAACCTCATAGCCAGGGCTCCTGCTACCACCAGTAGAATAACGGTGGACTTGAGGGCCCACTTATTTCTGATGGCTCCTTTTTTGGTTTTACCCCGGGAGGAAAGGGAATCAACGGCGCCAAAATAACAGAGATGGCTGCACCAGGCAGGTCCTGACAGGACCACTGTGGATAAAAACAGGATGGTCATCACCGAGGTGTGTCCCCTGTATATGGGACCAGCCACAATCATCATGGGTATGGGGAGATGCAACTTGCCGGTCATCAGAAACTTTTCGAAACCAAGCAGGCCCAAAGCAAGCTGGGAGAAAAAAACCACTGAAAAGGCAAACCAGGTATATTTCCGCCAGGACTGCACTTTTTTAGGATCCTGCATCTTATAGGCTACCAGTGCTCCGTAGGCGGCAATAAAAAACATTTGTACCCATCCTCCACCGCTTACAAACCGTTCCAGCAGCAACATGGGGCGTTCCACCTTTAATTGCACGGGTACAAGAAGGAAGAGGACCAGCAGAAATACGATCGCCGGCAGCCTGAATTTTTTACGATGCTGCATAAAAGGATTTATTCAAACAGGGATTTAACGGGGTAAGTTGCTTCTCTCTCGGCTGCTTTTTGATCCCATAGGGGTACCATGTTTTCCAGGAAGCTTTGCTTTGCTTCTTTCAGGGCGGCAGCGTCCATACCGATAAACTCCTGCGCTTTGGCTTTCGTAGCAATGTCGGGATAGGGAACCTCTGCATTGTGACCCAGACTGGCGAGCAGGCGGCTCAGACGGATCCTGCCTTCCTGGGCTATATGGATCCCTGTACCAATCACCCTCGATGTTTCCACCGGTGAATGGAAAGACCCCCCGTGACTGGCTGCGGCATAATCCCAGCGCCACTGGGCATGTCTGATATCCAGAAGGATTTCTTCCATTTGCTCTTCAGTGGCTCCCAGTTCCCATGCCAGTTTGGCTTCCACATGGGCACGGACCAGCAATTCTTCCAGTTTGTCGCGGTTCTCAATGATGCGGTCCTGACGCTCATACACATCCCTGATCAGACTGGCAGTTTCTTCACGATGGCAAACCTGGCAGGAATTGGCCACGTTATTCAAGGGGCTCTGCACATGGTGGTCCGTAAATTTCTGTCCACCTTCGCTCATAAAGGGCATATGGCAGTCGGCGCAGCTTACACCCCTGGCAGCATGGACCCCGGTCATATATAATTCATATCCGGGATGCTGGGCTTTCAGCATGGGGGCCTTGCTGAGTTTGTGGGTCCAGTCAGAAAATTCAATCTCGTCGTAGTACTCCTCCATGGCTTCTGCTGAGAATCCCTTGTCCCATGGCAGCGTAAGGTAGGGTACCCCTTCCACCTTGTTTTTATTGAAGTAATACTCCACATGGCATTGCGCGCAGACCAGGGAACGCATCTCCTGGTGCGAAGCATCTTCAATGTTCTTGCCCATATTCTCAAAAGCTTCAGCCAGAACAGGCCTGGTAATCTTTAGCTCCATGGTAAGGGCATCGTGACAATCGGCACATCCGATGCTGTTGACCACCTCATGACCCTTTGTGTCCCAGGTGCCACGGTAGAATTCGGCCACACCGATTTCATTCATCAACCTGGGTACGTCCGGACTCTTGCAGGTCCAGCAGGTATTGGGCATGGGACTGGGAGTACCCTCGGCAGGAGCGCCGGTACGCAGGGTATTCCTCAAATCCTTCACCGCGTAGGAGTGACCCCTGCCCTGCAGATAGTCCTTGGAAAAACCATAGCCTGCCCAAAGAACCACAAGCCTGGGATCCACCTCCAGCATATCGATGGTGGCTGAACCGTTATATTTGCTTCGGAAGGTGGTGTCTGCAGTCTTCTTATAGCTCTGATATTCCATGGGGAAATTTTTACCCCATACCTCATTTCTGGGTTCATATTCGGCATACTGTACCTGGGGGGTAAAGGCATAGGCAGCTTCGGCCCGTCTTTCCAGTATGGAGGAGGCCAACAGACCCAGCACGAAGACTACCACAATGGTTAAAAGGAAAATCATCCAGCCCAACCAGGGCTTTTTTCGAATTTGCGTACTGATGGGTTTCATCGCTTATTTAAGGTTTTTTGGTTTAATAGTTCCCTGAGCCATTCTGGCAAAGGGCTGCCTTTGACGGGAACTCTTGCATAGGGTACACTGGAAAGGCTGTTTACCCTGCCATGCGGGGTTTCCCGGTGGCAATCCCAGCAAAAACGGTCGGTTCTGCTGTATGAATCTGCTGTGTGTAGTTCAGTGTCTTTTCGTCGGTGATCAGGTCTGAATGACAACGGATGCAGTTATCTTGCACCACGTGCTTTCCTTCTTCCTTGATAAAGATCACCTGCGGCTCTTTTCTGAGGGTAAACAGGGTAGCATGCCGCATACCGTCCCGGGCTTTGAAGTAATATTTGTTGAACACATTGTTGTGGGGAACGTGACAGTCGTTGCAATTGGTCTTTTCCCTGTGAGCGCTATGGCTCCAGGTGGCATACTGGGGAGCCATGATGTGACAGTTCATACAGGCAGAAGGATCATCCGAGAGATAGGAAGTCACCCTCGAAACGTAGGCCAGGTAGCAAAACAGACCGGCTAGAATGCCTGAGATCAGAATGACAGCTACCCGCCATCTGGGCGGAGGAGCCAGTTTTTTAAATAGAGCAGTCATTCTTCCTCCCGGGTTTTGATGGCCAGCAACTCCAGATCCTTTTTCCCCGGATTCGACCAGAACCTGTGTTTGCCGGCTTCCACTGCTATGCTTTGTTGTTCAGCTAAAGCATATGTGCTTCCATCCACATTCAGGATACCTTCTCCGCTGATCACGTAAAAAATGATTCGCCAATCGTTGATGTGGTTGTCAATGGATCGACCGGGACCCAGGTGGAGCCGGATGATTTCATGATTGGAGAACCTGAACATCATCCATGCATCCTGGTCGATGGGCAGTTTCATGGCACTGCCGGTGTCGGTGATTTTATTGTACATAGAAAAAGTTTATACCCATTCTTCTTGCAGGATCTCACCCTCTACTCCAACGATCACCGACTTAATGGGGACTTTGCGGGAAGCCTGGCCTGCGGCCATCTTCACTACCTGTAGTAATCCTCCACAACAGGGGACCTGCATGATCATCACCGTTAAGGTATTAATTTTAGCTTCATCAATCAATGCCTTTGTCTTGGAGACATACTCCTCCAGTCCCGAATCCAGTTTCGGACAGGCTATGGCCAGGCTTTTCCCCTTAAGCCACTTGGAATGGAAATTTCCCAGGGAGAAGGCGACACAATCGGCTGCGATAACCAGATCGCTCTCCTGGAAGTAAGAAGCTGCAGGATTGATCAGATGCATCTGGACCGGCCACTGGCGCAGTTCCGACGCCTGATCGGCCTGAACTCCTCCTGCCATAGTGAATGCTCCGGCAGCAGGTGCAGCCCCGGATTCAGCTTCTGATCGGGGAGCAAAGCTTCGAGCTTCGGATCCAGGACAACCACAGGCCAGTTGTTCCTCTTCTACCTTGGCATTATGTACCCTGCTCATTACTTCCTGCACATTGAAATCCAGGCTGTCTTCATGGGCTTTCAGGTAGGCAACACCTTCTTTCAGGAATTCCGTCTCGTTGTGCTCCTTCAGGTGCTGGAGATGGGCTACCACGGTGTTAATTCCTTTTCCCACCATAATTTCCATCACCTTGGTTTCGTTGTAGGGTTCGGCTTCCCTAAGCTCAATTTCTATGGCACCCTGTGGGCAGTGTCCAAGGCAGGCACCCAGTCCATCGCACATCAGATCACTGATCAGCCTTGCTTTTCCGTCAATCATCTGCAAGGCTCCTTCGTGACAGTTAGGGATGCATTCTCCGCATCCGTCACATAATTCTTCGTCGATCTTTACCACTTCTCGTATCATAGCTTGATGTTTTTAATTTGATACAAATATGCAGAACTACCAGGGATGTAGTTAGTAACATATGTTACAGCCCATGCAGTTCGGGATCGGAATTTGTTATATTTGATGCTGCAGATCAAAAGAAAACAGCATGTTGCCTCAGTCCTCCCCTCCTTTGAATCAAATGAAAATCTTAAGGATCCTGGTCCTTGGACTGATAGTACTTCTGGCAGCTTCCTGCGAAAAAAAGGAAGGGCAAGGTGGCACTGGCTCCATTTCAGGGAGTATTTCTGAGCAGATGTATAACGATGACTATTCCTTGCTGATCCATGAAAAGCCTGCTGTGGACGAAGAGGTGTTCATTGTGTACGGCGATGAGAAAGCTGTCGGCAACCGGGTGCGAACGAACCATTATGGCCAGTTTATGTTTAAATATCTCTATCCCGGAGAGTACGAGGTCTATTTTATGTCGGACGACTCGGGCTCGGTGCTGGATCTGGAAGCTGAACTTACCTTTTCAGTCCAGCTGGATAGGGGAGAAGACGTGGATCTGGGTGAACTGGTCAAACTAAGGACCCTTGACTTTGACGATGGAACAGCAAGCATCAAAGGCAGGGTGAAGGTAATCGATTACCTCGACAGCTCATCCTGGCCCAACCTGGTAATTGAGAAAAGCTATTATGCAGTGGAACAGGAAGTATACCTGACCTATGGAGCGCATACCTTTTACGATGAAAGAATACGGACTCAACACGATGGTACTTTTGAGTTCGGAAAGCTCATCCCGGGCGATTACCTGGTATTTCTCTATTCCGACGATGTCAGAGGAGAATCTGATAAGGTGGTCGTGAAGCTGGAGCTTAGCATCACCTCTTTGGAAGAGGTTGTGGACCTGGGAGAAATTGTTATTGAAAAATTATAAATTTGTTTAGGATGATAAAGAAGAATTTAGCCTTTTTTGCACTGTTTATGCTGCTAACTGGCACACTTGCTGCACAGGGCACTAAGACCATTAAGGAAAAGCAAATATCCACCCTTACCGTCTACGAACATTTTCTGGAAGATGGTGATAAAGAACCTGTGGTGGAGGCCATCGAGCGCTTTAACGAAAACGGAGAATTGGTGGAAGTGAAAGAGATGAACCGGAAAGGCGATGTCAGAAAATGGGAAAAGTACGCATACAATGAAGATGGAGAGCTTGTGGATTTGCAAATCCTGGATGCAAAAGGCAGGGTGACCAGCAGGGAAAAGAGCATTTATAAAGATGGATTGAGAATCGAAAAACAATACTTCAACAACAAGGACCAGATGTACAAAACCAAGGTTTACAAGTATGAGTACAGAGAATGAGATAACATCCATTCTCGACGGATATGAAGGCATATCCCTTGATGAGGTGAACAAGGCCAGCCTCATGCGCCGAAAGGATAAAAAGTACCTCTTCGGTGTGAAACATCTTACTGTGCTACTAGATCTTGTTAGAAAGGACTATCGCGTACTGGATATCGATGGTCACAGAGCCCAGCACTATCATACCTGTTATTTCGATACCGACAAGGTCGAGATGTATCACAAGCATCACCGGGGCATGGCCAACAGGCACAAAGTGAGGATCCGGAGGTACGGTGCTTCAGATCTGCATTTCCTGGAAGTGAAACGAAAAAATGCCAAGGGTGTGACCACCAAGAAGCGCGTGAGGACCGATGGCATGGACCACTCTCTTTTGCTCAAGGAGGAACAGTTTCTACTTTCCCATTCACCCTATGCCGGGGAAGGAGTGACACCCACCCTGGAGAACAGTTTTCACAGGGTAACACTGGTCAACCAGAGTCAGACCGAGAGGGTTACCCTGGACTTCGATTTGGGCTTTTCCAGCAAGCTGGGTGAGCAGGAGCTCAAACTACCCGGTGTAGCCATTGCAGAGATCAAGTACGAAGGCTTCCTGTCGGGATCTTCTATGAATGCTGCCATGCGTAAGAATCAAATTTCCCCCAGCCGCTTCAGCAAGTATGCGATCGGGATGGCTCTTCTTCATGAAGACCTGAAGCAAAACCGCTTCAAGCGCAGGGTGCGTAAAGTGCATGATATCAATAACGACTACCAACCAAATCCAAAACCTTCATAACATGCCCGAATTTCTAAACATTGAATTAATGAACTGGGAGGACTTCTGGGACCTGATCCTCCGCTGTGTTTTCAATACCCTGGTAGTCCTTTACGTGGTAAGGATCTTATACTACAAAACGTCCAAGAAAAAGGATTACCTCTTTACTTACATACTGATCAGCCTGGTGGTATTCTTCATGATCATGCTGCTGGAGAATATTAAGGTTGAATTGGGTTTTGCCCTGGGACTCTTTGCCATATTTGGCATGCTCCGTTACCGGACCTTGCAGATCCCAATCAGGGAAATGACCTATTTATTCCTGGTGATTGGGATTTCCCTGATCAATGCACTGGCCAACCGTCGGGTGAGTTATGCAGAACTCTTGTTTACCAACGTGGCCATTGTTACAGTTACCTATATGCTGGAAAGGGTATTTCTCCTGAAGCATGAATCCAGGAGAATGATCCAGTATGAGAAAGTAGATCTTATCAAGCCCGAGAGAAGGGCCGAATTGATCCGGGACCTTGAGGAACGGACGGGCCTTAAGATCAACCGGGTGGAAATCGGGAGGGTGGACTATCTCAGGGATTCTGTAAGGTTATATATTCACTATTTTGAGAGTGAGAACTGGGCCAATCTTTCCGAAGATGCTCCAATGGTGGGTGAATCAGGCGACGATGACGATTAGACAGGGACTAAATACCACACTTATACTATTCCTTTTACTTTTTTACCCGGGCAGGCTCCTGGCTCAGGAAAGTGATTTCCAATCCTGGTGGGAATTTGAGTTTGATCGCTCTGTGGGCAAATCCTGGCAATTGAAGGGGGAGCTGGAACAGCGCTTTAAAAATAACAGCCTGCAGTACAACCGGACCCTGCTTACCCTGGGTGCCGAATTTGAAGCATACAAATGGCTGAGCCTGGGGGGAGCCGGCAGGGTGGTAATGGTGGGCGATGGCGAAGGACAGGTCCAACCCAGGTACAGGATTCATTTTGATGCCACAGGCTCCTACGATCTTTCAGGCTTTACCTTCTCCCTGAGAACCCGCCTGCAGTATGGCTTTGAGGACCTGCAAATTTTTTCCCAACTAAGGGAAAATAACCTGGTAAGCCGGAACCGGCTGAAGGTTCGTTACCATTTTTTTGGAACAAAATTCAGGTGTTTCGCCGCCCTGGAGAGCTGGCATAATCTGAGTGAATTGCCCGATCCGGCCTTTAAACATATGCGGTACCAGGCTGGTCTTAGCTACGACCTGAGCTTCCGCTCACGTTTCAGCCTTCGCTATATATTTGAGGACGAATTTAACGTTAGGAGCCCTGACAAGCTGCACATCCTGGTGGCCGGATTTGCCCACAGTTTTTAGGGCCACACTCCAAAGCGTCTTTGGATTAGTTCCGAACCATTTTGCACACCAGGGGTGCGTGGTCGTTACCCGTGATCTCCAGGGTGTAGACTCCCCGTGGAAGGAATGACAGATCGGGGAGGGCATAGGCAAATTCGCCTGTAGAATAATCCGCCTGAGATTGATGGACTACCCTGCCTCCCATATCAAATACACGTATCTGTATGTCCGATCCCATAAAACCATTAAGGTCCACATAGGCATGGCTCAGGTCCGAAGGATTGGGATAGATCCTTACTGAAGCGGGTAGTGCCAGGAAAGGATCGTCTTTTTCCGATAAGGGCCAGCATACACCTCCCCATTTGGAGTCCATCCATTCCAGGCGATCGTCGATCCAGTTGCGAAGGAACCATTCCTCATCGTTGTAAGAGCTTCCCACATAGGAATTTGGCCAGACATAGAGACCCATGATGGGCCATCTGTTGAAGTTTCTGGGTATGGAGGCTCCCATGACCTGGATGGCACTGTCCAGGATTCCATGGATATGTTCGCTGCTGAGCACCGTGGAGTATAAATCGTCCCAACGGCAGCGCAATTCGCGCCGGAAGCGGTAATCCTCCATAATTCTGGGCCACCACCAGATGGTGATGGGAATGTCGTACACCCAGTTAAGGGGTTCTTGCACATCGCTCAGGAAATTACTGTTTCCAAAAGTCAGGTTATAATCCCAGGGAGGACCGGTCACCAGTTTACCACCGTCAGAATCTTTTTGCTTGTAGAAGTAATGACTTAGGCGGAAGGCATCCACGTCCTTCGTAAATTCGTTAAGGATGGTCAGATCAACGAAGGAAGGCATATCCAGGTAAGCCCGGTAACCCTTGTCCGGATCTTTAAAATCCCTGGAAACCAGAGCTCTCTCAAATTCCAGCAAGTGATCCCGGATGTATTGTCTCTGGGTTGAGTTCAACTCGTGGTAGTCCGGGTCGAAATACTGGAACACCACCTGCTGATAGTTTGCTTCTGTGGGCATAACCGGAGATTGCCAGTATTCGTAGTCAGCCATTCCGGAGGTTTTATCTATGCGCATCAGGTAGCCACCTGTAAGCTCGTCCCCCGAAATGTCCTCGGGCCTCAGTTTGGCCATATCCACCCGGTTCTTATCGCGTTTGATTTTTTCGGTGAGGATATAGATCCCCTTATAGTCCTCGTTGACCACCACCTCCACAAAGCGCGTACGTGGTGCATAATGCCCCATTTGTTCAAACAGACCATAGCTCAATACATTTCGCATCAGGCTCTTGTCGGCATAGGGAGCATACAATACCCAGTCGTTTTCCACAGGAAGCCCCAGCAGGCTGATATTGTTATTGGTTCCCGAATCGGTCTGTGTCTCCAGGCTGTAAGATTTCTTTGGGAAGAGTCCCAGGGATGATTCCCCCCTGAGTTCGATGGATATCTGACCGTCGTAGCCGTTGCCCGGATCCTCTACTCCATTGTAGCTGCCCGGTCCATTATCGATCAGCTTCATCCTGGCGGTGATACGTGGTTCGTTGGGTATCTGCTGACCTTCAGTATCGATCAGAATCAGGGGAAGAAGGGTGCTGTCGAAAGAGAGAGGAGCAATAAACCAGCCCGGGGTGGACGAAAAATGATTTCCCGGAAACAGGATGCCTGCGTGCAGGTAGGGATTGGAACTCAGGTCGGAGGATGTAATAGATTCATTATGCACTTCCAGGGCCAGGGTGTTGGTGCCAGCGATCAGCTGGTCCAGCAGATTGGTGTCGAGCACCTTACGATCGGGTACCAGTCCCTGATACACACTGGCTTCATGCAATCCGTCAGAGCTCTGGTTCCATGCAGTTGGACTTCCTGCATCTCCCAGGTTAAACCTGGCCACTTCCGTACCGTTCAGGTAGGCCACAAATGCATCGTCGAAGTCCATGTCGAGTATCAACGCCCCAATGAGTTCCGGACTGGTAATGATGAATTCGTAACGGCAGTAGACCGCCATGGCCTGGGATATTATGGTGTTATCGTCATCGTCTCCATATCCCACTCCTCCTTCTGCACTGGTCCAGCTGCTGTCGTCAAAACCGGGATTTATCCAGTTGGGATCCACCGGTGAGTTGGGGACCAGGTAGCGGCAAATTCTTCCAGGACCAAGCATGGTTTCCCAGTGGTCAATCTCCTGGGCCCTGAGTGCAGAGGAAAGCACCAGTAGAATCAGAAGCAGTCCCCTGTATGTTAATTGCCGAATAGTCAATTCTGAAAGCTTTGAATGGCTAAATGAGGGACAAAGATAAACTTCCGATGGTTGTATCCTTTCTCTTGCAAGGAACTTTTTCTTCCTACAAAGGTTATATTTGGAGATGGTAGAACTGGACGATCATACGTTAGCTATTCTCCTGGAATGTTCCCTTTTTAAGG
>Ga0180435_10004227_pt1 | contig 14160 bp, 13 predicted proteins | sample SS_ome_3_FD_132467 | JGI IMG/M metagenome (GOLD analysis project Ga0180435, IMG submission 132467) | Hypersaline lake sediment archaeal communities from the Salton Sea, California, USA - SS_3_S_1 metaG | ecosystem: Environmental > Aquatic > Non-marine Saline and Alkaline > Hypersaline >... | reverse complement strand
GTCGTCGACGTGCCGGGCCACGAGCGTTTCGTCAAGCAGATGGTGGCCGGCGCCGGCGGCGTGGACCTGGCGTTTCTGGTGGTGGCGGCCGACGAGGGGGTCATGCCCCAGACCGTCGAGCACCTGGAGATCCTGTCCTCGCTGGGCGTGCGCGGCGGCGTGATCGTGATCACCAAGGTCGATCTGGTCGACCGCGAGCTGGCGGAGGTGGCCGCCGAGGAGGTGCGCGACCTGGCGGCCGGCACCTTCCTGGAGGACAAGCCCGCCGTGATCGTCTCGGCGGTCACGGGCGAGGGTCTGGACGAGCTGAAGGCGGCCCTGGCGGCCGAGGTCGCGGCCCTGCCCGCCCGCGCCGGCGCCGGGCCCTTCCGGCTACCCGTGGACCGCGTCTTCACCATGCCGGGCGCCGGCGTGATCGTCACGGGCACCTGCTGGAGCGGCTCGGTCAAGGTCGGCGACCAGCTCCTGGTGGAACCCGGCGGCGCCAAGGTCCGCGTGCGCGACGTGCAGGCCCACGGCCGCGCCGTGCCCGTCGGAGGATCGGGTCAGCGCCTGGCGGTCGCCCTGCACGGCGTCAAGAAGGACGAGATGGCCCGCGGCGGCCAGGTGCTCAGCGCCGGCGCCGCCACGCCGACCCGCCGCCTCGACGCCCGCGTCACCCTGGTGGCCCACTTCGACGGTGAACTGAAGAACCGCCAGCGCGTCCACGTGCACCACGCGGGCCGCGAGGTGCTCGGCCGCGTCGTCCTGCTGGACGAGGAACTGCTCTCCCACGAGTCGGGCACGAGCACGGCCCTGGTCCAGATCAACCTCGAAGCGCCCCTGGTGCCCGCGTCCGGCGACCGCCTCGTGCTGCGCTTCTACTCGCCCCTGCTGACCATGGCCGGCGGCACGGTGCTGGCCGTCGATCCGCCCCGCCGCAGGCGCTTCGACGACAAGGCCCTCTACGAGCTGGCCGTCCTGGAGGAGGGCGACCCGGCCGAGATGTTCCGCCAGGAGTTGCGCGAGGCGGGCTGGGAGGGGCTGAAGGCGGCCGACCACGAGGACTTCGCCGCCGACGAGGCGGTCCTGCCGGTCGGCAGGCGTCTCTACGACCGCGCCCTGGCCGAGGACGCGGCCACCACCCTCGACACCCTCGCCCGCGAGGCCTACGAGAAGAACCCGCTGCGCGGCGGCGCCAGCAAGGAAGAGGCGCGCCGCCGCGTGAAGTTCACGGCGGGCAACACGGAATGGAACGCCCTGCTCGAGGCCCTCGCCGCCGAGCGCGGCTGGGTGACCGCCGGCGACCGCATCGGCCCCGCCGGCGCCGACGTCCTGCCGCCCGATCTGCAGGCGGCCGTCGACGCCGTGGAGAAGGCCCTGAAGGACGCCGGCCTGCCCGGCACCGACACCGCCGGCCTCGGCGCCGACGCCGAGGAGCCCCTGCGCTACCTGGCGGCCCGCGGCCGTGCCGTGGCCATCACCCCCGAGTATCTTGTCCACGCCGATGCCCTGGCGCAGCTGCGCACGTCCCTGCGCGGCTGGTTCGCCGACGAGGGCAACTTCAAGTTCGCGGACTTCCGCGGCCTGACGGGCCTGAGCCGCAAGCTGGGCATTCCCATGCTCGAATTCCTGGACGCGCGCAAGTGGACCCGCCGCGTCGGCGACCTGCGCGTCTCCGGACCGAACCTGAACGAGGACACATGAGCGAAGACATCGGTACGACCCGCGTGACCGCCCCCCGCCGCGCCACCCGCCGCGTGGACGTGGGTGGCGTGAGCGTGGGCGACGGCGCCCCCGTGCGCGTCCAGTCCATGACCACCACCCGCACCGGCGACTTCGACGCCACCATGGACCAGATCCGCGAACTGGCCACCGCCGGCGCCGAGATCGTCCGCGTCACCGTCAACGACGACGCGGCCGCCGACGCGCTGCCGCGGCTCGTGGCCGAGAGCAACGTCCCCCTGGTCGCCGACATCCATTTCCAGCACACCCTGGCCCTGAAGTCGCTGCTGGCCGGCGTGGCCAAGCTGCGCATCAATCCCGGCAACATCGGCTCGCGCGACAAGGTGCGCGAGGTGGCGAGCGCGGCCGCGGACCAGGGCGTGCCCATCCGCGTCGGCGTGAACAAGGGCAGTCTGCACCGGCGCTACGAGGTCCAGGCCGCGAAGGATCCCGCCGGCGCCATGGTCCAGAGCGCCCTGGACGAGCTGGAGGTGTTGGCGGCCGTCGGTTTCGACGATGTGATCGTGTCGCTCAAGAGCAGCGAGCCCATGGAGGTGATCGAGGCGGCGCGTCGCTTTTCGGACGTGTCGGACGTGCCTCAGCACCTGGGCGTGACCGAGGCCGGCACGCTGCAGGCTGGCATCTCGCGCTCGGTGGCCGCCATGAGCGTGCTGCTGTCGGAGGGCATCGGCGACACCATCCGTATCTCACTGGCCGCCGACCCGGTGGAGGAGGTCGTCGCCGCTTTCCACATGTTGCAGGCTTTGGGGCTACGCGAGGGGTTCGCGCGTGTGGTGGCGTGTCCCACCTGCGGGCGCGTGGAGGTGGATGTGGTTGAGTTGGCGCGGAAGGTGGAGGAACTGGCCAAGGACCTGCCGCCGGACCGCGTGATCTCGGTCATGGGCTGCATCGTCAACGGGCCGGGGGAGGCCAAGGCGGCGGACCTCGGGATCGCGGCGGGCAAGTCGAAGGTGGCGATCTACCGCAAGGGCGAACTGCACCGCAACATCGACAAGGCGGATCTGGACCGGGTGCTGGTGGAGGAGATCGAGTTGTTGAGGTAGGTGTCCCTCCTCAAGCCCCCATCCGCCAATAACCTGCCCCCATTCTTGGGGTGTCAGTCCTCGTGACCGGCGTCCTCGAGGAGCTGTCCGAGCGTCGATCGTAGATCGCGAATCACGTCCGTCAGGGTGCCGGCACTCTCGTCCAGCCCGTTCCGCTCCAGGAACGCTGTCCACATGCCGCTCTTTCCAGGATCCGCGAAGCTGTCCGCCAAGCCGGGCGGCACGTCGGTCGGGATCGCAGACCCCCGCCGGGCAAACGTCGCCTTTATCGCTGCGACGACGTCCGTTCGTGGCAGGTTCATCGTCCGGGTCAGCCGCCAAAGATCGTAGTAGTCCTTCAGCCGCGTGTTGATCTCGCCCAGGGCGACCAGGGCCTCGAGCATCTCGGCCACGACGTACTCGGGGCGGTAGGCCAGGACCGTGGGCGGCGTCTGGTCTAGCAGGGTCGGGTATTCCAACTCCACGGACGCGGGCGAGGCGGCGTCGCCGAATCCGACGTCGATCTGCAACGGGATCCGCACCCGCCCGAGCGTGGCGTCGAGACGGATCCGGATACCGTCGTACAGGGCGGCCTCGCGGATCGCCTCGCCTCGGATGCCGTCGGTCCGGAAGTCCAGCCCGTCGTCCTCGACGTCCGTCCCGGCGATGTCGGCGATCACGACTTCCAGCCGGGCGATGTCCGGCGAACCGTGTCCGAGCAGATCCAGGTCGCGCGTGGGACGACCCACATCTTCCCGCCAGGCGTAGAACAGGAACGCGCCCTTGAGCAGGAACGCCTCCTTGTGGGGAGAGCGGCCCAGCCTGTGGAGAAAGCGCTCCAGACCGTACCGGGTCAGCACGAGTTGGAAGTCGGCGCCGTCGCGCTGGGCGATGTTCAGCAGTCGTTGGCGCACGGAGGCCTGCAGGTTCGTTCGCTCGGCCGACATCACGCGAGGGCCTCCAGGTAAGGCCGGATAACTGTCTTGACCCGGCATACCTCAGCGTAGGCCCAGATTTGTGCGGGCGTGGCCCGCCGCTGCCGGAGGCATTCGCGGAGCGCCTCGATGGCCACGTCCAGCCCCACGCGGCGACGGAACTTGAAGCAGTCGGCCACGGTCTTGGCGGGGTCGTAGATCCGTACCGGCACCCGGTCGAGCTCGTGGGTGGTCGCGCCATCGTGGAAGGCGCGTCCTGTCATGCGGACGACCTGGATGCGCGTTGAAGCCGCGGTCGGCGCCAGCTTCGCTCCTTCGACAGCGAGCCAGATCGCCCCGGGCGACTGCGTCGTCAGGTCGTGGAACCGCAGCGCGGACAGCAGGCAGACGACCGTTCCGGGATAGCGCTTGGCCGTCCGGGCCAGCGTGTCGTGCTCGGTCGGCTCGCGGCCGGGCAGGGCGTACTGGCCGTGGCCCAGCTTGACGAGTCGCCCCTTCGCGATCAGGCGCGGCAGGTAGGTCGTCGAATGGCCGGCGGCGCGGAGGTCGCGGGGACGGAGAACGCCCATGTCCTCGGCCAGGGCGAGGATGGCGGCTTCGTTGGGGCTGAGGTTGTCGATTTCAGTCATGACGCACCTGTGTCTGAATAGCGATAGTTACGCTACATCATTCGCTATTTATACACAGCCCCAGCGGAGCGACAAGTGGAATCGTTGGAGAAAGAGCCGTGAATCGCCGCAGCTTCACCTGAAATTCACTTGACAAAAACACTATCGCGATATATCGTCACGATAGCTCGACAAGGAAGGAGACCCGGTGCCCCCCAAACGCAGACCCCCCTTCGGCCCCATGGGAATGGGACGTTGCGGCCCCCGAGGCCCGCAACAGGTCCAGCCGTCGATCTTCTCGGATTACGCCGCCCCGCCGGCGCGACCCGAGCGCGGTGAGGCCCGCTTCCTGATCCTCGACGTCGTGGCCGAGGGGCCGATCCACGGCTACGAGATCATGGCGACCATCGAGCAGCGCACCGGCGGTCGCTACCGGCCCAGCCCCGGCACGGTCTACCCGACCTTGCAGGCCCTGGAGAAGGACGGCCTGATCGAGAGTCGCGAGACCGACGGACGCAAGACCTACGAGCTGACCGAAGCCGGCCGCGTCATGCGGTCGGATTACGCCGATGATATCGCCGACATCTTCGCCCGGCTGGGAGGCGACGCGACGCCCGACCACAGCGTGGAGCTCGGCATCGTCGAGGACAACGTGAACCGCATCATCAACTCGGTCGGCCGGGCCCTGCGCGCCGGGCGGCTGGACGACGAGCGACAGGACCGGATCATCGATGTGATCAGCGACGCGGCGCGCAAGATCGAGAAGATCCTGCGCGGCCGTTAACAAAACCGACCGAACATCCTGGAGGATTCCGGAAATGGGTATGATGGACTGGATGATGGAGAAGATGATGAACGGCATGTCCAAGGAGGACAAGGAGGCCATGATGGACGGCGCCATGGCCAAGATGATGGGCGACATGACCGTCGAGGAGAAGCAGGAGATGATGGCCACCATGATGCCCAAGATGATGGAAGGCGTCAGCATGGTCGAGCTCATGCCCAAGATGATGCTCACGATGATGCCGATGATGTTCGACGAGGTGAAGGGCATCTTGGCCGAGCAGGGCAAGGAACTGGACATGATGGAGATCATGCCCAAGGTCATGGGGCCCTTCATGTCCGGCATGCTCGACAAGGTGCCGGCCGAGAAGATGGTCGAGCACAAGGAGCACATGATGGGGAAGATCTTCGAGGAGATCCCCGTCATGAAGGAGAAGATCCCCGCCCGCCAGATGGAGATGATGCCCGGCTGCATGCGCCGGTTGATGGAGAAGATCAGCTACGACGAGAAGGTGGGCTACGCCCAGCACATCCTGGGCATCCTGGTCGAGAAGGGCGCCGACGGTCTTGAGGATGGTCAGCGGGCCGACTATCTGGCCAGCTTGCGGACGTGCATCCCCGGGGCCTGAGTCGATCTTCAGAAGGGATCGGTCGCGAACGCCGAGAGGATTCGAGTCCCGTGCCGGCTGGCCTCACGCTTCGCCGAGGAGCCTTCGCTTGCGTCGGATCTGCCGATTCACTCTCGGCCGGTTGTACCGCTGCAGCAGCACCGGGTAGACGTTGAGCAGCACGTTCGACGGAACCAGCCAACGGATGTGTTCAGGAGAATGGCGCCAGCCGATCCAGACCGTGATCACGGCCACGACCATCGCCGTGAGCGTGTGGATCAGCTCGGAGCCTTTCGTCGCATACGCGAAGTCCTCGAGTGATTTCAGGTTGAAGTCGACCGCCCGATCCCCGCGGGTGAGTTTCTCCCATCCGATGACGCGCAGGAGCGTCCGGTAATGGTGAACGCCGAAGAGGCGGTAGAAGCGACCACCCCGCTCGAAGGACCTGGCCTCGAAGTAAGCCGACGCATAGGCTGGTGTGTGCAGGACACCGAAGATCAGCGTGAAGCAGGCCATGAACAGGAAGTTCACGCTGATCGCGAAGCCCCAATGGTCGACACGGATCGTTTCGGCCAGCCATGCGGAGAAAATCAGCGTGCCCAGGAGAAGAAGAAGGGAAGCCGCTGATCTCATGATTCGCTCCCGCGACACGTGCTCGCGCGGTCGTTCTACAGGACATGGATCAATTGATGCCCTGTCTGGGGAACCGACGCTTTTTGTAACTCCAAGTATAGCAGCACCATAGTCATCCTGGTCTCCTGAAATGCTTTTAACAGAAGATTAACACTCCACTCTCTGGGTTATTGATAAAATCATATTCAATTTCATATCCATTGAAGGGGGACCCATGACACGCACGACCTGCATCCTCATCGTCGCTCTGATGACGGCGACCTCGGCATCCGCCCAGGACCTGCTCCACACGCACCTCGATTTCGGCAGTCTGCCGTCCGCCCAGGGATGGAGCTTCGCTTCCGGCTTCCCCGAGGCGGACTATTGCTCCGTGGACGGATCCGCGCTCACCATCGACACGATGGGCCTCGGCTATACGGCCACCGCGCGCGCCTATTATTGGCTGGACGTCACGCCGCAGGCCTCCGCTGGGTACTGGAGCTTCACCATCAACATGCGTCTGCTGGCCTCCGAGTCCTACCTCTATCCCGACGGCCACTACAATGCTGGCGGCTGCTTCGCGGGCCTCCAATTCGCAGGAAAAATGGCGCAACTCAGATGGAAGCCCGGGGCCCTGGTCATCTCGGATGACCTTCCGTCCACGTACGCCCTCGACGTGGGCGACTGGCACGAGTACCAGGTCATCGGCGACGTGTCGACCGCGACGTTCAGCGTCTATGTCGATGATCAGCTGCTCCACACAGGGCCGATGTGGGGCGATACGGGCAGCCCGCGCTTCCATTTCGGGGACGGGACATCGGGCGGCAACGCGCACATGGAGATCTCCCATGTCGAGTTGCTCCTGAGCGACCTGGAGCCGATCGCCAGCGAGGAGCTGACCTGGGGAGGGGTCAAGGCCCTGTTCAGGTGAAATCGGGAGGGAGGGACGCATCGGGAGCATGCCGTCCCTTCCTTTTCCGCCCGTCTTGCCGAGTAAGCCGTTGTGGGGTTTGGCTCCGGCACGTTCTTGCAGGGCCATGTTGAGGGTGATTCTCATGACGTTCTCGGAAACGTTCGCAGCGAGTCTCACCCTTTTAGAGAGAGTCAACCCCAAGACATAGTTTCATCCTTTGCCACAAGCCTGAGTCGGTTGATCCACACGCTTTTTCGAGCTCTCGTCCTCGGCTCAGGAGGATTTTCAGTTGGGCCTGCATTCGCGGGGCAGGACTCGCTAGCGGTCCAGTGGGACGCCGCAGTACCCAACAAGATCTTCACGACTCGACTCGCAACATCTACGACCATGGCTAGCACTCGGCCAGACAACGTTCGAGAGAGAACACCTCTCCGGTGAGGATCATCTTGTAGACTCCGATCATAAGGCGCCGCGCCAGCGCCATCCGGACCTTGTTCTTGTGGCTTCGCTTGAGACGGTCGCGCGCCCAGTCCTTGACCAGTGTGTTAGTGGCCAACAAGCGGACCGCCCATTCGCCGAGGATATGTCGCAGCTCCCTGTTGCCGCGCTTTGTCAGTGCACCGTGATGGGCCTTGTCTGTGCGTATTCGATCGTCACCAGCTTGCGTCTCAGATCCAAGTACTTGCGGACTTCTTCGTGCATGAGATTGACCTCCCGGGTATCCTCTAAGTTAGGAGAGGATGTGTCCCACGAGGTCTGGTATTCCTACACACTGACTCGCCACATGTATTGGGCATATGGTATGATGAGCGTGGTAAACGATGACGACACGACGAGTCCACACAGGATGACAGAATCCGAAGAACCGAGCAGGCATGATGTGTATTGGAGGTTCCCATGACTATGGTTTGCAGACGATCGCTCCAGAAAATCATGAAGACGGTCACGGGCTACGCTGCTGTTTCGGTCTTGATGTTCATCGGCTGTGTGATCCCGGCTGGAGCCCAGACCACCGAGTACTTCGGCTATCCCCAGTTCGAAGCGGCGACCCAGAGCCTGACCATCGTCGATTTTGACGAGTTGACCGCCGGCAACGGTGCACTTGCCGGGAGCGAGTTCGCGGGGCTTGGGCTCACCATCGTCCAGCGCGACGCCGAAGCGATGAACGTCATTGCGGTAGGCGTGGGCTATGCCTTCGTCGAGAACGCGAATTCCCAGCCGAATGTGATCTCTACCTCGATCGGCATGGATGGCGGCTACGGCGATCTCAGCGACAATTACGACTTCATCCTGTCGGATCCGTCGCCCGCCGCAGGGATATGGATCGGCAACGTCGAGCCAGGAACCACTGTCGTGCAGTTCCTGGATTCGCAGGAGGCCGTCATCGCGGAGGAAGAGCTCGCAGGAGGCCACGAGGGGATCATCGGTGCTTCCGATGGCCAGAATCGCATCTTCTATGGTGTCACTTCAGATCAGCAGATCGCGACCATCCGCACGGTCGAAGGGCCAGGCGATAGCGATGGCGTCACGTATGACGACGTGCAGTTCGGATCGACCCTCGTCCCGATGACGACGGCTTCTTGGGGCCGCATCAAAGAGCTGTTCCGGTAGCTGTCCCTTTAATATTCGTCCGGCCTATCGTATATGCAACCGGGCGACTCGCTCTGGTGGCGGAGGGCGGGGGGAGGTGAGTCCTTGAATATCAGGGCGGACGTATATATAGAAGGGACAACAGCTATCGTAATTCCTCCAAGGCCTTTTTCGCCTGTATATGTTTCTCGTCTATGATCAGGGACTTTTCGTACTCTCTGATCGCATCTTCTGTCTGTTGATTGATCGAGTACACGCGCCCCAGTTCGTAATGCGCCTCCGCGGAATCAGGGAATTCTCGCACATTTAGTTCGAGAAACTTGATGGCATCCGCAAGATTGCCTTCCTCGGCTCGACGCCTTCCGACATGGCTCAATGTCTCGATGCCGATCTCCCGTTGAAATGCTTTGGGGTAATTGATCTTCAGCAAGTTGTAGAACAACAGGGCAACGCTGATGTTTCGCTCATAACCCCGTTCGATCATTCGGACTGGGCCGTCTAATATGAATTCCTCGTATGCAGCTGTTCTCTGCGCGAACAGGTTTCCAAGGTAATGTTCGTGGGCCCCCTTGAACAATTCGTCGCCCAGGTTGAAGATCAGGGCCTGGGAATAATCGTGATAGTTGTAGATATGTATATCACCGCTTGTCAGGTTGCAAATGAAACTGTACACCGTGGTTGAGCCGCTGCCTTCCACATGTGTTGCGTTCAGTGCGTCTCGGATGGTGTCGACGGTTAAGGGGCCCATGATCTTGAGAGATTCAATCGCCTTGTTGTATCGCCAGCACGGCTTGTCTCGGCCAATATAGTCGGAACCTACGAAATTGGTTGCTACTTGATATGGCTCGTCGGATTCCAGGAAGGCGACAGCTCCCCTATGCCATTCGACGATCATGGAGGCCCCGGATTTGTCCATGATGGGTATTCTGGCGGAATCCAGGGCGGGGACATTGTAGTTATGGAAAAATGCCTTTGCATCCTCGATGTTGGCGCAGGTAGCCAAGAGCCTGTCGAGTACGGAACCAGAATGGGTTTCTTTGGCCTTTTCCGATTCCCATCCCTGCTTTCCTAGGGAATTGCCGTCTACGAAGAGCCCTTTCTCGTTCATTCCTCCCTGCGCCGAATTTTTCATCATATTGTAGCCTAGGCACACGCGGCCGTATTCACCCTTGCTTGCCGGCACGTACCAAATGAGAGTCAAGGGGAATTCAGAGTCCTCGTTGCTGCCCGCGAGCGAGACCTCTGTATTGGAGGCCATTACGATAGTGCAGGCATCAGCTTCTGCCTGGATAATGGCGGATAGAAACAAGGCCGCAATGCTTAGAAGGCGTCGCGATAGAATCATCGAATATCCCCCTGTCTCGTCAATTGTGCATTGCCCCACCCGCAGTTATGGTATCACATCCAGGGTGTCACCTCTATTATTCGCCCGGTCTGTCGAGTGAGCAGCCAGGCGACCGCGTAATTCGGATATCCCTCCTAATTTCTCTCTTTAGATAAGTTGCGCTGTGCGTCCCACCCGAGGGGGGAGGGGGGCTTTGGCTGGTCCCGGAAGTCCTTGAATATCGGGGAGGATGAATAAGTAGAATTCACGGTGGCGCCAAGTGAATTCGGAATATATTCCGAAACAATCGATCACCCTCCACGTAGAAGTCGGAATATAATCCGCATTGCGCTGGCAAAGTATGATGGGGGCCGAGGCCCTGGCCAACGTGATCGACGACATGAGGTGTCCGGATGCGGAGGATTCCGGCTGTTCGGTACACTAGGAGCGTTATACTATGCGATCCAATTTCCTATCCATTCTACTTACCGCACTCTGTTTCTTGACAATTGTGAAGGATGAGAGTGCTGCCGCTCCCCTGGATATGTCCCAGGGTGAATTACAAGATATTGTCAACGAGTATGTTTCGGATAAAGAAGGTGTTCTGGGGACTATTGTGCAAATTGATATATCAGGTAAAGAGTCACTGCAAGCTGCACTAGGGTATTTCGACTTGTCCCGGAAAAGACTGGTTGCCCCCAAGGACAGATTCATCATTGGCAGCATCACGAAGACTTTTACAGCGACGCTTGTGCTTCAGCTGGTTGAAGAAGGGGCGGTTGAAATAGATGGGCGTATCATCGACTATTTTCCACTAGATTGGGCGGAGGTATTCTCGAACGTAAAATATGGAGACGAAATAACCGTAGGTCACCTGCTGGGGCATAGAAGCGGCATTTATAATGCTATGACATATGAATCATTTGTTGAGCGAGTCACACCGGATCCATCCCGCAGGTGGTCTCCATTGGAGATTGTAAGAATGATACCAGAAGGTGAGCCGGACTTCAGGCCGGGGGAGTCATTCAAGTATTCCAATCAAAATTATCTTCTTCTTTCGGGCCTGATTGAGCATGTGACGGGAAAGCCATATATAACAACATTGCAGGACAAAATCTTGTCGGCCATCGGTCTCGAATGCACTTTCCACTCCGAGGGCCCATTCGGCTCGAGCCGAGAAGACGTGGCACACGGATATCAAAGTATTGACGGTAAGATCTATGACGGACAGGATTTTGACTCAGGCTGGGCTATCGCTTCAGGCGCGATGATAAGTACTACGGACGACCTTATTGAATTTCTGAAAGCACTGGCGTCGGGTCGATTGTTCAAACACGAAGAGACATACCAGCAAATGCTTCAAGGAGCAGAGGATAGTAGGCACTACGGCTTGGGTATAGAATCCGAAGAATCCAAGTTTGGGTCATATGTGGGTCACATAGGCACTTTTGCGAATACATCTACTGCACTTCGCTACTATCCGGAGCATGGAATATACATATGCACTTGCCTGACATTCGATGGCGCGACTCGTAGGCTGAAAACAGACGAGTTGCTTCAGGTGATAATGAGCAAGCTGCTGGATATTGAATATACGCCCAGAGTGTGGCCCGAGGACGTCATAAGCTATACGGAACTAGATTTGAAAATAGACAAGATTAGGGCAATTGAGAAATATGATCTCAAAAGAGATGCGGCATGTGGTTATGATAATAAAGTATTTACGGCAAGAAGCGAAAATGACAAGCTGATCATGGTGACAGTAATAGGCAGAACCCCCCGGAGTGGGAAGCTCCAATATTCACCATCTTGTGTTACTCTGAAATATAAGGTGGGTAATGAATCATCGACGACTCCGTGTCTTGCCGTTGGCAGGATATTCAAGACGATCAATGGCACAGAGGAGCACTGGGTGACAAGTGAAGAGGAATTCGAGAAGATAACAAGAACAACTACGGATGAGGATGAGATGTTGACGATATATACTCTGTTTGAATTGCCCAAGGAGGCCAGGGATATTGAGGTGCGTTCTCTTGATTACTGAAGACGGCTTAATGGTTGGGGTTATGCCAACGAAATTGTGTTTTACTCTGCCAGGAGCATCTTCATGCTGATTTCATTTAAGTTACGCGCCTCAATACGAGGTCCGCAGCGCTGATTACGGCCGAAACACAATTTCGATGGCAGAACTTACTTCAAAACGATTACAGCGACCAGTTCAGCGAAGTCTTCTCCTCGGACAGCGCCCAGAGCCGTTCCATGACCGGCTTCTCGTAGGCGTGAGGATTCAGCGTGCCTTTACCGACAGGACCGGTTGACTCCATGCGGCCCGTGGGGCCATACAGGGCGCGTTGTTCCTCCAGTTCGTTCTCGGTCGCGCACATGACTTCCGGCCAGGAGCCCCTCTCGGCCGATTGCACCATCGGCGACAGGGTCATGAGCCACCAGGTAAACCGCATCAGACGACTTCCGCTGCTCGTGATGAGCGAGGTTCGTGACGCGCCCGGATGACAGACAAAAACGTCCACGTTCGTGTTGCCCGCCGCCGCCAGTTTGTCCTGCAACTCATAGGCAAACATCATCTGCGCCAGCTTGCTCTGCGAGTAGGTGCGGTTCGGGTGGTAGTTCTTGTCCCAGTTCATGTCGTCGAACTGGATGGTCTTGATCCCCATGTTGTAGCCGAGGCTCGAGACGACCACGATGCGGCCCTTCGTTTCTTCGATCCGCCCGAAGAGCAGGCCGCACAGCAGGAAGTGACCGTAGTGGTTGGTGCCGAGCATGCTTTCATGGCCGTCGACGGTGAGTTTCTGGGTCGGCACCTGGGCGATGGCGGCGTTGCAGATGAGGGCGTCGATCCGGGGGACGGTCTTCAGGACCTCTGCCGCCGCGTCGCGCACGCTCTCCAGCGACGCGAGGTCCATTCGCACGAAGCTCACGTCGGCGTCGGTCCCGAATTCCTCTTTCAGTTTCGCGACGGCGGCGGTGGACTTATCAGCGCTGCGGTTCAGCATCACCATCTTCGCGCCCTTGTTCAGGAGCGTTCGTGCAGCCTGGAAACCCGTCCCGGTGTTGGCGCCGGTGATCAGGTAGGTCTTGCCTTCAAGCGAGCCGAGTCGCTCCGGCGTCCACCCCTTCGGACCGAACGGGTTCTTCTTCTTCGTGCTCATGGCTGTGATACTCGATTCGATTGCGGTTTTGGAGTTGCAATTGTGCGCTCCATTAATTACACTGCACAGTGTAGTATACATGGAGGCAGAGTCAAGGATAAATTACACTGCACAGTGTAGTTTTGTTGATGGAGAGATTTCATGAGCCCGAAGCGCGACACCAGCCAGAAGCGGCACGAGATTCTGGACGCGGCCGTCCGCGAGTTCCAGGCCGTGGGCTACGAGAACACCAGCATGGACCGCATCGCCGAATCGGCCGTCGCCTCCAAGCGAACCGTTTACAACCACTTCGCCAGCAAGGAGCTGCTCTTCCAGGCCGCCTTCGATCGCCTGAAGGACGAGCTGCAGGAATTGAGAAGCATCTCCTACGACCCGGAGCGCGAGCTGACCGCGCAGCTGGGCGAGTTCGTGGATGCCAAGAGGGCCGTGTCCGAGAATCCGGCCTGGCTGGGGCTCATGAAGGTAGCGACGGCGGTGTTCATCGCCAATCCCGAAATGGCCCGCGAGACCATGGCCCGCATTGCCGAAGAAGAGGACCAGCTGGTGGCGTGGCTCCAGGATGCGACGGCCGACGGCCGCATGGACGTGGAGAACCCGACGCGGGCGGCTCAGGTGTTCTGGGCCATGGCCACCGGCGTGTTCTTCTGGCCGTCCCTGTACCTCGGGCCGGTGGCCGGGGAAGAGGCCATTGCTCTCAAGGAGGACATGGTGGCGCTGTTCTTGGCCCGGTACGGCATGGATTGATCCCTTTGGTTATGCCAACGAAATTGTGTTTTACTCGGCCAGGAGCATCTTCATGCTGATTTCATTTCAGTTACGCGCCTCAATACGAGGTCCGCAGCGCTGATTACGGCCGAAACACAATTTCGTTGG
>Ga0180435_10004226_pt1 | contig 14162 bp, 10 predicted proteins | sample SS_ome_3_FD_132467 | JGI IMG/M metagenome (GOLD analysis project Ga0180435, IMG submission 132467) | Hypersaline lake sediment archaeal communities from the Salton Sea, California, USA - SS_3_S_1 metaG | ecosystem: Environmental > Aquatic > Non-marine Saline and Alkaline > Hypersaline >... | reverse complement strand
CTCACCCCGCTGCCGGGCCTGAGTTTCATGTCGACACTGCCATTGCCGAGGTTGATATCCAGGGCGCCTTGGCAAAGCAGCCAGTCTGAGCAAATCTCGCCGTTGCCGAGGTTGACCAGCATCTTGCCCGCCGGTTCGCCACTGAGGTTCAGCGTGCCGTTGCCAAGGTTTAAGTCACCGGCGGCATTGCCGGTATAGGTATATGTGCCATTGCCGTGGTTGAGGTCGATCACGCTGACCCCGGGGCCATGCTTGACCCTGAGATTGAGTTTGACCTTCAGCTTGCCGAAAAACGTCGTCCGCTTGTTATCAATCCAGTCTTCGATGCTCAACCTGTCCCTGCTTTTTACCAAACGCAGCTCCAGGTCGTCCGCGGACAGCTCGGTTAATCCAAGCCCCTCGTAATCCCAGTCAACAACAACTTGCCCCGTGGGCAGGTCAGCGGCTTCACAGGTCACCGAACCGTTGCGGATATTAAGGTTCAGAGCGGTGACCTGCTCGAACTCACGCGTGCCGATAAAGCTTCTGTCTAGCATGTCATTAGACCCCGTGGCTGACGTCTTCCCAGGGATGGCCGACTGCTGTATAGCCGGCTGGCTGGACGGCGAGTCCTTCGTCCACCTGATGATCAACATCGTTAGGAAAAAACAGGAGTGCGCAGACGAACATCAATCCGATGAAAACCAGGACTCCCCACCTGTCAAATACATTCGATTGCTTGCGACTCATTTTGCTCCCTCACATACTGTCCAATTTCAAATTCAATGTTCAACAATGTGAATCTTAACACGAACTAGAGAGCATGTCAATTATAATTTTCAATATGTGCTTGTTATTTTCTAATTTTAGCTTTGTGTTTTTCAATTCGCCATGCTCAAAGTAGTTGTTGTGACTACAGGAATATTCATCGCCAAACGCGTGGAAACATCATTCTGGACAGCCGTAGCAGCGCGCCTGTGAGCGCGCCAGAGGGAACAATCGAGCCAGTGATCCATATGATGAGGTACGCCAAACCGCGAAAGACGCCGAAAACCAGATTCACCACTTCAAGGCATCTGCACTTTGGCAGAAATCCCGGTATGAAACACATCTGCGTAATTCTGGCTTTGAAATCAAGTGTGCAGAGGATCACTGGATATTTGATCAATCCAAAACGGGCACACAGGCCCGTCACAATTCATACCACATGGCAGTATCCCGAAATCAGGGAGATAAATCAAAAAAAGGACCGGCGAACCGGCCCTTGTGCAGGTGGGAGAGGCTACGCGCCGGACATCCCGGACATCCGGCGCGGCCATGATGAAGGCAAGGTGGTAGTCTTCCTCTAGTCCCATCAACCATGCCCATCTCGATTGTCAGCTAATCCGGGCGGGGGAACGGAACAACCCCCGCCAGTAGTTTGATACCCGGCCAGGGAGTGCACCGGGGTTCCGGTATCCAGTGTTTTCCGGGGTACCGGTTAGGCAGAGGGATAACATTCATGGGTACGCTGCATCATACTTAGTTGTGGGGTGGGCTGGCTAAAACAAAAGACCGGCGGTCTGCCGGTCTTTGCCTGTAAGTACCTGTACGAGGGATACCACAGGGGGTTTATTGGCTGATTACCTGCCTCACCCAAACAAGCCGTGACACCAGCCTGCGCCACGATGGGCGGTAACCAGGAATACTATATCAGTTGCTTACTTGAATGTAAAGTAACGTATTGCAAATAGCAAGCAATGAAGAGGGCCATAGTCAATTGTTTTAATGTGAACTAACGTAAGTGGAAATATGGCCGGTCGTACATATGTTGATTACTCCATCAACAAACCGTTCGCTATAACCCAGCCGCCATCTCACTCAACGTTACGAAGGTATAGCCCTGGGCACGCAGGATGGTGATCAGTTCCGGGAGCATGTCGATCGTCGCCTGGATGCCGTCGTGGGCGAGAACCACCGAGCCGGGGCGGATGTTTTTCAGCGCCGCGCCGAGGGTGTCGTCTTTGGTTTTGCCTTCATAAGTGTCGTTGATGGCGACATCCCACATCGCGAGCACCATCCCGCGCTCGGCGAGCATCTCCCCGGTTTCCGCGTCGAGCCGGCCCCCGGGAGGGCGTAGGAAGCGCGGGGTGACCCCGGTCAGGTTCTCAACAAGGCGCTGGAACTCGTCGATCTGGTAGGCCTTTTCCTCACGTGGGAGTTTCGGCAGACGGAAGTGGTCATAGGTGTGGCAGGCCAGCTCGTGACCGGCCTGGTTGGTCATCTTCACCCAATGCGGGTACTTCTGGGCCTGGACGCCGACGAAGAAGAACGTCGCCGGGACGTCGTAGAAATCGAGGACACTCAAAAGCTGGCTGGTGAACTCGGGGTGCGGGCCATCGTCGAAGGTCAGGGCGACCTGCTTAAGGCGCGGGTTGCCGCGGCTCAGGTTGGTGATCCCGGCGGCGATGTTCCAGTCCGGCATCATCGGTTCGCCGAAGTAGAGCTGCGGCTCAGTCGGGGCGCGGTTGGTGGTGCCAGGGTTTGCCACAAGCGGCTTGAAACCACCGCTGCCCTGCAGGTTCGGCCGGTCCAGGTTGGGCCGGGGGGTGTCATCGGTACTGCGTTCCCAGTCACGGCTGGCGCCGGTGTCGGCGGTGGGTGCGGGCTCAGTCTTACTAGGTGTCACCACCGGCGCGGGGGCTGCTTCGTCCCGGCCGAGGAGCTCTTCCAGGGGGTAGCTGTCGGTGAACAGGCTGTCCACGTCGGATTCCTGATGGGTTGGCTCGGGCTGTACGGCGGGCTCCTGAGCGGGCTGCGGATCATCGTTGGCGGCCTCCGTCTCGGCAACCGGGAGGGGTAACCGGGGGGCTGGCTCGGGTTCCGGGTCACCGGCCTGGGGCAGTTCGCGGCGGGTTCCACCCACCCCACGGTGGGCGTTGACGTTGCGCGGGACCCAGTTGGTGTGGAAGTCCACCCCGGGCTCGAGCTTGTGCTCGGGCTCTGCGGCGGGTTCCTCCACCGGCGCCTGATCGTCGCTGGCGGCTTCCGCCGGCTCAGCGGGGTCTTCTGCGGCCTGTTCAGCCAGCCCGAGGGAGTCATCGTCATAACCCGGGCTATAGACACTCAGCCGCTCGGGACGCTCAGCCGGATCATCACTGACCTCCTCGGTTTCCAACACAACAGGCTCATCGGCCTGATCCGTAGAGGTCGCCGGTTCCTCATCTTCCGTACTCAAAGGCTCCAGCACGGGCTCCGGCAGGTCCGCCGGTTCGGTAGCGACGGGCTCATCCCCCACCGGGGCTGGGTCGTCCACTACCGGAGTTGGCTCATTTTCCACCGGGGCTGCCTCAGCTTCGTCAACGGGTGGGGCCGGAGGTTCAGTCTCATCCGCGACCGGTGCCATGCCTGCCGGCTCCAGATCCTCCCCCGGGAAGGCAAAATCACTCCAGGACTTGCCGGTGTCCGCCGGTTCCGGCAAGGGGGCCGTTTCGACTACAGGCTTAGTGCTGTTTTCAGCCACCGAAGCCGCCGTCCGCTTGAAACACTCCGCCATTGCCTTCAGCTGGGCGACCTCCTGGGTCGTCAGGTAGATCGGCGGGGGGGCCAGGACGCCGTCACCAGCAGGCCGGGGCTCCTTTTCCTCAGCCTCGTCAGTCGGAGGCTTAGGGGGGCGGGCACGGTTGACCTCGTCGTTCTCCACCTCGGTTCCGCTGCGGGAACCGGGGTTGCGCTCGATCTGAGCCCAGGCGGTGGTGCCCAGGATCAGGATCAAGGCCAGCATGGCGATGGTGAGTTTTTTCAGCATGAGTGCCTTATTATATATTCGTGACGGGGAAGTTATTCTAGTCTCGGGGTACACTTTCCCTGATGTGAGGAGGGAACATGGAATCACAGGGCAAAATGACCGGCGGCATTCGGGAGCCCGGTTCCGGTGAACCCGGGGCGATCGGACTTGAGGATGCCGAGAAGCATGAGGTGGCCGCTGATAAGCACGGGTTTTTCAGAATCCGTGAAGAGGCTGTGCGGAGCAATCGAGAGGATAGCTTCACCACCAGTGAATCCGAGCTGATGGAGTATAAATCCCGGCCCCTGGGACAGGTGATAGTTTTCGGCCTGCTCGCAGTTATCTTCTTTTCCGCCAGGTTCTGGCTGTTTCCACTGGACGAGGCCCTGGGAAACCCACTTGGCCGGAATCTCGGCTGGATTACCCTTTGCTCAATGTTCGTCGGGGCGTATTGTGCCTTCATGGCCTGGCCGAAGTATAAATATAAGGGTCTCAGCGACGAGGAGCACGATGAGCGCGTGAAGTCCCGCGAGGAGTTCAGAAAGAAATTCCGGCGGTGATGCTTAGTCCGGGCCTTCGGCGAAGAGGTCCATGATCAGGTCGCTCTCACCCTCGGAGAGGAACTCCTCGAAGATGATCGAGCCTGGATCAATCGGACTGACGGAATAGTAGAGCTTGTACTGGCCCTGCTCCAGTTCATAATAATCACGCCGCGTCACGTTCGACGTATGGACTTTCGTTCCCTTGAGACGCCCTTTGGCGACATTGGCCACGGCGAGCTGGAAAGCGTTGAAACGCTCCGAACTGAACCCGGGCACCCGGCGGTTTAACGCATCACTGACTACGACCTGAATCGACACAGGGATATCTTAGCGCAAACAGTATTGTGGTGTTACCGTGCCAGTGCGCCCATCGGGTCCCAGGCCGGCAGCACCTTCGGCTCTAGCTCAAGTGCCTTTTGCAGGTCGGCGGGCAGGTACGACTTGCGCGCGGCGATCTCGAACATGTACTCGTTAAACCAGTTGTCGTTCATCACGTAGTAGCCTTTCTGGCCGTTTTCGTCGCCCCAGCTGTTCTCGACGCGCCAGCGCCGCGGCTTGCCGTCGACGACGTCGACCCCGGTGAAAAGCATGGCGTGGGTCATCAGGGTCTGGTGGTAGTTGAGCCGCCCGGCCTTGTCGAGGTCAAAGGCCGTTCCGTAGACCCCTTCGTAGTCGAAGAGCCCGGCGTCCCAGAGCCCGAGCTTGGAGTTCATCATCTTGCCAACGTCGCAGCCCATCCAGACCGGTTCCCCGTCCTGGATCGAGCGCATCGCGATGTCCTTCATCAGCGTAGTGTCGATGTTGAGGTACTTCACGATCCCGCCGCCAATGATGTTGCCGAGGTATTCGACGGTATAGGTCTTGCCCACAGGGTTGTCCGGCCGTGGGTCATTGACAAGGCAGGCGTAGTCATTGAGCGGCAGCGTGGCATACTTCGCGGCGAACTGGAGCGGTGTCACTTCGCCGTCACGGTGGAACTTCTTGTCCTTGTCGGTCCATTGCCAGTCGAAACTCTGTGGCGGCGTTCCGAGGTGGATGCAAAGGATCCGGAACACAGTGCCCAGCAGCTCAAGGCGCAGGGCATCAAGCTTCGCGGCATCCGCCCCTGCCGCCGCGAGGTCGCGCAGCTTTTGCGCGCTTTGGCGCATGAAGTGCATCAGCGTCGCGTTCAGCCGCATCGTAGCACTGGAGCTCTCCGTTTCGGGCATCGCTTCCTTCGGCACCAGGCCGTAGCGGTTGACCAGGTTGACGAACATGTTCCATTGCCCGCCGTCATCGAGGGGGTGGCTGAGCAGGTAGGCCACCAGGCGGTCGTCCACTTCCCGGTCGGCGGTGTCGATGATCGCGCTCAGGAAATAGTTCGCGCGCTCGAACTTATCCCAGAACATCATGTAGTTCTGGCTGAACTCGAACTCTTCGACGTTCAGGAGCTTACGCGTCCCTGGCCGCAGCAGGTTCAGACCGGCGAAGAGCCAGCAGCGCCCGGACTTTTTCTGGTTGGTCACCGTCCAGTCGTCGAGCCGGTTGGAAAATGTGTGCGGCGTGGTGGTGACGATGTTGCGCCTGAGTGCGACGTTCGTCACGGTGACCTCGCTGACGGCATTTTGCATCAGCTCAGCCGTGGGGTGGGAGGAGAACTCCTCGCGGAACCTGGTGATGAGGTCGTCGGTGATCGTCTGGTGATACTGGTCTGTCATGGCAATACTCCCTTCTTCCGCCCGGGCCCGTCGTGGGGCCGGTGCGTCCATCCATGTTAGCACTGAGACTGTCTGCCCGGGCTTATAATTCCTTTGTGGTCAAAGTAAGGGTGCAAACTACCGGCGTAATCATCACAGCGGTCATCCTGGCGATGCTGTGTCTGGCATTCAGCGGCTGCATTGATCAGCCCGGTTCATCCGGTGGCGGTGGCAGCGTTAATGCCGACGGCCAGGACGACCAAGCGGCGCAGACCACCGCGGCGGAGTACGCCTGGGATGGGCCGGCCCCGGAGTCGGCGACCGTGGCATACATCGGCAACTTCCGCGGGTTTTTGAAACCCTGCGGCTGTGCCGTCCAGCAAAGCGGTGGGCTGCTGCGCCTTGGCACCACCCTGGCCGAGCTCAACGAGCGTTATGTCGCGGGGATTGTCCCTGACTTGCCCGACCAGCCAGCAGAAGAGGAAACCCCGGTTGACCCGGCGATGGAGGCGGTGACGAGTCTCGTTGGGACTTCTGAAACAGATTACTCGGTCTGGCCGGAGCACCCGGCCCCGCACCCGGTCTGGCTCGTCGAGTGCGGCAACTTCGCCAACCCCGGCGTCCATTATCCAGCGGAGCGTGTCAAGACCCACCTTGCGGCCCTGGCGACTTTGAAACAGCTGGGCTTCATCGCCGCGGTACCCGGCACCACCGAGCTGCAACTTACCGCCGACCTGGCCGCCGAGGCTTTTACTGATGCGCCGGTCCGCCTGACGAGCTGCAACCTTACTGTCAGCCTGCCGGAGATGCAGATCGAACCCTGGGTGGAAGTGACACCCGGCTGGTACCTCGTCGGGATCACGGCCTGGTCCGGCGGGGATGTCCCCGCCGATGCGTGGTGGGAGCTCAGTGACCCGGTTGCGGCGGCTGAAGGTGTGCTTGCTCAGCTGCCGGATGACGCCAGGGTTATCCTGGTCGCGATGCACCAGCCCGGTGAGCAGGTCCGCGAACTGGCCGGTTTACCCATTACCGCTATGATCGGCCACGGGTCGGACAACGACCCGCAGTGGACCGACGACCTCATCGCGTCCTTCCCGCCACCCCCCGGCAAGGGGATCAGGCTTAAGCTGGCGGAGCTGGGAGCGGGTGAGGCAAACCAGTGGGATATCCCGCTGACCGAGGAATGGGGGGATGACGCCAGGATCGTGGAGATCGTCGAAGGCGAGAAGGAACGGGTCAAGGAGAAGCTGCTGGCGACACTGGGGGGCCGGAACCCGGAGGGCTGGCGCGATGTGGATTGGGGCAGCTCCGATAAATATCTACCCGACCGCCAAGGTGAGCTCGAGGCCTGGGCCACTGCCGAGATGTCGATCTATGTCGGCAGCCGCGAATGTGACAAATGCCATCCGGACTGCTACCGCACCTGGCTGGACACCACCCATTCCCACGCCTTGTTGTCCCTGATCCAGCGCGATGAGGACGAAACCCTGGACTGCCTGCAGTGCCACGTTGCCGGGCTGCTCGAACCCAGTGGTTACGATCCCTTCAGCTCGCGTGATGAGGTTTCATCCGTCACTTGTGAGTCCTGCCACGGACCGGGCTCAAAGCATGTCGCGGTCACGACCCTGGCCGAGGACCAGTACAGCCTGGATGACTACCAAATCACCCCGGGCAGCCTTGACCACTGTCTGACATGCCACGATTCCTATAACAGTCCGGATTTTGAGAGCCAGGAGTATTGGCGCCAGATCGTCCACATCGACAACTGGCAAGACAACCTCAAGCGGTAGCTTAGGTTTTTATGCGAATTTGTACTTAGTTAAATAATGCTTTAATAGTGCTGATTGGCTACCGGAAGCGGTTAGAATTCCAGGCGCATTGGGCTATAATTCCGGCAAAGGAGCCCCGGCGCGGGGGTTTGGGAAGAAAGGCAAAGGGTAATGAACCATCAATTACGGGTCCTCATTTTTTCGATTCTAGCCGCCATCCTGTCCGGGGTGGTTCTCGCTGTAATCGAAGCCCGTGTCCTGTTCGCCGGCCCCCTGTCCGAAAGGTTGCTGTTTCAGTCCAGCCCGGCTGAAAACGCGCTGAGGATCGGGCTGATAATTACAGTCTTCCTGGGAACCTGGGTGGTGCTGACTGTCCGCGCAGGGTTCGAATCTTCCGCCCAACGGATCAGCGATGCCCAGGCCCTGAGCACGTGGCTGGTTTCGCACCAGGACAAGGCCTATCTCGTCGTCGATAACAACGGGGTGATCCGTCAGTCAAATGCAGCAGCGGCTCTGCACATCGGGTTGCCGGCGGACAGGATAGCTGGCCGGCATTTTACGCGTTTTTTCAATCGCGTGGAGCAGGAAAAAGGCCTCGAATTCCCGCTTAAGACGGCGCTGGATTCCTCACCAGAAATCGAACGGTTGAAACTCGTCTCGCTGCCGGAAAACTCAGATGTTTTTCACGCGGAGTTCCGCCGGATCGGGACTGGCTACCTGATTGAAATCGATGTCGAGCAACTTCCGGGGACGGTGTCCAGGGATCTCATTATTCAGCATGACCGTCTGTCCAACCTGCTTAAAAACATCCCGATGCTCGTTATTGCGATCGAGCCTACAGCCGGCAAGGCAATCTGGAATTCACGGCTGACGGACAGTTTCGGCTGGGTACCGCAGGATGGCATCAAGGCCGATGAGCTGATCAGCAAACTGTTCTCGGAGCCGGAGGTTGCAGCCGAGGTCAGCAACCGGTTCCAGGCGTCTGATGGACAGCCGTTTGAGGTCGAATTTACCTGCCCGACAGGCGAAAAATGCATCCAGTCCTGGACAGTAATATCCCTGCCGGATGGGACCCGCATCGGCTCCGGCCAGGATGTTACTTCGCAGCGTGCAAGTCTGAATGAGATACAGGCGAGTGAGAAAAAGTACCGGCACCTTGTTGAAAACATGCAAGACGGCCTAGTTGTTGTCAGTCCCCGTTTGATCATTGAGTATGTAAACCCGGGGCTTTGCCGGATGTTTGATAGAACGGCGGAGGAGATCACCGGGCGGTCACTCGTTGAAATACTCAGTACCGCGGATATCCAGCGGCTCAACCACCAGCTTGACCTGGCCAGGGACAGCTTGGCCCGGCCGATTCAGGTCACTGCAACACTGGACGGCGGTAACCCCAGGGTAGTAACGGTTACACCAACCCCGATCTATGGCAATGACGGCAAATACCAATCCAGCTTTTCCATTGTTTCCGATGTAACCGAGCAGACCAAATCACGTGAGTTGTTACGCGTCAGCGAAGAGCGCCTGAACATGGCACTCATGGGTGCGGCGGATGGACTGTGGGACTACAATGTGGCTACGGGTGAGGTTCACAGGAGTTCGTATATACCCAGCCATCTTGGGTATAGTGACGAAGACATAGCCGCATCCATCGACGGCTGGACCGCGATCCTCCACCCGGATGACAGGGACCGGGTGATCGCAGCGTTTAACGATCTGGTTGAAGGCCGGGAGGAGAATTATGAGGCGGAGCAACGCCTGCGCTCCCGTGATGGTAAATGGCTCTGGATCCTGGACAAAGGCTGGGTGGTGGAGCGTGACAATGAGGGCAGGCCCAAGCGCTTGATCGGCATCCACAAAGACATCGATGAACAGATACGCTCCCGGGAAACCCTGCGCCGGACCGAGGAGCAGCTGCGGGCGATTTTTGAGACGGCCGAGGATGCGATTTTCATCAAAAACCTTGACCGTGTCTACACCCATGTCAGCCCCGGGATGGCGAAGCTTTTCGGTTGCAGTGCGGATGAGCTGATCGGCCTGACGGACCGTGAGATGCTTGGACCGGAACCGGAGTATTCAATTCAGGAGGACGAGCGTGTCCTCCGTGGTGAAACCGTGCGCGAGGAACGGATCAAGGAGATCGGTGGCCGGGAATATCTCCTGCACGTGGTCAAGGTTCCACTTAGGGACAAGGACGGGAATATCACCGGGATCTGCGGGATAGCCCGGGATATATCCGAACGCTTCGGAATAGAACGCCAGCTGGCGGCCAGCGAAGAGAAGTTCCGGCTGTTGGCTGAGAACACAATGGACGTCATCGTCCGCTATGACCATGAGCTCAGGCATGTCTACGTGAATCCGGCCTTCCTGAAACTCAACGGACTGGCCGAAGAGGATGTACTCGGCCGGTCGCATCGCGAACGCGGATTGCCAGAAGAGATCTGTACGTTTTTCGAAACGACCCTGGGCCGGGTGTTTGACAGCGGCAAACCTGAAACCGGGCAGATTTTATTCCAAGCCCAGGGGCGCCAGGTCGCTTTCGAGGTCAATTTTGTTCCGGAAGGGGACGGTGACGGCACGGTGAAATCCGTGCTCACCACGGGCCGGGAGATCACCAAGCTGAAGCAAATCGAGGCTGCCCTTCGCCAGAGCGAGGAGCAGTACAGGACCTTGGTCGACCTGATGCCGGACGGGATCGCCACGACCGACCCCGACCTCAACCTGGCCTACGCCAACCGTAGTTTCTGCCGGATGCTTGGTTACGAATGCCGCGATATCATCGGCAAGCCGACAGCCGACTTCCTCGATAACGACAACTTCTGGATACTCAAGACCCAGAGTGAACGGCGGGAGTCCGGTGAGCTGGGCTCCTACGAGCTGACCTGGCGGCACCGCCTGGGGCATGACGTGATCACCAGGGTGTCCCCCGCGCCGGTCCACCGGATCAACGGTACGGTGCACAGCTCGGCCATCATCAGCGATATCACCGCATACAAGACGGCGGAGCAGGCCCTGCGCGACAGCCAGGAATACACCAGGGCGGTGATCGAGAGCTCGCCGATCGGGATCACCGTACGCGATCCGAACGGCCGATTGCTTGACTACAATCCGGCCTGGCAGCGGCTCTGGGGGGTCACAGAAGAGGATATCAAGTCTGAGCTTTCAGACAAGGCAAGTAACCTGTACAACCGCGACTGGAACAGCTCTTACCTTGAGGCGTACCTGCCCCAGGTCTGGAAGGTTTATGAGGAGGGAGGCAACCTGTTCCTTCCGGACCTCCAAACGAACCTGGATGAACCCGGGAAGGCCTGGTGGGTTTCCCACTACTTCTACGCGATCAAGGATGAAGACGGCAAGGTTGACCGGGTTGTCACCATGACGGAGGACATCACCGCCCGTAAGCTGGCCGAAGAAGCACTGCGCGACAGTGAGGAGTTCAGCCGGGCGGTCATCGACAACTCGCCGATCGGGATCACCGTGCGGACGGCAACCGGCAAGCTGATGAGCTATAACCAGGCCTGGCAGAAGCTTTGGAACATTCCCGACGACGACGTGAGCCAGGATCTCTCCTGCGACCGGGAGGCGTTGGTGTTCAACGAACGCGATGACTACCTGGCACCCTTCCACGACGAGATCCGCCGTGTCTACAGCCACGGAGGTAACCTGTTCATCCCCGAGGTGCAGGCCAATCCGACCCGGCCCGGTGCGGCGCGCTGGGTATCGAGCTATTTCTATGCGATCCGCGACAGCCAGGGCCAGGTCGACCGCGTGGTGATCCTCACCGAAGACATCACTGCCCGGAAACGGGCCGAGGAGGAGCGTGAGCAGCTGATCTCCGAGCTGCGCACAGCCCTCTCCGATATCAAGACCCTGCGCGGACTTTTGCCGATCTGCGCGCACTGCAAGAAGATCCGCGACGACCAGGGCTACTGGAACAAGATCGAGCGCTACCTTTCGGCGCACTCCGGGGTGTCTTTCTCACACGGCATCTGCCCGGACTGCGCGACGAAGTACTACCCCGAGGTCAAGCTCTACAGCGACGAGGACAGGGCCAAGGTTGACCACGAGGAAGAACCGGACCCGGACCCGCTGGAGATTTTCGAGTAGGCCGCAGTTCCCGGGCCTTAGGTCCCCGTCCACCTTGCGCCTATAATCTATCCCAATGATCATGATGATCCAGGTTGCTGCTTACGCCGTGTTCGCGGGTCTTGGCGCGATCAGCGTTGATTGCACGGAGGCCAAGATGGGCCAGCACCTCGGCATGGGAATTCTGGTGCTGCTGGGCTCATTCCTGTTCGGGTTCCTGCTCAGCCCGTTGCAGTACCTTGAGGGATTCATGGGCGAAGTTATCAGTATGACCTGTGCTGGCCTGTTTCTGGGTGGGATTGCCTTCTTCGCTTCATTCTTCATCTACTCCGTGAACGCACGCCAGGCGATGATCATCGGAATCTGGATGGGATCCGGTCATATCCTGATGATGCTTTTCCTGCGCTGGGCCTTCAGCACCGGTTAGTTCCGGCGTGGGCGGTAGGCAATCAGGATGATCGTGTATACGACTATCGTTACGCCCATGATTCCCAGAAACGCGAACAGCACGGGCTCGTTGAGTACGCTGCCGCGTCCCAGGCCGACCCGCACCGTCTCGTAGAAGATGAAGGCGAAGAGCCAGGTGAGTTCGGCGTTGAGCCAGAGCAGGAAGGAGCGGGTCGCGGCGAACTGCGGGTTGTTCAGCGTCTTCTTGCCGGGCTGGACCCGGACGCTCCAGGCCTCAAGCGGCCCGAGAAACCGCGCGGTCAGCTCATGGGTCAGCCAGATCACGATGACGATCCCCAGGATGATGAACAGCTCGCTCTTCGGGCCATAGCGGTCGGGGTTGCCCCCGGAGCTGAAGTGCATCGGGATCGAGTTCGGCAGCAAGGCGTAGTTCACTAACAGGTAGCCGATGCCACCGATGAGCCCGGTCAGGCCAAGCGCTTCGGCGAACCAATCCAGCACAGTGAACGGCGGACGTTCATAAACAAGCTGCCGCCGGTTGTTTTGTGGAAGCTCCACATTTAGTTGGCGCTGCCCCGCCAGGTGCCGTCGAATTCCGTCGAGGCCTCGTACCACCACCAGCCGCTGAACTCATCGCCATCGAGCTTGAGCAGGATGAAGCCGCTTCCCGGCTGCTGCTCCCAGGTGCCCACCATGTAGTCACCGAGCATCCTAAAGTTCAGGCTGCCCTCGGGCTCGCCGTAGCTCCCGGCCCAGTAGGCCATCCCGGACTTGTAAAGCTTGACTATCCCGAAGTCGGAGTCATAGCGCTTGGCGGGTTTGGGCGATCTCGCTTCAGGGTCAATCCGCAGGCAGAACAGCACGGCGTCAGTGGCCTCGTCGGTGAGGATCGCAATATCCGCATCTTCATCGTTTAACACAACAGTGTATGACCGCTGGCCGCCGGGGCCGAGGCGCAGCGTCAGCTCATCACCGACGAGCTCCCAACCGCCGCGCTGGCTCCACTCGTCGCCGGCGACGGACTGCGTGATCGCGCATTTGCCGTCATCGCTTAAGTCAAAGCTCCAGTCATCGCCACCCGGGGTCAGGCTGGCCTTTGAGTCCTGGTTGACCACGGCCACGGTCCAGTACCCGGCGAAGGCCACGCTATCGCGGCTGACCCGGGCCGGGGGTTCCTCATAGGGTTTAGGTGCATCATCATCAATGCCGTCACCGAGCATCCGGCCGGCATCCAAAGCCGCTTGGGGGTCCTGTGGCTCCGGTTCCTCCACCGGCTCAGCCCCGGGAACCACACCAAACGGTGTCGGGATTTCATCACCGTTACGGCCGGCGATAGGGCCGTCTGTCCCCGAAACGGGTGCAGGATCTGCAGCCGGTTCCTCGGGAGCCACATCCGGCACGACCGGTTCGACGGGCTCGTCGATCACCATTTCGCCGGGGGCTGACTCGACTGCGGGGTCCTCGGTGGCAGGTTCAACCTGGTCGTCATCGGTTACAGGCTCCGCACCGGGTAACTCAGGTTCCAGGTCGTCGCCGGGTTCCGGCTCGGATCCGGTCTGGTGCATCGTGACGTCGATCCCGGGGTCTGCCCCGGCGTCACTGGTGATTTCACCGTCGGCTTGGCCATCGGCGGGGACGTCGCCAGCGGTGTTGATCGGCCGGGGGCAGCCGACGAACAGGCCGAGTGCGATGAGTACAAGCAATAATCCAGCTATCCGCATCATTCCACCTCTGGCGGAGGTCCCGCCGCATCATCTGTCGAAAGCGGTGGGCTATTCGGTTTCCAGCCGCTCCCGGGCGTCCAACACTTCAGTTTCCAAGATAACTTCACGGTTCAGGTACCGACGGCGTGCATCACCCCACATCAGGAATGGGGCCACCACCGGCACTGCAATGCTCAGCCCGACCAGCCAGGCCGACCGCGTCAGGATTCCGTCCT
>Ga0180435_10004225_pt1 | contig 14162 bp, 10 predicted proteins | sample SS_ome_3_FD_132467 | JGI IMG/M metagenome (GOLD analysis project Ga0180435, IMG submission 132467) | Hypersaline lake sediment archaeal communities from the Salton Sea, California, USA - SS_3_S_1 metaG | ecosystem: Environmental > Aquatic > Non-marine Saline and Alkaline > Hypersaline >... | reverse complement strand
GGGGGGGGGGGGGGATGTAGCGCTCCCTTGGGAACAGCGGGATGTGGGGGACGGGGATACGTGAAGGGTCGGGGGCGTGGAGGGGCGGTGGCGTGTGGAGGCGGGGCGGGATGATGTCTGGGATGTCTGGCGGGTCCCGGGCTGCGGACCTCACGTTCGTCAAGCTAGGCGGATCGCTCATCACGGACAAGAGCGAGGCCTACACGGCGCGGTTCGACGTCATTGATCGGCTGGCCGCTGAGGTACGGGAGGCGCTCGATGCTGAGCCAGGGCGGCGGGTGCTCCTCGGCCACGGATCCGGTTCGTTCGGCCACTGGGCGGCCGAGCCGTACGCGACCCAGGCGGGCGTACGTACGGAGGCCGAGTGGCGGGGTTACGCCGAGGTGGCGGCCGCAGCGGCGCGTCTGAATCGGCTGGTGACCGATGCGTTCCTGAAGGCTCGGGTCCCGACGTTGAGCTTTCAACCATCGGCATCGGTCGTGTGTCACGACGGGGCCGTGAAGCATCTCAACCTGCGGCCTATTCGCGAGGCGCTGGCACACGGCCTGGTGCCCCTGATCTATGGGGACGTGGCGCTGGACGACATCCGGGGCGGGACCATCGCCTCCACCGAGGACCTCTTCGTCTACCTGGCTGATGCGCTGCGCCCCTCCCGCATTCTCCTGCTGAGTCGCGTGCCAGGGGTCCTGGATGACGACAGCGAGGTCGTTCCGATGATTACGCCGGACAGCTATGCCGGCTGGCGGCATGCTCTCTCAGGCTCCGACGGGGTGGACGTAACCGGCGGCATGCTGGATAAGGTGGCCCAGATGATCGACCTCGTCGGCCGACACCCGGATGCTCGTGTCCAGATCATGACGGGTTGCGAGCCCGGCCTGCTTACTCGTGCCCTCCTGGGCAAGGATGAGGATGCTGGCACCCTCATCAGCGGTTGAAACCCCCCAGTCTGGGGGTCATGCACGTCGGGCATTGGGTTTCGCGCATCGCGTGCGGTGCACTGACTGGTGGTCAGGTGGGACGTGTGCTCATCGCCAGATCCCGGCGCCCTTCGCCCTGCCTCTTGCTCCCGCCTCCCACAGATTGACAGCCTGCCGCCAACTGCTATAATCTGAGCCTTGCGGGGCTTTCCTGGAAGGGCGTGAAGGCCCCGGAACCGCCAGCAGGATAGTCGTGCGACCAGCCCCCAGCTTGGGGGCGGGTTTGCGAAAGGGCGGCGTCAACCAGCTGCCCGCGAGAGAGAAAGCCCAGGCACCTTGACCGATGCATCATCTTCGTGCCGCGCTTCTCCCACGTTATGGACACGTCATGGAAAGGACATCGCATGAGCCAAGCTAGGACATGGCGCCTTGCCGCCATCATCGTCATTGCTCTTATCGCCCTCTTTGTCGCGCTCAACATCAACCACCCGGCGTGGGTGGAGAGCCTCCTCTTCTGGCAGCCAGAGGCGCAACGCGAGATCGCGCTCCGGCTGGGGCTGGACCTCCAGGGGGGGCTGAAGGTGCTGCTCGCCGCCGACCCGGCGGAGGGCCAGGAGTTTGAGGCCGGTTCTATGGAGACGGCGCGGCGCATCGTGGAAAGCCGCGTCAACAGCCTGGGACTGACGGAGCCCGTCGTGCAGGCGCAGGGAGAGCGGCGCATCATCGTGGAGCTGCCAGGCATCGAGGACCCAGAGGAGGCGGTCGAAACGATCAAGGGCACGGCTCTTCTCGAGTTCGTGGACGCCGGGTTTAGCCCGGTAACCCCGGACACTGTCATCACCACCAGCCTTGGCGGCCCGGAGGCGGCCCAAGGTGACGCGCTGACAGGCACCGCGTCGCTGACGCCGACGGCGGAGATCGTCGACTCGTTGGACGTCACGGATACGGAGGAGGTACCCCCCACGGAGCCCACCGAACCGCAGGCGCCGGCGAGGGTCTTCGAGACGATCCTCACTGGTGCTGACCTGGCCAATGTGGGGCTGGATCGGACGGAGCAGAACCAGTACGTGATCCCTTTCGAGCTCGACCAGGATGCGGCCCAGATCTTCAGCCAGTACACGGCGTCTCACGTGGGTCAGTATCTGTGTATCGTGCTCGATAAGCAGGTCATCTCCTGTCCGACGATTCGCGAGCCCATCCCAGGCGGTCGCGGCTCTATCTCGGGCGCCTTCACCCTCGAAGAGGCGCGCCAGCTGGCGATCCAGCTGCGCTACGGTGCCTTGCCGATGCCACTGCGGGTGGAGAGCTTCAACCGCGTCGGCGCTACGCTGGGTGAGGAGTCGGTCAATCGATCGGTGCGGGCTGGCGTGATCGGGCTGAGCGTGGTGCTGCTCTTCATGCTGGTCTACTACCGGCTGCCCGGTGGCCTAGCCGATCTGGCGCTGGTCATCTACGTGCTCATCAACCTGGCGCTCTACAAGCTCATTCCCATCACGCTGACGCTGCCGGGCATCGCGGGCTTCATCCTATCGGCAGGGATGGCCGTCGATGCCAACATCCTGATTTTCGAGCGTATGAAGGAGGAGCTGCGGTCCGGACGCGGACTGGCCCGGGCGATTGACATGGGCTTTGGACGGGCCTGGCCTTCTATCCGGGACGGGCAGCTCTCGACCTTGATCATCTGCGCCATCCTCTTCTTGTTCGGCACGAACTTCGGGGCGAGCATCGTGAAGGGCTTCGCCATCACGCTGGCGCTTGGCACGATGGTCAACCTCTTCACGGCTGTCTTTGCCACACGCACTTTTGTCCGACAGGTGGCCATCGGTGCCGAGAAGTGGCTATCCGAGCGGGAATGGGTCTTGGGAGTATAGGTATGTTCAATATTGTCCAGAAACGACGCTGGTATTTCATCTTCTCCGGCATTCTGATCGCCCTGAGCATCGCGGCGATGGGGTTCTCATACGCCCGCTACGGGCAACCGCTGCGCATCGGCATTGATTTCACCGGTGGCTCGATCTTCGTGCTTGAGTTCGAGGATGCAGTGGATGAGGATCAGATTCGCGACGTCTTCGGGGAGTTCGGTCTGGAGAGCGCCATCGTCCAGCCCCTGGGGGCGCCGGACGAATACCGCTGGCAGGTCCGCACCCGCGAGGTCACCGCTGAGGAGGTTGGCGAGCTCCTAGGTGCGCTTGAGGGGGCCGGCACGCTCAATCGAGACGCACTGACCTTCGACACAGTGGAGCCAGCCATCGGCACCGAGGTGGCTCGGGCGGCGGGGCTCGCGATTCTGGTCGCCTCGTTGATTATCGTGGCTTTCATGTGGTTCTCCTTCCGCAAGGTACCGAACGCGTTCCGCTACGGTGTCTGCACCATTGCCGGGATGAGTCACAATCTGATCATCGCCTTCGGCTTCTTCGCTCTAATGGGCATCGTGGCCGGTTGGGAGGTCGACTCTCTCTTCTTGACGGCCACGCTGACGGTGATCGGCTTCTCGGTACAGGACGTCATCGTGGTCTTCGATCGCATCCGTGAGAATATCCCCAAGTACCGCCGTGAGCCCTTCGAGAAGGTCGTTAACCGCTCGATCCTGGAGACGATCCACCGCTCTCTGGCGACGCAGCTCAATGCGATGTTCGTCATGGTCGCCATCATCCTCTTCGGTGGCGAGACCATCAAACCCTTCATCTCCGTGCTGCTGGTCGGAATGGTGAGCGAGACGTACTCGGCGATCTTCATCGCCGTGCCCCTACTGGTGGTGTGGGAGAAGACGGCCCGCCAGCGGGCAGCGGCGCGAGCTGCGGCCTGACCAGCAACGGTCGGATCCATGGAGGGACGTGGAACTAAGACCCACCCCAAGCTGCCGGAAGGCACGGGGGTGGGTTTTTGTTTGTGGTATGCAGCGCAGATCGTAAAGGTCTTCGTGAATGCGTCCCGTTCTGGAGGCGTCTGCTGCCAACCGTGTCTGCGATGGCAGAAGAGTTCGTTGGATTTTTTGGGTGTCAAGAGAAAGGAGCGGCGATGTCTCAAAGATCACCACACCAAGCAGCCAGAGGGATCTGGAGCGGCCTGACACAGGGGGTCGAGGATCGACCGGGGATGGCTACCGTCGGCGTGCTCGGTGTTCCGTTCGATGGCGGGGTCAGTTTTCGCTCGGGGGCGGCGGCAGCCCCGGCGAGGCTCAGGGAGCTGAGCAATCACCTGGCGCGGTGCGCGGACGAGGGTCAGCCGTTGACCGTCTCGGTGCGCGACCACGGGGACGTGCCGGTGGACCTCGAGTGGACGCGTTACTTCGGCATGGTCGAGGCACGGGCTCTGGACGTGCTAGGACACCCGTTTGCGCTCTTCCTCGGTGGGGATCACTCGGTGACGATTCCCCTGATGCGCGCGTGCGATAGGGCGTGGGACCGTCCCTTCGGTGTCGTGCACTTCGACGCCCACCCGGACCTGTTCGACAGCCACAGCGGGCATCGCTGGTCCCACGCCTGCACGGAGCGCCGGGCGCTGGAGCTGGCGGGGCTGGAGCCCGAGAGACTCATCTTCGTGGGGCTGCGGTCCATCGCGGGGCAGGAGTGGAGCTTCATGGAGAACCATCCGGAGATGCGCTGGTACTCGGCGCGGGAGTGTTATCGGCGCGGGATGGAGGCCGTGGCGGAGGAGGTGGTGGAGGCACTGGGGGATCTTGGTGCGGTCTATCTGACCGTGGACATCGACGGCCTCGATCCGGCGTTTGCGCCCGGCACCGGCTACGCGGAGGGGGGTGGGCCGAGTACGCGGGATCTACTGGAGTTGGTGCGTCCGGTCTGTCGGGAGCTGCCGGTGCGGGCCATGGATGTGGTGGAGGTCTCGCCTCCCTTGGACCATTCGGACATCACGTCCTTCGCGGCGTTGAAGGTGGTCTACGAGGCGTGGTACGGCGTCCAACAGCGGCTAACTTGATCCACAGATTGCGCAGATTGCGCAGATCGGGCTTCTTTGAGGAATCTGAGTACTCTGCGTAGTGCCGCGGCTGCCATCTGTTGATCAGGGAGGGGACGAGTATGGAAAGAACGATCCGAGGACCTAGGCGATTATTGGGGCGGCCTTGGCCGTATATCGGGAGCTAGGATGCGGCTTCCTGGAATGCGTCTATCAAGAAGCCCTCGCCATCGAGTTGGGTATTCGGGACATCCCCTGCCAGCGCGAGGTTGAGTTCCCCATTTCGTACAGAGGTCGGCGGCTGAACGCTACCTATCGAGCCGATTTCCTCTGCTATGACACCGTCATTGTCGAACTGAAGGCTCTCAAGCGGCTGAGCGGCGCCGAGATATCCCAAGTCAACAACTACCCGAGAGCGGCTGGGCTGCAAACCGGGCTGCTCTTGAACTTTGGCACGCCCTCGTTGGAACGCAAGCGCTTCGTACACTCCGGCGGTTCTAAGGGATCACGCCCCCGATCATCGCGGCAAAGGGTAAACCAATCTGCGAAATCTGCGGATGCTACTCGTAGCGGAGGGCCTCGATGGGATTGAGGAGGGAGGCCCGGCGCGCTGGATAGACGCCGAAGATGAGGCCCACAGCGGCCGAGAACGTGGTCGCCAGGATCACGGCCTGGGGCGTGACGACGGCATCGAACCCGTCAACGAGACTGGAGATGATGGACGCGCCCAGAGCCCCCAGTCCGATTCCCAGCAGGCCACCGACCAAGGAGAGGGTCATCGCCTCCAGGAGGAACTGCCCGAGGATGTCGCTGCGGCGTGCGCCGACGGCCTTGCGCAGTCCAATCTCGCGGGTCCGCTCGGTGACGGACACGAGCATGATGTTCATAATGCCGATGCCACCCACCAGCAGACTGATGCCGGCGATAGCCCCGAGGAATGTCGTCAGCACGTTGGTGATGTTGCCGAAGATGCTGATGATGTCCTCCTGGCTGATGATGGTGAAATCGTCCTCGTCCGTGAAGTCGATCTCGTGCTGATCGCGCAGGATCGTGGCCACCTGCTGTGAGGCGGCATCGATGCGGTCCTTGTTGGATGCCTCGACGATAATCTGCGAGACTTGATAGTCGCCGGACTGGCTACGCATCGAGACGAGACGGGTTTGCATGGTGGTCAGGGGTACGAGGACGGTCTCGTCCTGGCTGCCGAATGACGAGCCCCCCTTGCTCTCCATGACGCCGATGATGCGGAAGAGCACGTCGTTGATTTTGATCGTCTCTCCCAGCGGAAACGGATTGTCTGGGAAGAGTTCGTCGACGACGTCCTGACCGAGCACGGCGACCCTCGATCGGGCCTCCACGTCGGTCTCGCGGATGAACTCGCCCGCGGCCGGAAACCACTTGCGGATGGCAGCGTAGTCGGGTGCGACGCCCTCGACGCGAGAGACCATGTCCTCCCTGGCCGTGGCGACGATGGTCGTCTGGACGACAGTGGGTGAGACCGCGACGACGTCCGGGGCTCGGATCGGATCACGCAGGGCCTCGACGTCGTCGTTCGTCAGCTCGGCACCGCCCACGATGGTGCCGGGCTGACCAGCGGTGGCCTGCTCAGCTGCTCCGGGGACGACGAAGAGAAGGTTGGAGCCGAAACCGCGGAACTGGTCCTCCACGTAGGCGGAGACGCCCTCGCCGGCCGACATGAGGGCGATGACGGCGCCCACGCCGATGATGATGCCCAGCATCGTCAGGGCGGAACGGAGCTTGTTGGCGGTCAGGGCCCGCAGGGCGATGCGAACGCTCTCTAGGAAGCTCACGAGGTGTGACCTCCCTGGGGCAGGCCCCGCTGCAGGACGGGCACGGCGTCGGACGGAGTGGACTGGGTCCCGTCGTTTGCCGCCGGGCCTTCCGGCGCCGGGCCGTCCGACGCGCCTGAGGATTCATCGGTTGGGTCCTCATCCGGCTCCGCGACCAAAGGCTCGTCAACCCTTTCGTTGTGGGTGATGGCGCCGTCGTAGAGATGAATGATACGCTCCGTGTGGCGCGCGATCTTGGGATCGTGTGTGACCAGGATGACGGTCATCTCGCTATCGCGGTTCAATCCCTGGAGCACGGCCATCACCTCGGCACCCGACTTGCTGTCGAGGTTACCCGTCGGCTCGTCGGCGAGGATGATGGATGGGCGATTGACCAGGGCCCGGGCGATGGCTACACGCTGCTGCTGACCGCCCGAGAGCTCCGTCGGAAGGTGATCCAGGCGGTGTTCAAGCCCCACGGTCTCCAGGGCTTCCCGCGCCCGTTCGCGCCGCTCGCTCCGGCTCACTCCGGCGTAGATGAGGGGCAGGGTGACGTTCTGGAGCGCCGTCGTACGCGCAAGCAGGTTGAAGGTCTGAAAGACGAAACCGATGCGCCGGTTCCTGATCTCTGCAAGTTGGTCGTCGTGGAGATGGCCGACATCGTCGCCTTCAAGTAGGTAGGTGCCCGCGGTCGGCTGATCCAAGCAGCCGATGACGTTCATCATAGTCGACTTACCGGAGCCTGATGGGCCCATGATGGTCAAGATCTCACCTTGGTAGATCTCGAGCGAGACGCCTCGGAGGGCGTGCACCTCCACCTCTCCCATCTGGTAGACCTTGCTGATGTCGTGAAGCTCGATAACGGGTGCGTTCATGGCGTTCATTCGCCGAACCCCTCCCCGAAGTTGAACTGTGAGGACTCTGGCAACCGCACAACCTCGTCGCCGGCGGAGAGGCCGCTCACCACCTGAGCAACACCCTCGTGCCGCGCCCCCAACGTCACATCCACGCGCTCGAAGCCGCCCGGTGTGCGCCGACGCACATAGTACTGACCGCTCTCCCGGTCGACGTGGATGGCCCAGGTAGGTATCATCAGTGCATCAGGGATCTCCTCCACGACGATGGTGGCGCTGGCTGTCATATCGCTCTTGATGGGCGCCTCGGTGGGCGCGAGGTCGATGCGTACGTCGTACGTCACGATCCCGCTGTCCAACGCCGCGACCTCACCGATGTGGTTCACCGTGCCGGTGACCGCCGTGTCCGGCAGTGCATCGAAGGAGAGGTTGGCCCGTTGACCGATGTCGAGGCGTCCCACGTCGAGCTCATCGACCCCGATGGTCACGTGGAAGACGGAGGGATCGATCACGGTAACGATGGGCACGCCTGCCGCGGCCTGCTGGCCCACCAGGGCATCGACGGCGGCGATGACCCCGTCGAGAGGTGCCTCCAGGCGGCCCTGTTCCAGGGTAATCCTGGCTTGTTCGACAGTAGCCGCCGCCTGATCGAGATTCGACTCTGCAGTTTCGATCTGTCCGCGCGAGGCCCCTTTCACCAGCAAGTCGAGCTGGGCGCGGGTTGCATCCCGCTGCGCGGCGGCAGCCGCTACGTTCGACTGGGCAGCGCTCAGCTGGTTTACGTCGGATCCCGCCTCGGCCTCCTCCAGGCGCGCTCGAGCAGCCTCAAGGGCCTCGTCGGCGGCCTCCAGGCGGTAGCGAGCCTGTTCCTCCGGAACGCCCAGAAGGGGGCAGATGGTCCTCTCGAAACCCTGGGTCAGCGTGATCGTCTGGCCGCCGCCGATGGGAATCACGTCTCCGGCGTCCTTCTCGATCGTCCGGCACTCCATCGTTGTCTCGTGCCAGTCGTAGGCCTTCTTCTGCTGGGTCAAAGCCGAGGCGACCTCGGCCTCGGCCGATGCGATCGCGGCCTGACCGGCGCCGGCCGCAACTTGATCCCGCTCGGCTGCCGCCACGCCGACCTGCGCCTCGGCGGCCCGCACGTTGGCCTCGCTGGCCTCAACCTCCTGAGCCCCGGGGCCGGCCTTGAGCTTCGCCAGCTGGGCTTCCGCCGAGGCCAGATTGGCCTCCGCCTGCTCCAGCTGGAGCCTTGACCGTTCCGTGTCGAGTTCCACGAGGAGATCGCCTGCCTGGACCTCTTCTCCGACCTCAATCGGCACTGCCGTCACCCGTCCGCTGATGTCCAGCGCCAGATCGGCGCGATGGGCGGGTTCGATAGCTCCGCTGGCGGACACGGCGACGATCATCTCCCCTCGCTCGACCACGGCTGAACGGAGGTCGTCCGGAATCTCGCTGCGCCGCTGCCGCGAGCGCCAGACTAATCCTCCGGCGACGGCACCGATCAGAAGGAGGCTGAGTGCTGCGTACAAGATTTTCCTATTCATCCGTTATCAACCCTCTATTACGACTCAAAACCGAAGGAAGCGCCCGCTTCCAGACGCACGACCTCATCACCCTCGGAGAGGCCGCTGATGACCTGCACCACGCCGTCGTGGCGGACGCCAAGCTCCACATCGACCCGCCCAATTTCACCGTTGGCCCGACGCTGGACGTACGTGTCGCCGGTTGCCCGGTCGATCCTTACCGCCCAGTTGGGAATCTGCAGCACGTCGCTCAATTCCTCGATGACAATCGTTGCGTTGGCCGACATGTCGGCACGCAGCGGGGCCTCCGTAGGGGCTAGGTCGATCACCACGTCGTAAGCGACGACCCCCGTCTCCTGAGAGGCCACGGGGCTAATGGTGCCGACGGTACCGCCAACCTCCGCATCGGGAAGGGCCTCGACGGTGATCTCGACCTCCTGACCGCGCTCCAACTGGGAGACGTCGAGCTCGTCGACCCCTACGGTGATGTGGAAGGCCGTGTTGTCGACCAGGACCATGGGGGCCTCACGGGTGGGTGGCGTCTCTCCGGGTGTCACGTTGATCTCTGTCACTATGCCGGCAATTGGGGCACGTAGCGTGGCTCGCTCCAGGGCATGCTCGGCGATCCGGACGGCGACCTCGGCCTGCGAAACCTGGGCCTCCGCCTCGGCAATCTCCTCCTTGGAGGGGCCCGCGAGGAGCTGGTCCAGCTGCGCCTGGGCGGCGTCGCGCTGCGCGGCGGCAGCCGCTACGTTCGACTGGGCTGCCCTTAGCTCTGCACCGTCCGGGCCGGAGAGGACGTCTTCAAGTTGGGCCTGGGCAGCGGCGAGTTCCTGCTTGGCGGTGTAGAGATCGTAGTTGGCGTGCTCCTTCTCAGTACCTTCTTCCTTGATCAGGTCGAAACTGTCCTGGGCGATCTCCTTCTCGGTGTTCGCCTGCGTGACCCGGGCCTCCGCTGCGGCTATGTCCGCGTCGGTCGGTCCCTGAGCGATCCCGTTCCGATTCGCAGCAGCGGCAGCGAGCTGGGCCTCCCCTGCCCGAAGATTCGCCTCGGACTGTTCGATCTCCTCCGGCGTCGGGCCGGCCTCCAACTCCACGAGCTGGGACTCTGCACCGGACAGCGCCGCGCGAGCCTGCCTCACCTCAACTTCCAGCTGATCCGTCTTGAGTCGGGCCAGGGCCTGTCCGGCGTCTACCTCGTCTCCCTCCTCCACCAGGACCTCTGTCACACGCCCCGGGGACTCGAAGCTCAGATCGACTCGGGTAACCGGCTTGATACGGCCGGAGGCCGTGACTGCCACGACCATGGGCCCGCGTTGTGCCCGGGCGGCGCGGGCGACGTCTTCCTGGGCGTTCTGGGCTGTCCTGGTGCGCCAGACGTAGACCCCCGCAGCCGCGGCGATCAAAAGCGCACCCACGATGACGTAGTATGTCCGTCGTCTCACTGAGCCTCCTCGCTCATTGGCCTCCGAGTGGGCCTTAGGAGCGTCGTTAACCATTCGTTAAATTTATGACCGTAGCACAAAGTTGACCAGGGTCATAATTATAGCTGGGAAGGCCCAGTTGTCAAGGGGATGACCAGGATTCGTCACGACGGAAGGGGAAGACCCTACGGATTCTCAACGTCAATGTGCCACTTACAGAGATCATACGGGAGCCCACGCCCTGGGATCAATCAGCTCTGGACAGAAACCTCTAAGGTCGACGGCTCCGCCACGGCATTGAGGTTTGCGCCGCACCTTAAAGCCTGTATAATCGTTCTGAATCCGAGGCGGGTATCCGGTTCGGCAGTGGCTGTGAGAGGACCTAGGACAGACTGAATCATGAAAGAACGACGCAAAGACGAACCACGTGAGGATCAAGAGAAAGAGCCGCGCCAAAGGCGGTTCAGCATTGGTGGTTGTAGGACGAGAGGGTTGATCATCTGGGTGCTGTTGGGCCTCGCCCTGGCATCAGCGATTTGGGGACCGTTGAGCAATCAGTTCAGCGATGTTACCCAGGTCGATTACAGCGATTTCCGCGAGCAGGTCCGGGCTGGCAACGTCAGCCAGGTCACTGTCATGGGCGAAACGATTGAGGGGCAACTCAAGGAACCGGTGGAGGAGACGACTGAGTCGGGCGAGACGGTGACGTATGAGCAGTTCACCACGTACCTACCGTCCTTTGGCGACGAGCAGCTCCTCTCGCTCCTGGAGGAGCAGGACGTCCAGGTCACGACACGGCCGGAGTCGGAGTTCTCCTTCCTGGATTTGGTGATCAATTTCCTGCCGCTCATCGCGCTAATCGGCTTCGGCTATCTGGTCTTCAGCCAGATGCGCAGCCGGGGTCAGGATGCCCTCTCCATCTTCTCGATGCGGGAGAGCCAGGCCGAGCTTTACGACCGTCGGAAGGAGCGGACGACCTTCGATGACGTGGCTGGCCTCGGGGGGCCGAAGACGGAACTGCGAGAGATCATTGCTTTCCTCAAGCACCCCGATCGGTTCCAGCGCTTGGGTGGGGAGATTCCCACGGGCGTCCTGCTGGTGGGTCCTCCTGGGACGGGGAAGACGCTGCTGGCTCGCGCGGTGGCGGGCGAGGCCGAGGTGCCGTTTTTCAGCATCACGGGCTCCAACTTCATGGAGATGTTCGTCGGCGTGGGAGCCTCGCGGGTCCGTGATCTGTTCGAGGAGGCGAAGGAGGCCTCGCCCAGTATCATTTTCATCGATGAGCTAGATTCCATCGGGAGGCGGCGAGGGGCCGGCGTCGGTGGCGGACACGACGAGCGGGAGCAGACGCTAAACCAGCTCCTGGCGGAGATGGATGGCTTCGAGCCCCACCAGGACGTGATCGTCGTGGGGGCGACGAACCGTCCCGATATCCTGGACCAAGCCCTGCTGAGGCCGGGGCGCTTTGACCGGCGTATTACGGTTGATCTGCCCACACTGCGGGACCGGGAGGCGATCCTCCAGATCCACGCCCGTGACAAGACGATGGCTGAGGAGGTGGATCTGGAAAGGGTGGCGCGCGGGACGCCGGGTTTCAGCGGCGCTGACCTGGAGAACCTGCTTAACGAGGCCGCCCTGCTCGCAGCGCGACAGGACAAGGACGCCGTCGAGCAGGACGACATCGAGGAAGCCCGCGACAAGGTGATGATGGGCCTGGAGCGGGAGAGTGTGGCATTGCTGGACGAGGAGTGCGAGCTGCTCGCCTACCATGAGGCTGGGCACGCCGTGCTGGCCGCCGTCCTACCTCACGCCGATCCGATCCACAAGGTGACGATCGTGCCGCGCGGGCGGGCAATGGGGGTCACCCAGCAGTTGCCCGAACGGGAACGGTACATCTATCACCGCGAGTACATGGTCGACCGCCTGGCCGTCATGATGGGCGGACGCGCGTCCGAGGACGTCGTGCTCGACACCCACACCAGCGGCGCCGAGGATGATCTTAAGCAGGCCACGCGGTTGGCACGCAAGATGGTCTTGAGCTGGGGGATGAGCGAGAAGCTGGGTCATATGGCCTTCGGCGATCGGCAGGACCAGGTCTTCCTCGGCGAGGAGATTGGGCAGCGCCGCGAGTACAGCGAGCATACGGCCCGCGAGGTTGACCAGGAGATCAAAGCGATTCTCGATGGGGCTTATGAGCATGCCGTCACCACGCTGCGCAAGCACCGCGACGCTCTCGATCGGCTGGCCGAGGCCCTCGTGGAGAAAGAAGAAATCTCGGGCAGGGAGGTCGTGGAGATCATCGGCTTGGAGCGGAAGCCGGAGCGTGCGGCGGCGCGGAGCGATGAGGAGAAGGATAGGGATGGGGCCGAATAGCATCCCGGAACGAGCTCGTCTCGAGGGCAAGGTCGCGGTCGTCACGGGCGGCGGTCGCGGCATTGGTCGCGCAACGGCGTTCCAGTTGGCGGAGGCTGGCGCCAGGGTCGTCGTGACGGCGCGGACGGAATCCGAGATCCTGGAGGTGGCGGGGGCGATTCGAAGGGGTGGCGGTGAGGCCCGGGCCATCAGCGCCGACGTCTCGGACTGGGAGGCTGTCACTGCTCTGGTCCAGGAGACGGAGCAGACCTTCGGCGAGGCCGACATTGTCGTGGCGAACGCGGGCGTGATCGAGCCCGTGGGGCCGACCTGGGAGGTGGATGCTGAGGCGTGGGCCGACAACGTGCGTATCAACCTGACCGGGGCGTTTTTCGCGGCCCGAGCGTTCCTCCCGTCCATGGTCGTGCGGGACGCGGGGGTGCTGGTTTTCACATCCAGCGGGGCTGCGTCGCATCCGGTTGTGAACTGGAGCGCGTACTGCGCGGCCAAGGCCGGGCTTGCGCATTTCGTGCGCAACTTGCGGGCGGAGTTTGATGCGTTCGGGATTTTGGTGCGGGCCTACACGGTGATTCCCGGCGTGGTCGATACTGGGATGCAGCGGAAGATCCGTCAGAAGTCGGAGGAGGCCTTCCCGGGGGTTGAGCGGTACCGGATGTACCACGAGCGCGGGGTGCTGCGCCCGCCGGAGGAACCGGCGGAGCTGATCTGGTGGCTAGCGACGCCGATGGCAGCCGATCTCGAGGGGCACTTGGCGAACATCGACGATCCGGAGATTCGGAGACGCATGGCGGAGGATTTGCAGGTAGCGCGGCCCGGCCGGCGGGAGGGTTGAGGGATGGTTTCCTGTCTCGGGCGTGGGCAGGGCGGGCTGATGGTTGTGGTACCGTTGCACGACAACCTTGCGAGAAAGCCCATGGCGCGCACGCACGCCACTCTGAAATGGAATACACTTGTGCTCCGCTGTAGAGGCAGCGCTAGTTGAGACAGCAAGGTCGACAAGCCAATGGTGCGAATGCGCCCATCCCGGCTCGGCCGAGGACAGTTTCTCAGTAGGTTTCACCGCGCCCTCGGCCTGCCACCACCTCCGCCACAAGGCGTACTCTCGGACTTGCGGCAGCGCTGACCTTCGCAAGGCTGTCGTTGAGTCCCCCAGACATCCCTGCCCTCCACGTCACTCCCGTCATCCCGCGTTCCGGGATGGAACCCGGTCGGCGGACATTGGCGGAGACGAGGCCACAGAACGACACCCTTGCGAAGGTAGGCGGTTTCGGCGCCGCGTGGGTTGCGCTCCATGGGACTCTTGATGATGGCCCTTCCACATCTCAACCAACCTTCGCAAGGGAACGCGCCCGCGATGCCATTCCTT
>Ga0180435_10004224_pt1 | contig 14165 bp, 12 predicted proteins | sample SS_ome_3_FD_132467 | JGI IMG/M metagenome (GOLD analysis project Ga0180435, IMG submission 132467) | Hypersaline lake sediment archaeal communities from the Salton Sea, California, USA - SS_3_S_1 metaG | ecosystem: Environmental > Aquatic > Non-marine Saline and Alkaline > Hypersaline >... | reverse complement strand
CTGGTAACTACAACGGCGCTGGCGACTTCGTTGGTAACGGTACCGGTGAAGGCGAAGCTACCTTCTCCATGAACTTCACCGGTAAGGGCCGCACCGCTGGCGACTTCAAAGGCAACGGCGACACCGCTGGTAACTTCTCTGGCTACGGCTACGATTCTCCGTACTACTACGGCGCTCCGATGGCCGCTCCGGTTGCTCCGCAAGCTCCGGTTGCTCCGGCTGCCCAGTAATTCAGACCTGATCTGAACGACTGAAAAAGCCCCGTACCGAAAGGTGCGGGGCTTTTTGCTTTTCCTGGCCAGACCCATCCATCGGAAATCGAGCCAGTTCGCATAAAAAAGCCCGCTCAAGGCGGGCTTTCTTTCGTTAAGTGACGAGCTGATCAGAGCAGTGGCGCGATAACCAAAGAGACGATTGCCATCACGTTGATCAGGATGTTCATGGACGGACCGGAGGTATCCTTGAACGGGTCGCCCACGGTGTCGCCAACAACTGCGGCCTTGTGAACCTCTGAGCCCTTGCCACCCAGGTTGCCTTTCTCAACCCACTTCTTGGCATTGTCCCAGGCACCGCCCGCATTCGCCATGGTCAGCGCCAGCAACACGCAGGAGACCAGCGCGCCACCCAGCATGCCGCCAAGCGACTGGGCACTGATACCGAAGCCGACTACTACCGGTGCAGCCACGGCAATCACACCTGGCAATACCATCTTCTTCAGTGCTGCGTTGGTGGCAATCTCGACACAGCTGGCCGTGTCCGGCTTACCTGTGCCCTCCAGCAGGCCGGGGATCTCGCGGAACTGACGACGGATCTCGTGGATCATCGCAAATGCCGCGTCACCCACTGCGGTCATGGTGATCGAAGCGATCAGGAACGGCAGCAGGCCGCCGATGAACATCCCGATCAGCACCTCCGGGTTACCCAGGTCGAGAGAGAAATCCGGGATCCGCGCTGAAACGGTCTCGGTGAAGGCGGTGATGATCGCCAAAGCGGCCAGCGCCGCAGCACCGATCGCGAAGCCCTTGCCGATGGCGGCCGTGGTGTTGCCCAGCTCGTCCAACGAGTCGGTGATCTTACGGGTATCCTCGCCCAGGCCCGCCATCTCAGCGATACCGCCGGCGTTGTCGGCAACCGGGCCATAGGCGTCGATGGCCATGGTGATGCCGACGGTCGCCAGCATGCCGACGGCGGCGATGCCCACGCCGTACAGGCCGACCAGCTGGTTGGAGACGAAGATGATGGCGCAGATGGTCAGAATCGGCACCACAACCGACTGCATACCAATCGCCAGGCCCGAGATCATCACGGTCGCGGGGCCAGTCTCACCGGACTTGGCGATATGCTTAACCGGAGGGCCGCCGGTGTAGTACTCGGTCACCAAGCCAATGATCACGCCGCCGATGGCGCCGCTGACCACCGCACCCCAGATGGCGGTTGATCCACCCATCATATTGATCAAGGCGAAGGCCGCGATGATGAACAACACGGAGGCGCCAAGGGTGCCGGTTCGCAGCGCCTTCTCCGGTGACTTCTCGGAGGACTGGCGCACCAGCAGGATGCCGGCGATAGAGCACAGAAGGCCAACAGACGCCAACTGCAAGGGGAGTCCCATCAGAAGTTCTCTACCCCCAAGGGCATCGGCGGCAGTTAGCGCCATGGTGGAGGCAATCGCAATGGTCGCGATCATCGAACCGCAATAGGACTCGAAGATGTCCGACCCCATCCCGGCCACGTCACCCACGTTGTCACCAACATTATCGGCAATGACGCCGGGGTTGCGCGGGTCGTCTTCCGGGATACCGGCCTCCACCTTGCCTACCAGGTCGGCGCCCACATCGGCGCTCTTGGTGTAGATGCCACCACCGACACGAGAGAACAGCGCGACCATGGATGCCCCCATGCCGAAGCCGTGGATCGCATGCGCCGTATCCGGGTCACCACCAAACGCTAAATACAGCGAGCCCAGACCCAACAGCCCCATTGAAGCCACCAGCAAGCCCATGATGGAACCCCCGAAGAAGGCTACCGTCAATGCAGAGGCAGCACCCTGCGTATTTGCCGCCGTGGTAGTGCGGGTATTGGCCCGGGTGGCAGTGAACATGCCGAAATAACCGGCAAGGCCAGACGCCAGCGCGCCTACCAGGTAGGCAATCGCCGTCTTGGCACCAAGAAAGAGAAACAAGAGCGCCAGCACTATGACACCGAAGATACCCAGCTTCTGGTATTCACTCTTCATGAACACCATGGCACCGAGATGGATCTCTTCGCCGATCTCGGCAACCTTCTCCTCGCCCTCGGGATGGCGTTTAACCCGTGTATAGATGTAATAGGCCACAAACAGCCCGAACACCCCTAACAGGGGTGGGATCATTGCACTACTCATTCCAGACTCCTCACTATGGTGTTGTTATGCATATTCCTCGGTCAAGACTAAGGGAATATGGCAGGTAAAGTCATCGACCTTTTTTCTTTTCGGCGAAAAACTCTCTATAGTGCACCGCATCATTGAAATGACTGAATCTTCCCGTATCCGGGAAACGGTATACTGCGCCGCATTCTGAACCGAGGAGTCACCATGAACCTGGACCGAGTAACGCCCGGCAGCCACGCCCCCAATGAAATCAACGTGATCATCGAGATCGCCGCGCATAAAGACCCGGTAAAATACGAGATCGACAAGCCGACCGGTGCCATGTTCGTCGACCGTTTTCTCGGAACCGCCATGTACTACCCGTGCAACTACGGGTACGTACCGCAAACCCTGTCGCTCGACGGTGACCCGGTCGATGTCATGGTGGTCGCCCCGCTGCCCATCCAGAGCGGCGCCGTGATCGAGTGCCGCCCGATCGGCGTACTGAAGATGGAAGACGACGGTGGTGTCGATGCCAAGGTCCTGGCCGTGCCGATCGATAAGCTGACCCCACTGTACCGCGAGGTGCATTCCTTCCGTGACATGCCGGAAGAAACCCTCGACCGCCTGTCGCACTTCTTCCAGCACTACAAGGACCTGGAGAAGGGGAAATGGGTCAAGATCTCCGGTTGGGCCGATGTGGAAGAGGCCAAGAAAGAGATTATCAATAGCATTGAGCGCTATAACAGCGAAGCCTGACCGGCATCCAATGCGATCAAAAGGCCGCCTGTTCGCGGCCTTTTTTGTTGATCGCGGCAAGACAAATTCCTTGGCAACAAATACCCGATTTCGCTGGCCCTTCCGGGTAAAATGCCTTGGTTATAAGATTTTTCCGGAATCATCATGAAAGTCTGCATCCTCTCGGATAGCCACGACCACATAGCCCTGATCAATGCCGCGGTGGCCGATGCCAAGGCCGAAGGCGCCGAGGCCGTGCTGCACGCAGGCGATCTGGTTGCACCCAGCACCCTGCACTGCCTGCAGAAATTCGGTCTGCCGGTACACGTGATCCATGGCAACAACACCGGCGACCTGCATGCCCTGACACGCCTGGCGCACAAACCCGACAGCGTGGTGCGTTATCACGGCATGGATGCGGGTATCGAACTCGCCGGCAAGATGATCTTCATCGTGCACTACCCCCACTATGCCAACGCCATGGCAGCCACCGGCGACTGGGACATCGTATGCTGCGGGCACAGCCACAAGGTCGAGATCAGCGAGCGCACCAACTGCAAGGGCGATGTGACCTGGGTGGTCAACCCCGGCACCGTTGGAGGCGTGGGCACCTCGCCAGCCACCTGGATCCTCGGCGATCTCGCAACCATGACCTTCGAGGTCCGCGAAGTCCCGAAGAGCCTCGAATACCTGGGCGAGGTCAGCGGCAAGGCATGAGCGAAAAGCTGACGCATTTCGACCAGCGCGGCCAGGCCCACATGGTGGACGTCGGCGACAAGGACCAGACCCATCGCGTGGCTGTCACCAGCGGACGTATCGTCATGGCCCCGGCCACACTGGAGCTGATCGCCAGTGGCGGCCACAAGAAGGGCGATGTGCTCGGCATTGCGCGCATTGCCGGCATCATGGCAGCCAAGAAAACCTCCGACCTGGTGCCGCTGTGCCACCCGTTGCCGCTGACCCATGTCTCGATCGACTTCGAAGTCGACGCGGAGCAATCCACGGTGCTGGCGAGCTGCCGCTGCGAAACCCGCGGCCAGACCGGCGTCGAGATGGAAGCCCTTTGCGCAGTACAGACTGCGCTGCTGACCATCTACGACATGTGCAAGGCAGTGGATCGCGGCATGGTGATCGATGCTGTACAGCTTGAGCACAAGTCCGGTGGCAAGTCCGGCGACTGGAACCGCTCTTGACACCCCGATGAATAAGCTCTATCGCCAGGCCTCATTCATCACCAGCGCGGCCAAGCTCAAGCAGTCGCCGCCGGACGAGGGCTACGAAATCGCCTTCGCCGGCCGCTCCAACGCGGGCAAGTCCAGTTCGATCAATGCGCTGTGCGACCAGAAAGCCCTGGCCCGCACGAGTCGTACACCCGGCCGCACCCAGCTGCTGAACTTTTTCCACGTGGACGAGCAACGCCGCCTGGTCGACCTGCCGGGTTACGGGTATGCGGCCGTGTCCGAGAACATCAAGCAGACCTGGCAGGGCGCGCTCGCGGATTACCTGGAACAGCGCCAATGCCTGAAAGGCCTCGTCCTGGTGATGGATGCACGTCACCCACTCAAGGACTACGACATCCAGATGCTGGAATGGGCCAACCACATCGGCATCCCTGTGCATGTGCTGTTGACCAAGGTCGACAAGCTCAACCGCGAGCAGCAGGCTGTGGCGCTGGAAAAGGTGGAAAACGCTTTGCGCGAGTTCAGCGTGGATTTCAGCGCCCAGCTGTTTTCTTCGCTCAAGCGCTGGGGCGTGGAAGAGGCCCACGCAAAGCTCGATCAGTGGTTCGAGCTCGAGGCAGACAAGCAGGCATAAAAAAGACCCCGAGAACCTGGGGGAGTCCTGCGGGGTCAGCTCGCTTCCGGCTGGGAAGTCTGTGTAGGCCGGGCGTTCCGGCCCTGCAGGGACATTAACGGGTCCCTGTTAATTAAAGTCGAGTATAGCAAATATACGGTCTTTCACGACTCGAACGCCGAGATTTCATCAAGGCTGCGAACGAGCCCACGCTTTTGCTTGCCGAACCGCCACATCAACCAGTCGAGCAGCCGCGGCGCGCCCAACCTATCCAGCAGAAAATTCGACCAACCGGTGATCACTGCGAAGCGCGTGTCGTAGGGTTGCATGTGATGCAGTGCGTGTTCGCGTACCGATACCAGTAGCCGCAGATCCTGCGCCATGCGTACCAGTGCCGGTGGACGCATGTGCGCCCAACGGTGGAAAAGCTGTGCCAGCACCCAGCAGCTAAGTACCACGAAGCCCAACAACGCCAAGGCAAGCGGTAGCCAGCCGACTGCCAGCAGTACCCCCATCAGCAGCGAAGCCGGCACAACGACTCGCACCGCCGGGTACAACACCTCGGATACCGGTTTTTCCGCGATGCCATGGGGAAAAAGGTGGTGGCGTTGAAACTCATGCACCAGGCTACCGGGAACCGGCTGGCCATAGTGGTCGACGAGGTAATGAAAGACATACGAGCCGGCATCGGCCAACAAGATGCCGCATAGCGTGAGTAGCCAGGCGAACTCTATGTAAGGCAGCAAGAAAACAAAGGCATACATCCAGGCCAGGCTGATGCCCAGCCAAAGGAACAGGCCCAGTCGATATCGCACTGACATTCCTTGTTGTTCTCCTTAACTTCAGCGGCACACCTTAGCGGCCCCAAGAACCACTTTACTTCCTTACCCTTCCTCGCTCAATGCGCCTCTTCCCAGTTGTCACCGATTCCCACATCAACCAGCAGAGGCACCTTCAGTTCCGCAGCCCCCTGCATGTGTTCACGAATCTGTTCGACCGCAGCTTCCAGCCCCTCGGGTGCAATTTCGAAAACCAGCTCATCGTGCACCTGCATGAGCATCTGCACAGCAGGTTGTTCCTGGCGTAGCCAACCATCCACGCTGAGCATGGCCCGCTTGATGATATCCGCGGCGGTGCCCTGCATGGGAGCGTTGATCGCGGTGCGTTCAGCCGCGGCACGGCGAGCCTGGTTACGCACCTTGATCTCCGGCAGGTAAAGGCGACGCCCGAACAGGGTCTCGACATAACCGAGTTCGCGCGCGCTCTCGCGGGTACGGTCCATAAACTCGCGCACCCCGGGGTAGCGCTCAAAATACAGGTCCACGTACTCCTGCGCCGCACTGCGCTCGATGCCCAGTTGTTTCGCCAGCCCAAATGCCGACATCCCGTAAATCAGGCCAAAGTTGATCGCCTTGGCCGAGCGGCGCATGTTGTCGGTAACCGCGTCCAGGCTGTCCGCGCCAAAAACCTCGGCCGCCGTGGCACGGTGAATATCCTTGCCTTCGGCAAAGGCCTTGAGCAGACCTGCGTCGCCTGACAGATGCGCCATGATGCGCAATTCGATCTGGGAGTAGTCGGCGGCGACCATGCGCCAGTTATCCTGTGGCACGAAGGCCTTGCGGATGCGCCGCCCCTCGTCACTGCGCACCGGGATGTTCTGCAGGTTGGGATCAGAGGAACTGAGTCGACCAGTCGCCGCCACTGCCTGGTGGTAACTGGTATGCACCCGCCCGGTCCGGGGGTTGACCATCTCCGGCAGCTTATCGGTGTAGGTCGACTTGAGCTTGGCCAGGCCACGGTGCTCCAGGATCACGGTCGGCAGTTCATGGCCCTGGTCGGCCAGTTCCTGCAAAACGCTTTCGGCGGTGGATGGTGCGCCCTTGGGTGTCTTGGCAATCACCGGCAGTTCCAGCTCTTCGAAGAATATCTGCCCGATCTGCTTGGGTGAGCCCATGTTGAACTGGCGCCCGGCAATGTCGTAGGCACGCTGCTCCAATTCATGCATGCGCGTGGCCAATTGACTGGATTGCCCGGCCAGCATCTGGGTGTCGATGGTCACACCGGTACGCTCGATGCGCGACAGCACCGACAGCAAGGGCACTTCGAGACCGGTCAACAGCGCCACGAGTTTTTCCTCGCCCTCGATCTTTGGCCAGATCGCCTGGTGCAGGCGCAGGGTGATGTCAGCATCTTCCGCCGCATAGGGTCCGGCCTGCTCCAACGGTACCTGATCAAAGGTGAGCTGCTTGGCCCCCTTGCCGGCGATGTCTTCGTAGTGGATCGTCTTGTGATCGAGGTAGCGTTCGGCCAGCGAGTCCATGTCATGTCGGCCGCCGGTCGAATTGGCCACGTAGGATTCGAGCATGGTGTCGTAGGCGATGCCGTTCAGCGCAATGTGATAGTTGGCCAACACGCTCATGTCGTACTTGAGGTTCTGCCCGACTTTCTTTGGGGATTCGCCCTCCAGCAACGGCTTGAGTTGTTGCAGCACCCAGTCTCGGTCAAGCTGTTCGGGCGCACCCGGGTAGCTGTGTGCCACCGGCACATAGGCAGCCCTGCCCGGCTCCACGGCAAAGGACACGCCGACGATCTCGGCCTGCATGTAGTCCAGGCTGGTGGTCTCGGTATCGAAGGCAATCAGCTTGGCAGACTGCAGTTGCTTGAGCCAGGCTTCAAACCCGGCCTTGTCCAGCACCGTCTGGTAATCGGTATCGATTGGTGCCGCCGTCGCTTCTGTGCCGCGCTCTTCGCCCGAATCATCCAGGCTCGCCAGCAGGCGGCGCGACTCGATACGCTTGTAGTGCTCGCGCAGGCTGTCGGTATCAGGCTCAGTCGGCGTCAGGTCGTTCGGGCCGTAGGGCAATTCAACGTCCAGCTTGATCGTGGTGAGCACGCGCGACAGCTCCAGCTGTTGCAGGTTGCCGCGCAGGTTCTCGCCGATCTTGCCCTTGATCTGCTCGGCATTCTCCACCAGCTTGTCGATGGTCGGGTACTCGGCCAGCCACTTGGCCGCGGTCTTGGGGCCGCACTTGGGGATACCCGGGATGTTGTCGGCCGAATCGCCGACCAGTGCCAGGTAGTCGATGATCTGCTCGGGTGTCACGCCAAACTTGTCGATGACTGCCTCACGGTCCATGACCGTGTCGGTCATGGTATTGATCAGGGTGACATGCTCATTGACCAGCTGCGCCATGTCCTTGTCGCCGGTTGAGATCAGGGTGTTCATCCCCTGCTCACCGGCCTGCTGCGCCAGGGTGCCGATCACGTCATCGGCTTCCACCCCCTCGACCACCAGCAACGGCAAACCCATCGCTTTTACGATGTCGTGTATCGGCTGGATCTGTTCACGCAGGTCGTCCGGCATCGGCGGCCGGTGCGACTTGTACTCGGCGTACAGGTCGTCTCGGAAGGTCTTGCCCGGTGCATCGAACACCACCGCGATATGCTCTGGCCGGTACTCGTCGATCAGCTTGCGCAGCATGTTGATCACGCCAACAATGGCGCCGGTGGCCTCGCCCGCCGAGTTGGTCAGCGGCGGTAGCGCATGGTAGGCACGGAACAGGTAGGAAGAGCCGTCGACAAGGACGAAAGGCGGTTTTTTATTCATGCCGCGAGGATACTACGAGCGGCCGCAAGGCGCGCGCATGAGACGGCGTTACAATCATCCCCATCAACAACTGGCCGGAGCCGATGCCATGAGCACCCCCTCTCCAAAATCACAAGGCCTGCAACGGGTCCACGAAGCCATGCGCTACCTGACCGGCTTCAAGCGCGGCCTGCTCGATCATTTCTCCAACCCCAAGCGCTCTATCACCGTGTGTTTCCCGATCGAGATGGATGATGGTTCGGTACGCAGCTTCTTCGGCTTTCGGGTGCTGCACAACAATGTGCTTGGCCCGGGCAAGGGCGGCCTCCGTTTTCATCCCGATCTGAACGTTGGTGAGGTCGCTTCCCTGGCTGCGCTCATGACCTGGAAATGCGCCTTGGTAGGCGTACCGTTCGGGGGTGCCAAAGGTGGCGTGGCATGCGACACCAAGCAATTGTCAGACGGCGAACTGCGACGTATTACGCGTCGTTTTATTGCCGAGTTGGGCGACAACATCGGACCACATACGGATATCCCGGCCCCGGACATGTACACCGACGCACAGATGATGGCCTGGGTGTACGACACCTACGACAACATGCACCCGGGCCGTAACAACCGCCCGGTGGTCACCGGCAAGCCCATCGACCAGGGCGGCTCGGTTGGGCGCGACGGCGCGACCGGCAAGGGCGTGCTGTTTGTCACCGAGCATTATGTGGCGGGCCAGGGGCTGAACGGCCACACACAGCTTGAGGGCCTGCGGGTGGCCATCCAGGGTTTCGGCAACGTCGGCTACCACGCCGCGTTGGGCTTCGCCAGGGCTGGCGCCAGGGTCGTCGCCCTGAGCGACTCACACGGCGCAGTCTGCAACCCGGCAGGCATCGATATCACCGAGGCCGCCCTGTTCAAAGAAGAGAACGGCATGCTCTCGGGCCTGCACGGCACCACCAACCTGAGCAACGAGGAGATGTTGGAGATCGACTGCGACATCCTCATCCCCGCCGCTCTGGCCAGCCAGATCCATGGTCAGAACGCCGAAAACATCAAGGCCAAGCTGATCGTCGAGGCGGCCAACGACCCGACCACTCCGGAGGCCGACCTGCAACTCGCCACCCGTGGTATCCAGGTGCTGCCCGACATCCTGGTCAATGCCGGTGGCGTGGTCGTCAGTTACTTCGAGTGGGTACAGAACATTCAGAACCAGAGTTGGAGCGAGGTCGAGGTCACCAACAAGCTGCGCCTGCGCCTGCAAAGCGCGGTCGATTCGGTGGTCATTCGCCAGCAGCAGATGCGCGACGAGTACCCGGGCGACGACCATGCCGGCCTGTTGCGCAGTGCCGCATTGTCTCTGGCCATGGAACGGGTTGCCCGCGCGACCCTGGAACGCGGCATCTGGCCGTGACCAGTGCGTATCGATGTGAATGAACCGCATCTCCAATAGCAACAGTTCGACAGGTTTTTCCCTCTCACGGCCTTGAATACCGAACGAACGTTCGGTATGGTTTGCGCCATGACTAGCAATCCTGAACCACGACCACGCGGCGAGGCCCTGCGCCAGAAAGTACTCGACACGGCACTGCAGTTGTTTTCGGAACGTGGCTATTTCAACACCTCGTTGCAGGATATCCGTGTTGCTGCGGAAGTGAGCATCGGTGCCATCTACCATCACTTCCAAAACAAGGAGGCACTGGCCAAATCGCTCTACGACAGCTTGGTCTCACGTATCGAGGAGGCCGTGCAGGATGCCTGTGTCGGGAAAACCGGTTGCCTTGATCGATCACGAGCCATCATCGCCGGCCTGTTTGATCTGACTAAGCAACAACCACAGATGATGCAATTCGTGCTGCTCGCGCAACATCGCGAGTACCTGCCGGAAGAACCCCCGATCTGTTCCTCGGGACCTTTCCGCTTCATGCGCCAAGTCGTTGAGGACGGCATGGCCGACGGCGAGGTGAGAAAACTCGAACCCTGGGTTGCCGCCACTGCAATGTTCGGTGGCGCATTGCGCATGATGAACCTGCAGCTTGACCACGCGCTGGACGAGCCGCTTTCAACTTACCTGGATGAGGTGGTCGATTGTGGGTGGAAAGCGATCGCCTGCTGATATTTTTTATCGCCAACCCGAACGAACATTCGTTCTTATTGAGGAGAATATCCATGAAGAAACTTGTGCTGATGTTATTGCTGACTTTTCTCACCTGCGGCACGACGACTGCGGCAGACAAACCTGACGACGCCGACGCCCTGCAAGGTGTGAAAACCGGCAAGGTCATTTTCGATATCAACATGGCCGAGCCCAAGAAGATGACCCTGTACCTGATGGTCATCCGCGAGACCGTCGAAGACCTGAAACGCCAGGGGGTGAAGCCGGACGTGATCCTCGCCTTCCGCGGCCTGTCCGTGAAACTGATCTCCAAGGACCGTGAGCAAATGGACCTGACCGATTTCGATCACCTCGACCGCATTGCCGGGCAACTGGCAGACCTACAGAAAGAAGGTGTACGCATGGAGGCCTGCTCGGTGGCCACTCGCCTTTTCAAGGTCGATAACGGATCACTGCTCGACGGCATCAAGCCGGCAGGCAACACCTTTGTTTCGCTGACCGGGTACCAGGCACAGGGCTACGCCAATATCCCGATCTACTGATTGTTCGCCCCCGGCTGCCGGCACAAACAGGCAGACCGGGGGTTGCCAAATCAGCTACGCTAGACGGTACACACCCGTCTCCGGTCTTTAACGCGGGACACACCGGCCTGCCAACCCATAAACAAAAAGCAGACCCTTACTCGAGGAACAATAGCCATGAATATTTATCGCCAACTGGCAGCCGCCACATTGACCTTTGCGCTGCTGCAACCGGTAGCCTACGCAGAAGAAGCTTCCGCACCGGCGGCCGCACCAACACCCCCAACCGGTATGGGGATGGGCATGGGGCGTAACATGTCACCGGAACAACGTCAGCAACACTGGGAACAGATGCGCAGACAGGGAAATAGGCCGGGCATGGGACAAGGCAACCCCCAGCAGCAACAGCAACGCCTGCAGCGTCGTCAGCAGACACGTCAACACGCGCAGGGTGGCCAGGGCCGGGGCATGGGACGCGGTATGGCGCCGGGGCAACAGGGCTACGGACCGGGCCGGGGCATGGGACGCGGCATGGTGCCGGGGCAACAAGGCTACGGTCCGGGCCGGGGCATGGGACGCGGTATGGCGCCGGGGCAACAGGGATACGGGCCCGGCATGGGCATGGGACGTGGTATGGCGCCGGGGCAACAGGGATACGGGCCCGGCATGGGCATGGGACGTGGTATGGCTCCTGGACAGCAGGGATACGGGCCCGGCATGGGCATGTCGCCCGAACAATGGCAGCAACACTGGGAGCAAATGCGCCAGCAGGGCTTTGGGCCAGGCATGATGCAGGGTCGCTAAGCGGCGCACTGCTCCACCACACATAAAGCCCCGCTACGGCGGGGCTTTTTTCGTGCACTGATAAACACATCTTGCCCTCGCCCAGCATCTGCACCACCGCCTTGTTGCCGTGGCCATTTCATTTGGGCAATGCTTAGGGCGCAGCGGGGCAATAAATCATGGCAGGGGCAACAGCAACACGATCTTGCCCATAAACCTCCCGTCGTTGTAACTTTTACAAACTCGCCGTTCGTGCGGGACTTGAAAGCTATTTGGATACATTTGTTCTTTACGATTTTGCCTGCCCGCTCTTCAGAGTCATTGTTGTGATCCGTTATCTATCGAAGATAGGACCAGCCACTGGGAAGCCATAAGAACAGGCATGTTTGTTTCTTGCGAATGACCAGGTGCTTACTGACTGATATGCCATCCAACACCCGTGCTTCCGGTGCTTCAACGGAGAGACCTCAATGACCCGCTTTAGCGCGTTTGCGACCCATTTGCTTGTCAGCCTGCTGGTTGTGGGCCTTATGCTCGGCGCCGGCGTGTTTCTCTGGTACCCGCCCCCGCTATTCGAAATTGATGGCGGATGGCAAGGCCTGCGTATGGTTGTGCTGATCGACCTGGTGCTCGGCCCCTTGCTGACGCTGATCGTTTACCGTCCCGGCAAGCCCAAGCTGAAATTCGATATGGGTGTCATTTTCACCATTCAGCTGGCAGCATTGAGCTTCGGCGTATGGACCCTGTACCAACACCGGCCGGCCCTGCTCGTCTATGCCGACGACATGCTCAAGCCCTTCGCATTGTCGGTGGTGGAAGAGGTCGACCCGGACGGCAGCGTTCTCCGACGTTTCGGCAGTGATTTCCCACTCAAACTGGCGATACCCATCCCGACCGACCCGGAAGCGGGGAGCCGTTACCTGCTGAAACGGCTGGCATCAGACATACCCTTGCACCTGCAAATCAAGGATTACGTACCGCTGGCAGATTGGTGGCCCGGCATTGTTGCCGACTCACTGAATATTGAACGCTACGTTACCCGCAAGACGGAGTGGCAACTGGCGTTTCAACGCTCGCTGCACGAACTCGACCGAAGCATGGATGAACTGGTTTTCCTGCCGATCAAGGGCCGCAACAAGAGCGGCATCATCGTCGCCGAGGCTGTTTCCGGCGAGTTTATTCACTTTCTCGACATCCCGTTTGTGCCCGAATGGGGCTCAAGGAAAATCCCCTTGCGGCAACGCCTGGAAGAAACCGCGCTCTCAGCACCTGCTGATCAGACGACTGAATCCGAATAAGTCCTCCGCCAAAGTACGCCGAGCGTGCCGCTCAACGCCGCCAGAAAGTCGGTGTCAGCAGTACCAGCAGGGTGAATATCTCAAGGCGTCCTAGCAGCATGGCGAAGCACAGAATCCATTTGCCCATGTCATGCATGTCGGCATAGTGCGCACCGACACCGCCAAGACCCGGTCCGAGATTATTGATGCTCGCAGCAACCGCGCTAAACGCTGTCATCAGGTCCAGCCCGGTTGCCGCCAGTGCCAGGTACATCATGGTGAAACTCGCCACGTACAGGGCGAAAAATCCCCATACTGCCTCGACCACGCGGGTCGATACGGTCTTGTCTCCTAGACGTACCGGGATCTGTGCACTGGGGTGAATCAAGCGGGTGATTTCGCGCAATCCCTGCTTGATCAGCAACAACAGGCGGATCACCTTGATACCGCCACCGGTCGAGCCGGCACACCCACCCACGAAACTGGCAAACAGCAACAGGATGGCAATAAAGCCAGGCCAGTTATAAAACTCGGCGGTCGTAAAGCCTGCGGTGGTGCCTATCGAGACAGCCTGGAACAGCCCGTTGACCACGGCGTCCTGCCAGTTTTCGTAGGTATTGGTGAAATAGAGTCCGAGAATGGTCAACAGAATAACCACCGACAACAACAGTACGTAGAAACGGAACTCGGAATCGTGCCAATAGCCTCTTGGGTGACGCGAGCGGAAGGCGACGAAGTGCAACGAAAAATTGACCGCAGAAAGGAACATGAACACTACGGCAACCATGTTGATCATTGGGCTATTGAAGTACCCGATGCTCGCGTCGTGGGTGGAAAATCCGCCGATGGCTACGGTTGAATAGGCATGTGAAAGCGCATCGAAGGCGCTCATCCCCGCCGCCCAATAGGCGAGACCACAGGCAACCGTCAGCCCCAGGTAGATGAACCAAAGCGCCTTGGCGGTTTCGGTGATACGCGGGGTGAGCTTGGCATCCTTCATCGGCCCCGGGGT
>Ga0180435_10004221_pt1 | contig 14172 bp, 12 predicted proteins | sample SS_ome_3_FD_132467 | JGI IMG/M metagenome (GOLD analysis project Ga0180435, IMG submission 132467) | Hypersaline lake sediment archaeal communities from the Salton Sea, California, USA - SS_3_S_1 metaG | ecosystem: Environmental > Aquatic > Non-marine Saline and Alkaline > Hypersaline >... | reverse complement strand
GAGATCACCGAGCGCGACGAGCACGGCACACTCATACGGTCGGGCCGGAGGGCCGAGTACTATCCCGTCTACTTCGTCGAGCCGTACGCGGGGAACGAAGCCGCGGTCGGGTTCGACCTCTCTTCGGACACAACCCGGAGCGAGGCGCTCGAGCGCGCCCGCGACACGGGAGAAAGCGTGGCCACCGCGCGGATCACGCTCGTCCAGGAAAAGGGCGAGGAGTTCGGGTTTCTTGTGTTCCTGCCCGTGTACATGAAGGGGGTTGCGCTGGACACGGTCGAGTCACGCCGTCAGAACCTCGTGGGATTTGTCCTCGGGGTGTTCCGTATCGCCGACGTCGTTGAAAAGGCCCTGGCGTACCTGCAACCGGCGGGCATGGACGTACTGCTTTGCGACAATACGGCCCCACCCGGTGAACAGATCCTATACTGGCGACCCAGTCCCACCAAGGGAGATGCAACAGGACAGCGGATGGCAAGTAGGGAGGACGTGTCTCCGGACGGTCTGCACCACACCGCGAGGTTCGATGTGGGCGGCCGGCAGTGGACGATTCGGTGTACTCCGACGCCGTTTTTCACCGCCGAGCACAGGACATGGTATGCGTGGGGCGTACTGGTGGCTGGCCTGATGTTCACCGGGCTCCTGGGAACTTACTTCTTCGTCAGCATCGGACGTGCGGTGCGTGTGCAGGCGCTTGTCGAGGAGCGCACGAAAGAGCTTCGGGACGCTCAGGAGCGGATGATCCGTCACGAGAAACTGGCGGTCCTGGGCCAGCTCGCGGGCGGGGTGGGCCACGAACTGCGGAACCCGCTGGGCTCGATCAAGAACGCCGCCTATTTTCTCGGGATGGCCATCGAGAAGCCGGAACCGGAGGTGAAAGAAACGCTGGCGATCATGGCGAAGGAGATCGGCAGGTGCGACGGGATCATAAAGAGCTTGCTCGAGTACGCCCGGCCGAAGGCCCCCCTGCACCGCAAGGTGGACGTCAAGAGCGTCCTCAGGTCCGTCGCCGCGCGGGTCGATGTGCCAGGAACGGTGGAATTGGTGTGGGAACTGGACGAGGCGACACCGATGGTCGAAGGGGACCCGGACCAGCTCGCCGAAGTGTTTGAGAACATCATAGTCAACGGCATCGAGGCAATGTCCAACGGCGGCCCGCTTGTGATAAGGTCACGCGCCGCAAACGCCAGGCACGTAGCCGTCTCCATCACGGACACGGGCGAGGGCATCCCGGACGAGAACCTCGGGAAGCTGTTCGAGCCGCTCTTCAGTTCCAAGGCGCGGGGCATCGGGCTGGGCCTGGCCGTCGTCAGCACCATCGTCAAGGCGCACGACGGGACCATCGAGGTTGAAAGCAAGGCGGGAAAGGGGACCACGTTCACCGTGACGTTGCCGGTCCATGGCGTGGAGGACAAGTGACATGGGAGACCACACGCGGACAAGCGCAAGCATACTGATCGTGGATGACAACCTCAGCTTGGTCAAGACCATGTCATTCGTTCTGAAGCGCAAGGGCTACGCCGTCGCGACGGCCGCGGATGGACCGGAGGCGATCGACAAGGTCAGAAATGCGCCGTTCGACGTCATCTTCATGGATGTTCAAATGCCTGTGCTCAACGGGGTCGAGACCTATCGAGAAATAAAGGCCGTCCGGCCCGGCTCGATCGTCGTGATGATGACGGCCTACGCGGTCGAGGACCTGGTTCAGGAAGCGCTTGCCGAAGGGGCGTACGACATCCTGTACAAGCCGATCGATTTCGAAAAAGTCGTGGCGCTCATCGAGCAGGCACAGACGGAGCACGCAGGCGCTCTCATCCTGGTGGTCGACGACGACCACGGGACCTGTGAGACGCTGAAGAGCGTCCTTGTGAAGAGCCACTACAACGTCGGGATCGCCCACGCCGGCGAAGAAGCGGTCGCCATGGCAGAGCACGACAGCTATGACGTCCTGCTCATCGACATGAAACTCCCGACCATAAACGGCCTCGAGACTTATCTGGCCATCAAAAAAGTCAACCCCGAGGCCATCGCCGTCGTCATGACGGCCTATCGCGAAGAAATGGCGGAACTGATCGACAAAGCCATGGACAACGCCGCGTACGCCTGCATCTACAAGCCGCTCGACATGGGCAGGGTCCTGCGCCTGATAGAAGAGATCACGAAAAGGAAACGTGGGGCGACGTAATACGATGGACGCGAAGAAACGAATCCTCATAGTCGACGACAACGAGAGCATCTGCTCCACGCTCGCGTTCATCTTCGGCAAGAAGGAATATGAGACGGACACGGCCACAACGGGGCAGGAGGCGCTCCAAAAGGCGCGGGCCGGGTTCTACAACCTTGCCCTCATCGACATCAAGCTGCCGGACGCCGAAGGAACCGTCCTGCTGTCGCACCTGAAAGACCTGCACCCGGACATGGCGACGATCGTCCTGACCGGGTACGCGTCGCTGGAGACCGCCGTGCAGGCGCTCAACAAGGGAGCGTCCGCCTACGTCATCAAACCGTTCAATGTGCCCGAGCTGGTCGCCGCCGCGCAACGCGCGCTCGAAAGCCAGCACCTCGTAATGGAGAATCGGCGCCTGCTGGACGAGATGCGAAAAGAACTGCAAGAGCGCGAGCGCGTAGAGCAAGAGCTGGCGAAGTACCGCGAGCACCTGGAAGACCTGGTGACCGAACGGACCGCCGAACTGAAAGAAGCCAACGCGAAACTCACCGACGAAGTAATGGAGAGACAGAACATCGAGCTCAAGCTGAAGGAGGCGATCTTCGACCTCGAAGCGTTCTGCTATTCGGTCTCCCACGACCTCCGGGCGCCCCTCCGGGCCATCGACGGGTTTTCCAGGGCGGTCATGGAACATCACGCCGCCCGGCTTGACGACGAGGGAAAACGGTTCCTCAACATCATCAACGACAGCGCCCGCAGGATGGGCCAGTTGATCAAGAACCTGCTCGACTTCTCTTTCATGGGCCGAAAGGAGCTCGACCGAGCGGCCGTGGACGCCAACCAACTCGTGAGCGAGGTTTCCGAGGAATTGCGGTCCGCCGACCCCGGCCGCCAGGTCACGTTCGACATCAGGGAGCTTCCTGAAATGTGCGCCGACCGCGCGATGATGCGCGAGGTCTTCGGCAACCTGCTCGGCAACGCCTTTAAGTTCACACGGCGCAATGACAATGCCGTAGTCGAGGTCGGCGGCCATGACGGCGAAAAGGAAAACGTCTACTACGTCAAGGACAACGGAGTCGGATTCGACATGCAGTACGCGGGCAAGCTCTTCGGCGTGTTCGAGCGCCTGCACCCCGCGGACGACTTCGAAGGAACCGGCGTCGGGCTGGCCATCGTCCAGCGCCTCATCCACCGCCACGGAGGCCGCGTCTGGGCCGAAAGCGCGGTGGACAAGGGAGCGACTTTCAGCTTCACAGTGCCGAAGAAAGGGGCCGAGATGCCGTGAGCCAGAACGGGGCAGAAATCCTGCTGGTGGAGGACGATCCGAACGACGTCGAGCTCACGCTCGAAGCGCTGAGAAAGCACGGCCTCGAAAGCAAGGTCGAGGTGGCTAGGGATGGAGCGGAGGCGCTACAGCTTGTTTTCGCCGAAGGACCATACGCGGAAAGGAGGGCCGCGGACCGACCGAAGGTGATAGTCCTCGACCTCAAACTGCCCAAGGTCGGCGGGCTCGAGGTACTGCGCAGGATCAGGACCGACGAACGGTCGAAGCACATCCCCGTCGTCGTCCTGACCTCGTCGGAACAGAGACGCGACATTGCACAGGCCTATGAGCTGGGTGCGAACAGTTACGCCGTAAAGCCCCTCGAGTTCGAAAGCTTTGCGGGCATGATTTCTCAAATGGCTCTTTACTGGTTGTCGGTGAACAGGACGCCGCCCTGAGGGCCGGACTGCGGTATCCTGTCTGCGGCCGGGCGCGTGAACCCGGAAAGGAGGGAGCGATGGACACGTCCAAGAAGACAATCCTGCACGTCGACGATGGACTGCTCTGGCGGCAGTTCGTCAGGGAACTGCTGGGCCGACGACACGAAATCATCTCGTGCCGCGACCTCATGATGGCGCTCGTCACCGTCCAGAGAGGCGCGGTGGACCTTGCGCTCGTCGATCACCTCATCCCGGGAAGCGGCCCGTTCACGCACGGCCTGGACTTCTGCCTGCACCTTCGCAAAACGTTCCCGAACCTGCCTGTCATCATCTACACGGGCGCGTGGCGGGGAGTATCGGGCGTGGACCGCAAAGAACTCCAGAACAAGCTCGACGTGACGGTCGTCTTCAAGGACGCCCGCGACCACGTCCTGGACGACCTCCAAGGCAAAATCGAGGCCGAACTCGCCTGTTCGGTGGCGCACGCGTGATGGAGACGAGCGGAAGAGCATGCCACGCGCACAGTCCGCGCAGACGGGTTGATATTGATATCGGCCCCGGGAATGCGTTCCCGGCTTACCGGGCGAGCGAGCCCATCGGGTCCCACGGCGGCAGTACGATGGGCGGCTTTTCGCAGGCCTTCTGAAGCGCGAGGGGCAGAGCGCTCTTGCGCGCGGCGATCTCGAACATGTGCTCGTTGAACCACGAGTCGTTCATCAGGTAGAAGCCCTTGCCCTCGCCCTTGTCGCCCCAGCTGTTCTCGACCCGCCACTTCCGCGGCTTCCCCTTCACGACGTCCACGCCGGTGAAGAGCATCGCGTGGTTCATCGCCGAGGTCTTGTACAGGAGCCGGTCGGCCTTGTCGTCTATGTCGGTCGTCGACCCGTAGAAGGTCTCGTAGTCGAACATGTCCTTGTCCCAGACGGACATGTCCCGGTGCATCATCTTGCCGCAGTCGCATCCGAACCAGACCGGCTCGCCGCCGAGGATGGTCTTCATCGTGATCTTCTTCATGAGGTCGATGTCGATGTTGAGGTATTTCACGATGCCGCCATCGACGACGTTGCCCAGGTGCTTGACCGTGAACGTCCGGTTGTACGGGCTGGTCTTGCGCGGGTCGTGCACGAGACAGACATAGTCATCCAGCGGGACGGTCACGTACTTCCGGAAGAATTTCTGCGGCGTCATGTTCGCTTCGCGTCGCAGTGCTCCTTTGCTGTCCTTCCACTGCCAGTCGAACTTCGACGGCGGGTTGCCAAGGTGAATGCGGAGGTACATGTGAACGTCCTTGAGGATTTCGAGCTTGGCCGCGCGCAGTTCCGCGGGCGAGGCCCCGGCCGCGTGCATGTTGCGAAGCTGACGGGAGCCCAGGCGCAGCCGGCCCACGAGCGGGCCGTTCAGAGCGCCGGTGCCCGACGAGCCCTTCGTCTCGGGCATCACGGACTTCGGGACGAGCCCGTACTTCAGCACGACGTTCACGAACATGTTCCACTGTCCGCCGTCGCTCACGCAGTTGCCGAACAGCGTCGCGACCGTCCGGTCGTCGATGTCGAGGCCGGCGGTCTCAATGATGGACTCGAGGAAGTAGTTCGCCTTCTCGAATTTGTCCCAGTACATCACCTGGTTCTGGCTGAACTCGAAGCCCTTGAGCTTCAGCTTCTTCATCGCGCCGACGCGCAGCAGGTTCGTCGCGGCGAAAATCCAGCATCGGCCCGAGCCCTTCTGGTCCGTCGGGCCCCAGTCGTCGAGCACCTTCGAGAAATTGCGGTCGATGGACGTCGCGACGGTCTGGTTCAGCACCATCTTCGACGGGTCGGATTCCGCGCATGCGTTCTGGCGAAGCCGGTTCAGCGGATTCGCGTCGAACTCCTTGTCGAGCTCCGCCGCGAAGGAAGCCGGGATGGCGCCCTCGACCTTTGTCACGGTGCGTATCTTCGTCGTCTTCTTTGCGGTTGTCTTCTTGCGCCTCTTCGACTTCGCGGCTGGCATAGCTAACCTCCGGGTGACAGTATCAATCGTATGGATGAGCGCCGGTTGCATGGACGCCGCGCATCCGGGACATTTGAGGCACAAGTATATGCTTTCCGACCGCCAAATCAAGCCCCGGCGTTCGCGTACGTGGCCCGCGGCGGACGTTGTCGGTTGACTTGCCGCCATCGGCGAAATAGACTGGCGGCACCGGACCCGCCGGCCGCGTGTCTTCTCTTCCTGGAGCGCCGAGCGATGGTGACTGTCGTAATGCCTGCCCGCAACGAGGCGGACGTCATCGAGTCATCCGTGCGCGAATGGCATCACGAAGTCATAGCCAAAATCCCCGGCTCCCGCATGATCGTGGTGGACGACGCCAGCACCGACACGACCGGCTCAATACTCGCGAGGCTCGCGGATGAATTGCCGGAACTCCTCGTCATACGCCCACCCCGGCGGCGAGGCCACGGCCCCAGCGTATGTGCGGGCCTCCGCCGCGCGGACACCGAATACGTCTTCCACACGGACAGCGACCGTCAACATGTCCCGAGCGAGTTCTGGATGCTCTGGGCCGAGCGCGAAACGGCCGACTTCGTGATGGGCGTGCGCCGGAAACGCGCCGACGGACGCCTGCGGTCCGGCATCAGCGCCGCGATGCGCATCGCAAACGCAGTGGTCTGGCAAAAATGGATTCGGGACGCGAATTGCCCGTTCAAGCTGATGCGTCGGGCGGCGCTCGTCGAGGTGCTGGCCAGAATCCCGGACGGCTTCTTCATCCCGATGGTCGCAGTCTCACTGCTGGCGAGAAAGATGGGGTTCGGCGTGAAAGAGATACCCGTCACGCACATGCCGCGGCAGACGGGAACGCCGTCGCTCAGGGGGCCGGCCACGTGGCTGTGGCTCGCGCCGAGGTGCGTGTGGGAAATGGTGCGCCTGCGCTGTTCCAGAATGCGGCCGGAGAAGTGATGCGCGGCCGAGTCAACACCATCCTGATGCTCTGCCTGCTGGCGGTTGCCGTGCTCGTGCCGACCGCGGCAAAGACGTTCCGAAGGACGCCGGGCCGGGATTCCGGCGTGTTCCTCTACACCGGATGGCGCATACTCGAAGGGGATGTCCCGTACCGCGACGTGTGGGACCACAAGCCGCCGCTCATCCATTACATCAACGCGGCAGGCCTGTTCCTGGGGCGCGACACGCTCTGGGGCGTGTGGGCGATCGAGGCGCTGTCGCTGTGCGCCGCGGCCGCGCTCGGCTTCGTCCTGATGAGGCGCGCATGGGGCGACCTACCGGCGCTGTTCGGCTCGATGGCGTGGCTCATGACGTGCGTCGTCATCTTCGAATACTCGAACGTGACCGAGATGTACGCTCTGCCGATTCAGTTCCTCATTATGCTATCTTTCCAGCGCTCGGAAGAGAAGGGTGACATCGGGTGGCGGGGCGTCGTAATCGGGCTCGGGTTTGCCCTGCTCTTCTTCCTGCGGCAGAACCTCGTGGGGGCGGGCGTCGCGGCCGTCGTCTGCTTCGTGGTGAGCCGGGCGGCGTCGCGCAGATGGCATGAATTATCCGTCGGGCTCGAAATGCTGGCACTGGGAGCGGTGTCGGTCGCGGTCGCGGTCATCGCGTACTTCGCGGCCCGCGGGGCGCTCGGCAGTTTCTGGAACGAGGTGTTCACCTACAACTTCGCGTACGTCGCCGGGACCGGCGGCCGCGCGCGCTCGGTCGCATCGGGCCTGCTCCTGCTCGCGCGGTCGGGCCTGTCGGTGCTGGCTCTGGCGGGATGGGTGTGGGGTGCGGCGGCGATGTGTCGCGGCGGGCGCGGCATGTCGAAGGCGGCCCTGGCATTGTTGTCCGTGGCGCTCGTGGGCCTGCCGGTCGAGCTTGTCTTGGCCGGCGCGTCAGGCCGTTCGTTCCCCCACTATTACATCGCGTGGCTTCCGGTGTTAGGGGTGCTCTCCGCATTTCTGGCGTCGGCCGTGATATCGGCGATCATGCGCGGCCGGCCGCACGACCCTGTACTCAGGCCGTGGATGGTCGCCGTATGCCTCGTGCTGGCGGGTGTGCCGCTGGCGGTGCGGTTCGCACCCCGGGCCACGGCCCACGCGACAAGGCGTGCCGGGAACCCGGTCGCGTCGTACATCATGGAAAAAACGGTGCCCGGCGACTCCGTCCTGATATGGGGCGCGGAGGCGCGGCTGAACTTCCTCGCCCGCCGCCGCGCGCCGACGCGGTTCGTCTATCAGTATCCCCTGTACATGCGCGGATATCAGAAGGCCGGGCACGTCCGGCGGCTCCTGCGGGACTTGTCGCTCGACCCGCCCGCGCTCATCATCGACGCGTCCCCGTCGAGCCGGAGCATCCCGCCCATCGACACCGATGAGCGCAGCCGTTGGCGCCCGACGGACCGGTACGCCATGCCGCCCATGATGGACCTCGTGTTCGACCACATCCTGCGGCACTACGAGATATCGGGAACAGTCGGGCCCGGCAAGTGGCCGGTGTACGTCCGACGTCCGGACAACGCCCCCCGCCGCTGAATCCAAATCCGCACAACCGAGGCCATAACCCGACCGGCGAACTCATGATAAGAAAGTATCCCAGCTGGGATAAATCCTTATCATGTGCGGCGGCGACAAGCGCGGTCCCCGGAAGGCACGGCGCAACTGCATATTGAGCAATGAGCCATTTGCGATGTTGCCTTTTCCGCGCGCAAGTGACCCAGTTGTGGTGCTGCCGTCCGTTCCGACCCCAACATGCAGGGGTGCCCTGTTGCCAATATGTCTACAACGCAAATGGCTTGCAATGTCCTGCGCTTGACACGGCATGCCGCCGGCAATAGTCTATGACGATGTCTGCCGGAGTGTAGCAAGGTTCCGGACCGGTGTCGCCCGCCGGTGGACTTCTTTGGAGGATCAGCTGATGATCATCGGGGTCCCGACCGAGATCAAGGACGACGAGTATCGCGTCGGAATGACGCCCGTCGGCGTCGAGCTTCTGACCGGTGCGGGCCATCGCGTGATAGTCCAGCGCGGAGCCGGCGCCGGCAGCGGCATCACCGACCGCGACTATTCGAAGCACGGGGCCGAGATCGTGCCCGGCGCAAATCAGGTCTGGGCGAGTGCCGAGATGATCGTCAAGGTCAAGGAGCCGCAGGCGGTCGAGATAGATCAGATCATCAACGGGCAGATCGTCTTCACTTACTTTCACCTCGCCGCGTCGCGCGAACTGACCGAGCGCCTGCTGGCGACCGGCGGGACGTGCGTCGCTTACGAGACGGTCGAGGACGCCGCGGGCCGGCTTCCTCTGCTCGAGCCGATGAGCGAGATCGCGGGCAAGATATCCGTGCAGGAGGCGGTGAAGTACCTCGGGAAGCCGATGGGCGGCCGGGGCGTCCTGCTCGGCGGCGTGCCGGGCATCGCGCCGGGCCACGTGATGATAATCGGCGGCGGCACCGTCGGCTCGATGGCCGCGCGGACGGCCGCGGGCCTCGGAGCGTCGGTCGTCGTGATGGACATCGACCTCTACCGCCTGCGCTACCTGGCGGACGTCATGCCGCCGAACGTGTCGCTCCTGCACAGCAACCCCCACACCATACGCCAGCACCTGGCCATCGCCGACGCGGTCATCGGCGCGGTCCTCATCCCCGGCGCGCGCGCGCCGCGCCTGGTCCGCAGGGAAGACCTGAAGACGATGAAGCCGGGCGCCGTCATCATCGACGTCGCCGTGGACCAGGGCGGATGCGTCGAGACCATCCGGCCCACGACGCACCATGACCCGGTCTACACCGTCGACGAGATTCTACACTACGGCGTGGCGAACATGCCCGGCGCGGTCAGCCGGAGCAGCACGTTCGCCCTCGTCAACGCCACGCTCCCCTATGTCATGAAGCTGGCCGCGAAGGGGCTCGACGGGGCCGCAAAGGCGGACCCGGGCCTCGCGCTCGGCGTGAACATACGCGACGGCAAGCTTTTGTGCCGGGCCGTGGCCGAGGCGTTCGACATGCTCGTCGCCGACTGACACCCGCTTACTTCAGCCGCCGTTTCATTAGCAGTGCCGCCGGGGTTCCACGGGCGCGCGGAAGCGACTCGGAACCTGGTCACCTGTGACCGCGGGGGCCATGGTGGCTGGCTCAGGACAGGGCGACCGGCTCGCACGAACGGGCTTGGTGGCGCGGGGGAGGCGAGGCCGACGTCTGTGGGCCGATGTGCAGGCACGCCTGGTTGCGTCCTTTCTGCTTCGCCTTGTAGAGGGCGATGTCGGCCTCACGGAGCATCGAGTCGGCCGTGACACCGGGCCGCCATACTGCTATGCCGATGCTGGCCGTGACGGCCGGCTCAAGGCGCGTTGCCAGTGCCGTCCTCACCTTCTCGGCCACGCGTTCGGCCCCGACGACGGAGACGTCGAGCAGGAGAACGCAAAACTCGTCGCCGCCGTAGCGGGCCACGAAATCGATGCCGCGCAGCATGTCTACGAGTGTGGCCGCGCAGTCCTTCAGCATCTTGTCTCCCGCCTGGTGGCCGTGGTCGTCGTTGACGCGTTTGAAGCGGTCGAGGTCCATCATGAGCAACGTGAACGCGAGGCCCGTGCGGCTGGAGCGCAGGATCTCTTCGTGAAGTCTGGTCATCAGGTGCCGGCGGTTGGCGACCGAGGTGAGGTCGTCGGTGATGCTCAGCTCGGCGAGCTTGAGCATCATGTGCTTGCGCTCCGCGACCTCGCGTTGCAAGTCGCGCCGCTGGTGCGCGCTGGTGGCCAGGTAGGCGGTCCCGACGGCGGTCAGCGTCAAGCCCACGCAAAGGATGGCCCACGGCTGCCAGCTTACGTGTTCCGCGACATGGCCCGGCGTGGGCGCACAGGCCAGGGACCACTTGCGGCCGGGCACGTCGAGCGCGTGAACCTGGTGCAACCCCGTCGTGGGAACCGCGCGGTCACCGGCGGAGTGTCGTTGCTGGTCCGGCCGCGTCCGAGAGGGATGGAAATGGAGCAGACGTTCGTTCTCCGGCGCGGACTCATCGAGCAGATAGAGGTCCATGCCGTCCGGCACCAGGTCGGCCATTGCCTGCCGGATCAGGTCGCCGGCGCGGAACACCCCCAGGGCGAACCCTCTCAGGTTGTCCCGGCGTGCGCCTCCGGAGTCTGTCGGAGCGCCTTTGCTATAGACGGGCAGAAAGACGAGGAAGCCGTACTGCCCGCTGGCTTCCTGAATCAGTGTGAGTCGGCCGGTAGTGTGCATGCGGCCCGTCGCGGCGGCCATGCGAAGCGCCTTCTCGCGCGCCGGGTCGCTGGCCAGGTCAAACCCGATGGCCGTTTCGTTGCCGTGGTCGGGCTCGGCAAGGTACACGGGGAAATACTCGTCACGGTCCGCGGCCTCCACCATGGCGCCGTCGCCCGCCTTTTCGGTAATCCGGAATCCGGGCAGGCCATCCCGGCGGGCGGCTTCTTCGTATTGCGCGCGTTGCGAACGCGGCACGCGCGGCGCCCATTCGATTGCCTGTATGGCCGAATCGTGGTCCAAGAGCGGCCTCGTGAACCCGTGGAACTCATCCCGCGTCACGTCGTTTGATGCGGTGTAGAATGCCGCCACGGACTCAATTACCTGGAGATTGGTGGCGATGGTCCGTTGGACCGCGTAGGCGCGGTTCAGGGCCTGCCTCCCGAACTCCGCATCGAACTCCGCCTGCTCACTGAGCCGTGCCCCGAGGAACACAGCGAGCGAGAGCACTACACCCGCGACAAGCACAGCGGTGGCGGGGAGTTGATTGAATGGGCTTTCAGGGGGCGTGGACGGTGGTCTGCGGGTATTGGACGCCATATCGCTCCTCGCACAGCTACGATCGCAACCTGGCGGCTGGACCGTCCGCCGGGCGGCAAAGCCGGCGGCCCTGTCGCGTCGGCCGGTGAGCGCCACGGCCTATCCAGCACACCATCAAAGTGCTGAATACAGTATCGGCAGACAAGTGGAACGGTAAAGCGTGAAACTGGAGTGTCTTCCGCGTTTTCGGCGCGGGGGGGCGGACGCAACCACAGCGGGCGGTCAGTCAGGCCGAACGGTCAGGCCGCAGAGCCACTGCACGGTCCGGCTGAGCATCGTGGCGTATCCGACGCAGATGGAGAACGTGATGGCCCAGTACATGTGGAAATAGAACTGGCACATCCCGAGTATGAGGCACAGGAAAAAGAGGCCGGCGAGTGCGTGAGGCGGCCGCACGTTTTCGTCGCTGATGTACGCCTCGTCGATGACGCCGAACCCGGCCATGAGCAGGAGCACCACGCCGCCGAACATGTTCCAGACGGGAAACACGATGAGCCAGCCGGGCGACTCGTGCTGGATGATGTGGACCGCCGCGGCGAGGCCGCTCACGTAGTTGGCCATCACGGCGAAGTAGAGCATCAGGCATTTCGCCGGGTAGGATTTCTCCTTTGTGGTGAACACCTGGTAGATCGAGAAGACGAGTCCCGCAACGAAGAGTGTCAACAGCACCAGTATCCAGACGTGGAAGCCCGCCAGGACGCGCTCGTAGGACTCCGCCCGGAGCGTGGGGTCCGCGACGTAGAGCACGAGAAACGCCGCGCTCATGAGGAAAAGCGATAGTTCGTCAAAACTCGGGATACAGAGCTTGAAGATGCGCATCGCGGGCTCCCGTCCGGCGCCTGCGTCATCGTCCCTGTTCAGCCGGGCCTTTCATCTCGTACTTCAGCTCGAACAAGGCCGAAGGCAACGTGGCATACTGATTCAAACCGCACGAATAGGTCTGGACGCTGATCCGGTCTTCATCGGGGAAGAAGGCCATTATTCGCAGATATCCACTGCCTCCGTTCGGCCAGTTCTGATAGTCGGACTGGAGTTGATATACGGCGTTGCCCTCCTTACCCGTGCTGGTCAGGCGGCAGTCCGCCAGGTGCCCTGAGAGCACGAGAAAGATATTCTCGTGGCGGCTGACGAACTTATCCCAGACGGCCGCCGGAGCGTTGCCGGGGATGGAACCCCCGACTCCCTTGACCCGCTCGCCGCCCTGCAACCATATGTGCGTGACGACGATGCACCGGCGGTCGGGGTGCCTGGACACAACCGAGTTGGCCCATTCGAGCACGGCGTCGCGCGTCTTCCACTCGAGCGAAATGATGAGGAACTTCATTTCGCCCGCCTCGAACAGGGCGTAGCTGTTGTCGTTGGTCTTGCCGAAGTGCCCGCCGTACCAGGGGAATGCATCGAACCGTGACGACGGGAAGTAGTCGTTGAACAGCGTCTCACGCGAGTCGCCCGTGTAGTCGTGATTGCCCACAGCAAGGACGCAGGGGACGACGCCGTCCAGCGTCTTGAACGCCCGGTCGGCGATCTTCCACTCGTCGGCGTGGTTGGTCTGCACGATGTCGCCGAGGTGCGCGACCATCGCGATGTTCATCTTGTCCCTGTTATCCTTAATCCACTGCGTCTGGCCGTAGAAAAAACGGCTGTAATCCGGGATCGCACGCTTGCCCTGATCGTTCACGCGGGCGTCCGCGTAGTTCTGTGTGTCGGGCAGTACGATGATCGTGAATGGTTTCGTGCCGGCGGGCCGCGACGTTGTGCAACCGGCCGCCGTGACCAGACAACAAAGCACGAACACCACCATCAATACGCGAACCGATTCCAGCTTCGGCATCGAGAGCTCCTTTCGAAACAGTGTCACATCGCAACGAGTCTGTCGCACCGTCATTTTGGGCATCACTTCACGCCAAGCTGCGCAGACGAAAACGCGATGGGCAGGTATCCGTCGGCGTCCACCTGTATCCTGTGGCCGGGCTGAAAGTCCCAATTCCATTCAACCCACCCGATCTCCATTATGTCGCCCGGATCGAGGGAGTCGATCTTGTACTGCGCCTGCTGGTTGGTGGACGGGTTGATGGCGGTGACGACGACATTCCTGAGGGTCTTCTCGGATTCATTCTTGACCTGGGCCACGTTCCCGACACCGACCACCGAGGCCCGGAGTGTCACGCTCACCGGCGTCTGCACGCCGCGCAGCCGGAGCCATTGCGGAGCGAAGAACCAGATCAGTGCTCCGACGATGAACAGCAGGCACACAAAGCAGAGCAACTTGATCAGGCCGAATGCGCGGCGGCCGGCCGGTCGTTCATGAATCGCCATGACGTCGTGTCCGCCTTTCCGATAACGTTTGTCCCGCCGGCCGCAGTATATGCTGTCCGGACTGCGCGGTCAAGTTGACGACTCGAAAACCAGACGCCCTCCTCCACGGGCCGGCTCAGCCGAGCTTTATCTTCAGCGTCTTTATCTCGAACGGGGCGAAATGGAGATCGAACGTGCAGGCCTTCGGCTTCATCGCCCTGCCCAGTGTTTT
>Ga0180435_10004219_pt1 | contig 14175 bp, 16 predicted proteins | sample SS_ome_3_FD_132467 | JGI IMG/M metagenome (GOLD analysis project Ga0180435, IMG submission 132467) | Hypersaline lake sediment archaeal communities from the Salton Sea, California, USA - SS_3_S_1 metaG | ecosystem: Environmental > Aquatic > Non-marine Saline and Alkaline > Hypersaline >... | reverse complement strand
CTAACCGAAATAGATCTACCTTCCTACTACTCGTACGCTCGGGACTTCCCTTCCAACTGATAGGGTTTTACCTGGTTATTTTATATACGATTCAAAGGTACAAATAATCAAATAAATTAGAGAGAAAAGTCATTTAAATATATTTTGGGAATGTGATAATGGGAAAATTATCACTTGGAAGTGGAGTATAACATAATTCGAATATATATCAAGGACATGATTGCCTTTGCTAAAGAAAAGATTTGCTTATTATTCAATGGCAATATTTAATTATGGGATGGTATTGAAAACCTTATCGCGTTGACCATGATCAAATAGAAATTTCATCAAGATGGCCGCTGCAAACCACTAGCCGGGAGAGTAAAACCACCATCAGCAATGATAGTTTGCCCTCGAATCATGGACGCATCCGGAGAGCAAAGAAAAGCTACAATAGCAGCCACATCATCCGGTGTGACTATCCGACCAGCGGGTGTTTGTTCGGCGATCTCATCTAGCAGATCTTCATCCTGCATAGTGTTAAAATGCTGTAAAGCTTCTGTGGCTACAATACCCGGGGAAACCGCGTTTACAGAAATGTTCTTTGGCCCAAATTCCACTGCCATATATCGAGTAAGCGCTTCAATGGCGGCTTTGCTTGCGCCCACGACTGCATATTCCGGTAGAACTCGGATGGATCCAGGGGAAGAAATGCTGACAATCCATCCACCACCGCGTTTTTCCATTAAAGGTACAGATTTTTGGGCCAGGAAAAGGAATGCCCTGGCATTAATATCCATGGTCCAATCCCAACCTTTAGGTCGCTGCTCCAGGATGGGTCGGTTATATCCAGATCCTGCGTTGCTGATCAGGATATCCAGGCCACCAAAGACACGATCTGTTTCAGCAATCAAGTTTTCGAGATCATCCATATTCCCCACATTGGCTTTAACAATTTCAGCCCGAACGCCGAGGCCCAAGATCTGCTGAGCTGTTTCCTCAGCAGGTTCCCGGTTTCTGAAGTAATTCACCACGATATCCGCTCCAAGGGATGCAAAATGCAGCGCAATCGCGCGGCCAATCCCTCTCCCGGAACCAGTTATCAGAGCTGTTTTCCCACGATAGAATTTCTCACTCATATTCTTTGCCTCCAACTGTCTGCCTGTATTCTAACAAGGTGTATACCAAATTGCCAGCAGGCGCTAATTGGTAAAAACTTGCCAAAAATTCCATAAGACCAATAACATAGAAAAAATTTCCGATGATCGATTTTCTGAGAAGTTCTCTCGGTAGACCAATCAGCCAGGTATTGTCTATAGACTTCTTCTATGACCATTCATCAACAGACCTGATGATGCTTGTGATGGATTGCACTTATTCAAAAACAACCTAAATTTTATACTTTCCATGGTCGAGTAATTAAATAATCAATTAATTGATTGAGAGTTGTTTATGAAACCAAATGAAGTTGCTGAAGCCCAAAAACAAGCAGAATTTTGCGGCATCCTGGGAAACGCCCATCGAATCCAGATTGTTTGGGCTCTCGGGAAACGAGAGTTAACTGTGAGTGAGATTTCTGAGGAAATAGACACCTCAATGCAAAACACATCTCAGCATCTCAAGTTGATGAAGAATAAAGGTGTTTTACTTTCACGCAGAGATGGCAGGGAAATCTACTACAGGATTGCAGATACGAAGTTCGGCCGTATCTGTCCAATCCTTTCAAAAAACTGTTAATCAAACTGTTTTATTAATCGATAAGGAGAAAGATATGTCCCCAGAAGAATTAGAAAAAATAGAAGCTGCAGTAGTGGTTGATGCTCGGGCGATGGCTTGTCCAGGTCCCCTCCTGGAAGCCAAAAAAAGCATCGGTAAAGTGAAAGTCGAAGAAATCTTAGAACTCTGGGCAGGCGATCCAAATACCAAGAATGATATGCCTCGCTGGTGTGCCAAAGTTGGACATGAATATCTCGGTGAAGTCCAAGCAGATGGATACGAAAGACTTTTCATTCTCCGCAAAAAATAAATCGACCGTTCCAAGTATCCCGCAGCTCTACCAGGCTTGCGGGATACTTCTCTGCCTGCATAGAGGATACTAATATGGAAAATTGGACAGATTGCACTACACCAAGAATTCTCATCCTGGCTACCACTTCAGGAGGCTATGCTGGAGCAGATGCTGTAGGTCAGCTACACACAGACTACCCCAACAACACCTACATCCTGCCAGTGCTATGCCCCAGTATGTTTAATGAGGATTTCTATCTCAGGATTTTTAAACGCGGTATCGACGGAGTGATCGTCATGTACAGCGGAACAGACAGCCCTTATAAAGGCGGTCCTGAACGGGCCGCCCAGTTAATCAACCAAACTTACCCGATCATGAAAGAAAACGGTATAGATACTCGGCGTTTGAAACTGACCGCAATCTGTACGGTTTGTACAAAACCATTCCTTAAGGAAGTCAATCAAATGAACAATCTATTGAATGAAATTGGTTTTGTAAAAGATGAAATGGCAGCATTTTCTGGACAGGAACCGGTTGCAGCCTAAAGGTTACCTATAACATGATTAGCAAGTTTTGTTCGACACAGTCGCACACAAAAGAGGAGATACAGCCTTGAGAAAAAATCAAGTTGATGCTCTTGTCGTTGGCGGCGGCATCGCAGGAATGCAAACTGCTCTTGATCTCGCGGATCAGGGCTACCAGGTTGCTCTGGTGGAAAAGGAAGCCAGTATTGGTGGCAAAATGATTGCTCTCAGTAAGGTGTTCCCCACTCTGGACTGCTGCAGTTGCATCACAACTCCCAAGATGTCTGCCGTAGCGCATCATTCCAATATTCAATTACTTACCTACCATGAGGTTCAAAACCTCACAAAAACAAATGCGGGGTTCAACGCCGAAGTGTTGAAAAAACCGCGTTATATCAATGAAGATGACTGCACCGGTTGCCGCCAGTGTGAATATGCGTGCCCCATCAACCTGCCAAGTGCATTTGATCTCGACTACGGCGCTACCAAAGCCGTCCGAGTGCCATTTTCCACCGCTGTCCCCCAATATGCAGTCCTGGACATCGAAAATTGTATCTTATGCGGAAAATGTGAAAAAGCATGCCCGGTGGATTGTATCGATTTTACCCAGCAACCAGAAACGATCGAAATCCAGGCAAAGGCTGTTATTCTAGCGACCGGATTTGAGACCACATCCCACTTAGCCAAGAAAGAATACGGCGCTGATAAAAATTTAAATGTCATCAATGCCATGTTCATGGAACGCCTTCTGGCACCTACAGGCCCTTACGGCCGTGTGATTCGCCCCGGAGATGGAAAAGAGCCGGATTCGATTGCTTATGTCCAGTGCGCGGGATCAAGAGACACCACCTTAGATGTAGAATACTGCTCCCGGGTTTGCTGTATGTATGCAATCAAACAGGCCATGCTCTTGGCTGGGTCTCTCCCCCTGGCAGATATCACAATTTATTACATGGATATCCGAACCTTTGGCAAAGGATATGAACAATTCTTCCAAAATGCCAAGGCCATGGGTATTCAATTTGTGAAAGGCAAAGTTGCTTCAATCAAACAGGATGAAAATCAGAATCCTGTACTACGAGTGGAACTGATCGATGAGGGATCCCGAGTCGAGGAGATCACCCACGATCTGGCTGTCCTATCAGTCGGAATGCTGCCTCATTATGACCCAGAAGCGATTTTTAAGGTTTCCCTGGGAGATGATGGTTTTGTTGATATTCCCCAGATCAATTCCTATCCCTGCCTGACAGAACGTGATGGTATCTTTGTGGCCGGGACATCCGGTGGACCAATGGATATCGTAGACAGCATCATCATGGCTGGTTCTGCAGCAGCCGAAACAGCTGCATATATCGAGTCTCAAGAAGAGTCCCCGAAGTTGGGAAAAGAAAGTGAGGATGTTTATGCCTAACAAAGAGAACGAAGATATCAAGATTGGCGTTTACACCTGTTATTGCGGGGGAAATATAAGTGATGTCGTTAATTGTGAACTGGTTTCAGAGGAATTAGCTAAACTCCCCAACGTGGTGGTCTCTAGAACCAATATGGCAATGTGCTCTGATCTGGGCCAGTCAATGATCGAAGAGGATATCAAGGAGAACGGAGTCAATCGAGTTGTGATTGGCGCCTGTGCCCCGTCCCTTCACGAACAAACCTTCCGCGGCGCCGTGACCAGGGCCGGGTTGAACCCCTATCTGTATCATCATGTTGGAATCCGAGAACAAGACAGCTGGGTGCATAAAAGCGACTGCGAAGGCGCTACTTCAAAAGCTATCCGATTGATGGCAGCTGGCCTGGGAAAAGCGAGATTGCTTGATCCCCTGGCTCCGATTAAATTAACCGCTGAAAAACACGCTCTGGTGATTGGCGGCGGGATTGCGGGATTAAAGGCAGCTTACGATATCGCCCGCAGGGGACTTCAGGTTACTCTGGTAGAAAAATCTCCTTTCCTCGGCGGTAGAGTTGCCCAGTTAGATACCCTATTCCCCACCAATGAAAACGCGAAAGATACCCTACACGATTTGATTAACAAGGTAACTGCCCATCCGAATATCGTTATCTATACTCAAGCCCAGGTCAAAGATGTATCTGGATATGTAGGCGATTATCAGGTCCAAATCCTACAAGAATCCCGCGGTGTAGATGACACCAATGCAGATAAGATCATGGCCGCCTGTCAACAGATAGTCCCTGATGATTTCAATTATGGATTAACAAACCGCAAAGTTGTCTACCGAGCCTATGAAGGATGTTTCCCTCCCTCTCCTGCAGTTGATTGGGAAAACTATGATGGAACGCCCATCATGGTAGATGGGGAGGAGATTGTTCTGAAGAATTCTCCAAAAACTATACCCCTTCATGCAGGTGCGATTGTCGTTGCAACTGGTTTTGATCCCTATCAACCACGCGAAGGGGAATTCGGATTTGGCGAATTACCCGAAGTTGTCACTTTGCCAGCTCTCATCCGCCAATTGGGCTTGATGAAAGATGGGGAAGATCTGACATGGAATGGCCATCCCATACGAGATATCGCCATGGTTCATTGTGTTGGAAGCCGGGAAATTGATGGCGTTCATGAACCCCAGGAAGACGGTAATGTGAACGATTACTGCTCCCGCATATGCTGTACAGCCAATTTACATATGGTGAACACCCTTAAGGAACGTTTTTCAGGACTGAATATCTATGATCTTTACGAAGATATCAGGACTTACGGACGCGGTCACGAACAATATTATATTGACTCTCTCGATCAAATGGTCCGATTCCTGCGCTTCCATGGTGATGACCGCCCAACAGTTAAAAAAGCCGAGACTGGTGACACTCACCCGGTTCTGGTGGAAATTCGCGACCATCTAACCAATGGACAAGAATTAGAAATCGCTGTAGACCTGGTTGTCCTGGCCGTAGGTATTATGCCCAGGGATATTGATGACCTGGTAAAAATGCTCAAGATCTCTCGCGGTAGTGATCGCTTCCTGGCAGAGACCCACCCCAAACTTCAGCCAGTTGAAACAGCTGTTCCTGGAGTGATCCTGGCAGGAACTGCTCAGGGTCCAATGAGCGTACAGGAAAGCTGCGCCGCAGCCTCCGCTGCAGCAGCAAAAGTATCTACGCTGCTCAGTCTGGGTCAGGTGGAACTGGAACCTTTTGTGGCCCAGGTTGATCTGGAAAAATGCAATGGTACGGGAGAATGTGTAAAGGTTTGCAATTATGAAGATGCCATCACAGTCAAGGAAGTTGAAGTGAATGGGCAAACCCTCAAGCGCGCCGTTGTAACTCCTGCAAATTGCACGGGATGTGGATGTTGTGTCAGTGCTTGCCCCAACCAGGCTGTAGAGGTTCAGGGCTGGACCATACCACAGTACGATGCCATGCTGGACGCACTTGCTATGGATCTCAGTGAAATGATGGAGGTAGCAAAATGAGCGATAAAGAAGCCGTGAAAAAACGAGCTCAAATTTTGAAAGAACTGCGTGTTGAACACAAAACAACCGTTGATAAGACCCAAGCGCTCTTAAAAGAACAGGGCAAAGTTGAGCGAGAGATCCTCAAGCTCATCAAAGAAGAATCAATGACCATTCCCGCCATCGCCGCTCAGATCGAGCTGCCGACCGATCGTGTTTTATGGTTCGTTACAGCTTTAAGGAAGTACGATCAGATCCGGGAAGACGGCATGGATGGGGAATATGTCCTGTACAGGAAAGAGGAGTAACAATATGGCCACAAGAGTGGATCCAAGCTTAATGTACGATTTGAAAGAATATGGCGCTGTAGATATCGAGAAATGTTTCAACTGTGGAAACTGCACCGCGATATGCCCACTAACAAGCACAGATCACCCTTTCCCAAGAGATATGATCCGCAATATTCAGCTGGGACTGGAGGATAATCTCCTGGAGAGTGTGGACCCCTGGCTGTGTTATTACTGCGGGGATTGTTCACTGACCTGCCCCAAACAGGCCGAACCCGGAGAGACCATGATGGCAACCAGGCGCTGGTTAACCGCGCAATATGACTGGACCGGATTGGCTGGAAAATTCTATACCTCGAAACTCTGGGAATTCGGCGCCATGATCATTACAGCCATCTTCATCATTATCCTGGCTGCAATCCTACATGGACCGATCGTGACCAGCTCAGTCGAGCTGAACACATTTGCTCCAGTAGAACTGATGCACACTGCTGACTGGATCATGGCCGCGGGATTGGTTTTCTTTATCGGAACCAATATCCTCCGGATGCATCACTTCGTGATCAAGAAAGGATCAGCAGTAAAGGTACCCCTTTCTGTTTATATTACTGAAGCCTGGCATTTCATCATCAACTTGTTGACCCAGAAGAAATGGAGTGAATGTGCCCAGGACGAAACAGATGAAAAAGAAAAGAACCATAAACGGATGCCATGGATCAATCACTTGTTATTGGCCAGCGGTTATGGCTTGATGCTGGTGATGGTTATCTTTTTCCTGCCCTGGTTGCAGACCGATAATATTTATCCAATCACTAACCCTCAGCGCTGGTTAGGGTATTACGCTACCGCTGTGCTGTTATATGGTGCAGGTTCAGTGATCATCGGCCGTATCAAACAAGGCAGACCGCTCCATAAATTCTCCCACCCAAGCGACTGGATCTTCCCAGCGCTGCTGTTCTTTGTCAGTCTGACAGGCATTCTGCAGCACACCTTCCGTTATTTAGGACTGCCGCTGGCAACCTACTATACCTACGTCATTCACCTGGCTGCCGCCTTCCCAATGTTGGTATTGGAAGTGCCTTTTGGAAAATGGGCTCACCTGTATTATCGCCCGCTGGGAATCTATTTCCAGCAGGTCAGACTGAAAGCTGTTGAGATCAGCAAACGACCTAAAGAAGAAATGGTCCCGGCAGGTCAATAAAATAAAGATCTTGATGTCATAAATAAGGATTACAAAAAAGGAAAGAAACAATGCCTGAAGAATTCACAACCGAAAAAATTGTAGTTGTGCTGAATAATGATGACGAACAAAGCGTCATGGCTGCCCTGGTGATGAGCGCAGCGGTGGCCGCTACCGGGGATGAAGTCCTCTTTTTTATCCAACCTGGCGGCGCAAAGATCGTCAAGAAAGGCGCTTTGGAAAAGTACCAGAACCTCAAGGGCCAGCCAGATCCTGTGGAGCTCTTTGACGCTATCCAGGTCCTGGATGGACGAATAATCCTGTGCGAGCTTGGCCTGCCTGTATGGGATATGAAAGAGGAAGATCTGGTCGATGATGTAGAAGTTATGATGGCATCCACTTTCCTGTTTGAGGCAGAAGGTGCCAAGATGACCTTCAGTTATTAATAATTGTATTGATTTCATATATATAAAGGAGAGAAAAACCATATGAGCAATATAACCCCCACCAAGACCCTTGATGTTTGCGGAAAAATTTGCCCATATCCTGACATGAACACTATGACCACCTTAAAGAAAATGGAAAAAGGTGAAATTCTGGAAGTTCTGCTGGATTATCCACTTTCGGTGGAAAGAATACCCCGTAACCTCAAGAAACAGGGCCACAATCTGATCGAGGTTGAGCAGTTGGATGGGCCCAATCATCGTATGTTAATCGAAGCTCATGGATTGAAGTAGCTTCATTATTATTTAATCGAGGAGAGAGAAATGGAAGCTGTAATAACTGGATTGTTTGTAGGTGTTCTATTTGGCTTTGTTCTGCAGCGAGGTCGATTTTGCATGAACTCTGCCTTCAGAGACGCCATCCTGCTGAAGGATAACGTACTTCTGAAAACCGTATTCGCAGCACTGTTGGTTGAATTGGTCGGCTTTGCGCTTATGGATGCAGTTGGCGCCATTGCCATCAATCCCAAACCTTTCTGGTGGGGGGCAAACCTGCTGGGAAGCTTTGTGTTCGGCATTGGTATGGTCCTGGCTGGCGGATGCGCCAGTGGTATCACCTATCGCACTGGTGAAGGTATGGTCGGAGCAATGACCGCAGTCCTCGGCCTGGCCACCGCCGGGTATATCACCGCTGCCGGTTTCCTAAAACCCTTCAAAGGCAATTTACAGGAAGCCACCACCATCAACGCTGCAGATGGAGGCAAACTGACACTGCACGGCATCCTGGGGATGGATTACACCACCCTGGCACTGATCATTGCAATCATCGCTATAGCGGTTTGGTATTTTGTTGCTAAATCCAAAAAAGAAGAATGTGAAGCAGATCCGGGATGGGGCTGGTTGAATACTGGCATCCTCGTTGGCCTGGTCGGAATCTTAGCTTTCCCGCTATCTGCTGCTGCTGGCCGCAACTATCCGCTGGGCATCACTGCCGGATGGATCAACATCGTCAAGGTCATCTTCACCGGTGCGGCCTTCGACTGGATCGGTTTGCTGATCATCGGCATCGTCGTCGGTGGTTTGGTTGCTGCCGTGATCTCCAAGGAATTCAAATTCCGAATGCCTAAACCCCTCACCATGCTTCAGACCTTCGCTGGTGGTCTATTGATGGGCTTTGGTGCCGTCACTTCCGGTGGGTGCAACATCGGACACCTGCTGAGTGGTGTTCCCCAACTATCCCTTGGATCCATCCTCGCCGGTTTATCCATCGTAGCTGGCGCCTGGGCTGCATCCTACGTGATGTTTGTCTTGCCCCAGAAAAAAGATCAATAACATCGATTGAACATAAAGCCGGGATAGATACTATCCCGGCATTTCTCATCAAAAACATAAAGGAGAGTCATAAATGGCAAAAATGGCAATTACATGCAATGGTGACGGACCCGCAAACATCATGCCTGTCTTGATCATGTCTTCCTCAGGCTTGGCGCTTGACAACGAAGTTGTGGTTTTCATCTGTCCTGCCGGTGCCCGTTGGATGTTGAAAGGTGAACTGGAAAAATTGGGAACACCCAAAGGTCTACCCAATCCTGTTGAGCTGTTTGATACGATCATGGACCTAGGCGCCGAAGTGATCCTGTGTGAACTGGCCCTGGAAAATAAAGGTATTGATCCCAAAGATCTGCGTGACGACAGGATCAAGATCACCAAAGCCCCCCCCTTCCTGATGGAAATCGAGGACGCTACGTTAACCTTTAGTTTCTAGATTTTAGGAATTGAGGTTCTTAAAAAGAGAGGGATTGAGTCCTTAATAAGGACTTAATCCCTTTTTATTAACTATAATTGAATTCAATTTATAGATCTCGGATGGTATAGTTCAAATCCCCTTTGCTAGCCAGTTCAATCAGATCTTGATTGGTTGGATCATGAATAAATCCCCAGAATGCATCTGCCGGTCGGTTTGACTCTTTGAGCCGTTTCCTGACCATATAGATTGTCCGCACCAAATTTATACCATCAATGGGAATCGAAACAACGTTACCGCGTTCTAAGGCACAGGCAGCAGCCAACTTCGATACAAATGAGACGCCATAGCCTGCCGCTACAGTCCGAACGATCGCTTCAGCATTGCCAACTTCCATAAAGTTTGTCAAATCATCAAGGCTAATATCATGTTTGGCCAATTCAGATAAGACAATTTTCCTCGTGCCTGATGTTTCCTCGCGCATGATGATAGGTTCACCGATCAGATCTTCCGAAAGGACCTTTTCCCGGAATACAAAAGGATGATCCCTGGGAACGATCACGGTGATCAGATCCTGGAAGAATTCCTGCAGTTCAATATCCTTTCCGGGGATTTCATAACTGACCACACCCAAATTCGCGTCTCCTTCTATTAAATTCATAAGGACTGAAGCCGGCGTGCAGCGCAGTAATTGGGTCCTGACATTCGGATGACGAATTGAAAACCGGGCAGCCAGGTGTGGAAGGACATATTTTCCTGCTGTTGTGCTGCAAGCGATCTGGAGACTGCCTGCCATCCCTTCCTTGAGGGATTCCATCATTTCTTGCATTTCTATCGAGTCCCGCATCACCCGTCTCGCCCAGGGAACCAAAAGCTTGCCAGCGTCAGTCAGTTTGATCGTCGTGCCCTGGCGTTCAAATAAAGTCACACCAAGATCGTTTTCCATGGTTTTGATATGGTGGCTTACCGTGGGCTGGGATAAATGCAGTATTCGAGCAGCTTCTGAAAAGTTCAGGTTCTCAGCAGCGTGCAAAAAAGTTTCGATCCGCAATAGATCTACCATAAAGTATTTTCCTTGGATGTGCTTTATTTAGTTTACCATAACAGATTTTTGACAACATTCTACTGAATGTCCCATTAAAAAAAACAGGCTTACAAAAATACGTAAGCCTGTTTTAAGTTTCATACTAGTATGACTAGGGCATTGCGTATTCAGCAACAGGATAACCAGCATCCACCCAGCCGCCAAAACCACCAGAAAGGCTGGTGACATTGCTGTAACCGTAGCTAAGCATCATTTCCATAGCCATGGTTGATCGCCAACCACTACCACAATAAATCACGATCTCGGCATCTTTGTCAGCTGGCCACATGGCTCTACTGTCAATAAATTCTTCCACAGGGATAGTAATCAGCTCTTGGTCAACAACGCCAACTACGCCGTTCTCTTCCAGTTCACTGACTTTGCGAACATCAATCAATACCAGGTCAGAATTCTCTGCTAGGGCTGTGTTCAGAACATCAGCTGTCATAATGCCCCATTTGCTTCCCAGGTCTTTTACTGCCATCAGAGCAGCGTCCACTTTGGCAATAACGCCAGCATCAGGCTGAGCTGCGTCCAAAACCACTGCCTCAGGAAGGCCTTCAGAAACCGGGTATCCATCTTCTGCCCAGTCTGGGAAACCTATTCCCAAGGCTCGAACATCCGTCCAGCCCATGGCGTGCAGGGCTGCCATGGCAATATTTGCTCGCCAGCTGCCTTTGCAGTAGGTCACGATCGGTGTATCAAAGGAAGGTAATAGGTCCAAATTCTGAGCCAAAACATCCAGAGGAATGTTGGCAGAAGCACCTTCAATGTAACCGCCATCTTCCAGTTCTGCAGCTGAGCGAACATCCAGCACAAACGGAGGAGTATCCTCACCCATTTCTGCCAAAAGGATATCAGCTGTCTTGATCTTGTTATAACCAGTCATGGTTTCCAGCATCTCGGAATAATTTGCATCCAAGGCACCAGATCCACCGGTAACTGTGAAACCGGCTTCTGCCCAACCGCCGAAGCCATCGGACAAACTTGTGACTTCTGTGTAACCATAGTTAAACAGAATAGTCATCGCCATGGTGGAGCGGTGTCCACTACCGCAGTAAATAGCGATAGGAGTATCCATATCTGCCGGCCAATCAGCGCGTCCATCAATAAAACTTTCCAACGGGATATGGATCCAGTTGGGAGCATTAATGAAACCTTTCTCGTCAACTTCTGACTGCTTTCGTACGTCAATAACCACAAGGTCAGCGTTTTCAGCAATCGCCAAATTTAGGTCATCTGCAGTGGTGATACCAAATTTCACGCCGTGATCCTTAATGGTCTCGAGGTACAAATTTGCAGTAAACAACAGGTGGTCATCGATCTCAACAGCATTAAGTGCCATTGCTTCCGGAACACCATCAACAACCGGGTTGCCAGCATCTTTCCAATCAGCGTACCCAACTTTTAGCGCCCTGACATTCTCATAACCCATACCGTAAAGCGCAGTCATGGCGATAGTTGCCCGCCAGCCGCCGGCACAATAGGTCACGATCGGGGTATCAAGGGAAGGCAGCAGATCAACGTTTACAGCCAGTTCATTAAGGGCGATATGAGCAGCGCCTTCAATATGGCCGTTTTCGGTCACTTCGTCAAGGGTTCGGACGTCGAGGATAAATGGCGGTGTATCTTCGGCCATTTCAGCCAACAGGACATCAGCTGTTTTGACAGTGTTATATCCAACCATGCTCTCAAGCATTCTGCCATACACACCATCGAGGGTCTCAGGTTCTGCAAGGCAGCATAACCCCGGACCAGAACCTTCAGATGAATCTTCTGATGCTTCTTCGGCTACCTCTTCAACAACTTCTTCCACAACCTCTTCCGGGGCTGCTTCTTCGACCACAGGTTCAGCTTGCCCACCGCAGGCGCTTAAAGCCATGCTGGCAAGAATGATCAGGGTCAAAACAAAGTACACTTTTTTCATTTTTTCTCCTTAATGAATTTAATTAACTACTGGTTATATCCCTGCCGTTATTTTGCGGCTGGAATCACATCCACAATGACCTCTCGATTAGCTTCTAACTCTCCGGAAGCAATATTATCCACGGTCAGAAAGATCTCAGAGTTTCCGTGACAAGTATTACAGGATTGGGTTTGGGGAGTATTTCGTTGAATATTATGCGGAGTGGTGTATACCCATGTTTCTCGGGCACTGAAATTGGAAACCATTCCAGCTTCGTAATAATCAAAACTTGTTCTTGAAATCGGCACATGCCTGACCGGTACATATTCGTATGGGCGGGCATAGGTCTGAATTGGGTTCTTTCCAATATAGAATCCCAGATATGAACCTTCAGTAGCGAAGACAGGGTTGCCAGTTTCATCGCTAAGCGAAACATGGCAGCCATCACAGCTAGTGTAGGATACAGAATGGCATACCTGGCAGGATAGCGTACCTGAATGTCGTTCATGGAAAATATTACCATCATTGGCGGCCGCGACAGGTGCATGGCAGCTTTCACAGCTGGGTGATTGAAGGCCGTCATAACGATGGTCAGGTGGAGCGATCTGACTGCCTTCTGGTCCTTCATGACAATCCTGACAATTTCCAGGTTGTCCATGCATTTCGTGACCAGTATGGCAATCCACACAGGTCATCCTGCCTTGCCTGAAATGGACATCTGCCTTCAAATCCTCATGTTTTCCCATATACTCATTACCAACCCGGCTGCCGTGGCAGGCAGTGCAATTATTGGTCATGGAAGGTTCAGCATTGAAGACATGTCCATCAATAAAACCGCCATCTACAGAAGTAGGTCGGCTGACATGGCAATCACCGCATGAGGCATGGCAACCTGCACAATGGTTACCAAACATTTCCTCGGCAGGCGGATGATTCTCTGGCACACCCCTTGTTTCCAATACTGTCCAATAACCAGCCAACGAACCGTGCAAACTATTTTCTGATGCGGCCGTTAGATCAGGATGGCAATCGCCACAAAATGCTTCTGGATCATCACTGGGATAAGGGATCAGGTCAGTATGAGCGATTTCTTTATCATCTGATTGTTCACCTTGATGACATTCCTGGCAGTCTATCTTGCCATGAACTGTGTCCAAAAAGGCTACTTCATCAATAAGTACTTTCTCCCAAGGCTCCAACGGAGCCACTTCTCCCCCTCAACCTTCTCCAGAGCTTTCGCTTTCGAGGTCTACAACCGGATATGCTGTATCAATCAGGGTCTGCTGATCAGTATGGCAGGCCAGGCACTCATCAACATTTGGTTCTGGAGTATCAGCCAATACTACTTCCTCTACCTCTTCCGTTTCTTCAAGGTCAGTCATATCCACAGATACGATTTCTGTTTCTTCAATATCAAGTTTCTCCTCGGTGTTCGCTTGGCAGCTAACAGCAGTAACCAGAAGCATAGATCCAAGGATAATAATGAAAAGCGAAGGGTTATTATGAGAGAAATTACTATTATTTCTAGGCATAAATAGCTTCCTGATTAGTTTGTTACATTTTTCACTTGGCGGGATTATAACATATCCATAAGTAATTACCATGTATATTTG